>Ga0129333_10003694_pt1 | contig 14337 bp, 10 predicted proteins | sample CPB6_08_DNA_FD_94474 | JGI IMG/M metagenome (GOLD analysis project Ga0129333, IMG submission 94474) | Freshwater to marine salinity gradient microbial communities from Chesapeake Bay, USA - CPBay_Sum_0.6_0.8_DNA | ecosystem: Environmental > Aquatic > Marine > Coastal | place: USA: Chesapeake... | reverse complement strand
CATGCACGATCTCTGTATGGTTTACCACCTTTAGCATATGCTTGTGGAGTATGGTAATGCAATTGATTAAATTTAGCATCACCTGCCTTGATAGCAGCGGGTGCTTCACGTGCCACCCGCTCACTATCGGCTTCTTGTAATTCAGAAAAAAACGACTTATACAGTGACATTATGAATTAAGAGGTTTGACACCTGCAAGTTCTTGTAAACGTGATACGGTATTTTCTGAAATTGTTGATTCTTCCACTTTAGGTTCTACTGGCATGCCTTGTGCTTTCAACACACCACGAGCCTTTGTAATGCCTTTATGACGATTTCTAACCTTACGTTCAAAATTAGACAAATCACGTTTCATAATGTTATTATGAGTTTCTAAATCTTTTGTAGCTTTAGCATTATAACTTGCTAGTGTTTCTGGACTGAGTTCACTTATATCATATCCTGCTTCTTGCAGTTGACCCATCCATTCTTCTAGGGTGTAGGATTCTGCTGCCGTTGGTGATTGCCATTTTGCATATTCTTTTGCTCTACTTAAATTATCTTCTGCTCTATCAAATGTATCACTAGCGGACTTTTGATATGCTGCTTTTTCTGCATCTGTCTTTCCTTGTGGATTCTCATATCGTTGTCGTAATTGCTTATTCATAGAATCCAATGCAGTTGACATTCCTTTTATTCGTTTTGCATCTACTTTGGCTCTTTGTGCATTTGCAGATGCTTGGGATAGTCCGCCGGGCGTAACGCTTCGTGCTGATGATGGAGACCCTGGAGGGTTGGCCCCAGTTCTAGTTATATTTTGGTCAACTTGTGCTTTAGCCGCATCCATATATCGTGCTTTTAATTCCGGACTGAGTTCGTTTATATCGTATCCTGCTTCATCTAACTTACCCATCCATTCTTCTAGGGTGTATTGTTCTTGCATACTATACTCCGGTTATAATATCTATAAATGTTATACGTGTTTGATTTCTGCTAATGGAATTAATCCACATTTGGAAAAAATCTGTTCATTGCGTTTTTCTTTCTACGGTCACGCATACGGTCACGAAGTTCTGCGTGTTTTGAACCTGGTTCAGGTGTCTTTTTTGCGTCGGTAGATGTCAACTTTGGTCGTTTAACATTTCCACCACGTTGCATAAAAATTTTAGTTCCAAACGCCTTTCTAGATGGGTTTGTAGCATTTCTTCCAGTGCTAAGATGACCTTTTGAATCTGAATCATCATGTGGTTCGTAATACCCATCATCTGGGTCAACTTCTGTAGTGTCTTTTCCTATAGCTGTAATTGCTGCATTTTTCTTTTCTTTATTTGCTGCAATACGTTCGTCTACTTTATCCGTCGTAGGTTCTTCCTTTGGTGATTCTCCTCTATCCGGTGATATTGTTGCTGTAAATGTTCCGTCTGGGTTTTGTACGATATCTCTTTTAAAGACTCGCTTCCCGTCACGTGATGCCATTGGGTCAATCCCCTTACTGCGTAAATCAAATTCTGCCTTATTTACTGCCAATTGCATATCTCTAGATTTTTGTGTTGAGACAGAATCCGCAGGAGTATGTTGCATTTTTACTGGCTTACCTTGTGCATCTACTGCAACTTGGTTACCGTCTGGACCACGTTGCATAGTAAATGATTGTACGGTTTTTTGTGGTTGTGCAGCACTTTGTGCTTCTGCATCTTGTGCACCTCCCATCATTGCTGCACCAGCTAACCCAAGGCCTGCTGCCAAACGACTGAGTTTGCCTTCATCTACATCGCTGTCATCGTCTTTTTGTACTGGACGTTCAACTGCTGGCATAATTTTTACGTGTTGACTTGGGTTATCACGTACTTGTGATTGCTTATATTTTTCTATTGCTGCACGTAATGCACTATCAGGTGCCATTACTACTGCTTCATCTGCAATATCCATTTCTGCAAGTTGTTCCCACATCTTACTAGAACGTTGCTTAACTGTTTCAGATAATGCGGCACGTTGACGAGGATTTAATTCTGCTAATATAGTATTGTGCTTATGTAATTCTTCACGAATCATTTGACCAACTAAGACACTACGAATTTCATCACGACGAGCACGAAGTGTTGCAAAATCTGCTGCAGTCAACTTACCAAATGGTGATGCTACATCTAGATTCTTTTGACCACCAGTTAATCCTTCGGCAGTGATATTTTCATGTACCAAGATACTTTCAACTAAGCGTAATTGTTCCATCAAACGTTGAATTTCATGGAATACACTCTTATACTTACCTTGACCATGTTGTGTACTTCCACCTGCTGGTCCTGTGAATGCTTTCCATGCACTCTTCAAACGGTCACCAATACCACGACCTTGTTGACGGAATCCCATTCTACGCATAGAACGGTCTTTTTCTGCTTGCTTTTCATCTGAACTCATTGAGGCACGTTTTTCTGCGTTTGCTTCACGACCTTTCGCAGACCATGGTTGAACTGGCTTTTCTGGTTCTGTTGCCTTAGGTTCTTCCTTTTTAGGTTCTTCTTTTGGTTCTACTTTTGCAGTTGGTTTTGCAGTTTTTGCAGGAGCAGATACCTTTTTCTTTGGTAATGCCTTCTTTGCAGGAGTAGGTTTCTTTTCTACTTTCTTTGCAGGAGCCGGTTTCTTTTCCATCTTCTTTGGTTCCTTTGCAGGCTGCTTCTTCGCTGCTTCTTCCATTGCTTCGTCAATATTGGTAATCTTCATGATATATCTCTATTGTAAGAATTTTAACTTATAAATGGTACTGGAGATTAGTCCAGAAATTTCATCTACCGTATTATTTAATTCACCATCGGTTGGTAATTCTTGGCGAATAGTATCTACGAAGGTTTGTAACCCCATAAAATATTTTAATGTGGTATCTTCACTATAAATTTGTGTTGCGGGTGTATATCCTGTTAAAATGCCGTACCGACCTTGATACGATTCCACATAGGTGTCAATCAAGTCTACGATATCTTCATAATACCCTTGTAATGCCTTGTGTGCAGCATATGAAGTTGTTTGAAGATGGAAGATGTGAGCTTGTTCTCTACTTGCAAACAAGGTTGAAATAAAATTGGCAACTTGTTCCATAAATTATTCCTTTTTATCCTTACCTGCGTGTGGTTGATATCCACGACTCTTCATCCAATGTGCAAGTGCCCATGGATTATCAATTTCCTTGTGCTTCTTCATTTTCTTAACAGTTGCTTCCCAACCTTCGGGTGCTTTTTCTGTAATCGTGTTTTCCATCATTGTACCAGAACTATCTGCCGGGGACATTTCACCATTTCCGATAGTATTTGGTTTGGTTTTTTCATATTCCATGTTATTATGCACAGCTGTGATGTACTCTGCTGCCTTAGTGATTTTTGCTTGAACCCAACCTTCAAGTTCTTCATCTTCACTAATCATATTATATAATTCACCAGACTTCTTGTGAATAGAAAGAAGGTCTGCTTTTGCCATACTACCTTCGTGGTCATCTACTACATCTTGACCTTGTTCCATACCTTGGTCTTGTTCCATACTGTCCATTCCACCAGCTATATCTTCATTTATATTTTTTGCAATTGTATCACGACGATTTTTTAGATATGAATCAGAACTATCAACCTTACCGTCATTGTTGATGTCTGCATCTTCATGTCCAACCTTGTCCAATACTTCTAGCATTGCATCAACTTTATTGATTTGTTCTTCTGATAGTGTCGTTTCCTGCTTTAATCTTTTTAGGGTCATAGCTAAACGAGCACGCTTTCCAAGTTTGCCACCCTTTTCTGATGCTGCCTTTAATTTTGCAGCAGGAATTGGTTCATCAGCTGGTACCCCAAGTTGTGTATGAAGTGCGCCTGGCTTTTTGATTGCTTTTTGAATCCATCGTTCATCTTCTTTGATGGGTGTTAGGTCTACAAGTCCAGTTAATCTAATCATTGGGGTTCTCCAGATGGTTTATCTACATTTTTCTTCTTCAATTTCTTCTTTCTTGGGAAATCTTTTGCAGTTGCTCCTTTTGCTGCCATACCACTTGCATTAGCCCAGATTTGAGAATATTGGTGCAGTCTATCAGTTGGTAATCCCTTATCATCTAATTGGGCATTGATTTGATCTCTAAATCCACCACCAGTACCACGGCGGAATGTATTTAACATCTTTTTACCAATTGCTTCCCTATTATTAATTTGTTGTGGGCTTAACTTTCTTCCTTGTGTTACCGGAATAGTTCCTGCCGAAGTAAATCGTTCTCCTCTTTTACTTTTTTTCTTACCAACACTAGGACGGCGTTCACGTTCTTGAATTACATCTTCTTCGTGTACTTGGCTAGGGTATACGTGTCCATCTATTTCAGCTTCCGCTGGTTCCATCCACCAGTTTTTGGCCTGTTCCTCTAGTTCTTTTCGGACCAGTTCACGAATTGTATTTTTAAATTCTTCTAGTTTCATATTCTACCTAAAAATAGTATATAAAGACACTACTATATAAGTATAACGTATTTACAGTAACCATCGTAAATTTTCTGTTTCTTTACCAACTTGCATCTCATATGGGTTTTTGTTCATCACCTTACCCGTATATATCATGGCGTTCGTCTGATACTTTGCTCCATCTAGTGCGATCTTCGTTAATTCTATCCCTTCTTGGCGCAATCTAAGTGCTGTATCTCTTACCCATAATCCGATACATAATGCAAGAACCAAATCATCATTATATCCACCCAGTGCTTCTGGGCGGCCATTCTTCCAGATAAAGGTTTCCAATTCCGCAATCATTCTAGATGACCGAATTGTAAATGAATTATCCAACATATATTCCTTGAGTCTTGCAATAATTAACGGACGGGTTCGTTGGGAAATCATAAACCCAGGTACCAATGAGGTCATCTTATCTTCTTTTAAATACTTTCTATTAAGTTGGTGTTCTACGTCCACATACTGTAAATCTCTGGACATATAGAAGAGATTACGGTAATTGCGGTCAATAATCTGTTGGATTGCGTTCCACCCTATTGAACTGTTATCGGGAATAAGGAGAGCGTCATTATATTGAGTTGCAATAGACACCAACATATTTCCAAACTGTTTAGTTTCTACTTTTCCCTTATATTCTGCAACTTGTGTGGAGGTTTCTACGTCTATTACATGGAAAGTTGAGTAGTCCTCACCATCTCCACGGGCAACGTCGGCACAAACAATATAAGACTTTGAAGAATTGGGGTACTCCCATATCCATAAATTTCCGTCAAACCCTTCTTTGGCTACTGGTTCTTGGACAAATGTACTCTTATAAAATTCTATGATTTCTGCGGGAATAACCGTATTACCTGAGAATATGAACGATGCATCATGTTCTTGAATTGCCTGCATTTCACCCATCAATTCCGTTTGACGGTCACGCCACGCTTGGTCACGTTCTGGATGAACTTTCCAATCCAGTAGAATTGTATTGAAGTTATTAGTCTTGGTTTCTGCTTGTTGCCACATCTTATGGAAGAAATTACCCACACCGTTTGGGGTAGACAAGAGAATTGCTTTACCACCCGTAGATAATGTACTAGATGCTGCGGTCCAAATGATGTCTGCGTTGTCAATGAATGCCGCTTCGTCAAGGATGAGAAGAGACAATGCTTCAGAACGTCCAGCGTCCGGTGACGATGCAACTGCTTTAATTTGTGACCCGTTGGCAAACTGTAGAGACAATTTATTATTGGTAGTGATAGTACTTCGTAACCAGACTGGAAGATTATCGTGCATGAATTTCACTTTAGTCACAAGATTCTTTGCGGTTTCTTGTTTGGTTGCAATAACAAGAATATTCTTATCTTTGTGAAATAACATCAACCATAAAGCATATCCTGCGACCAATGTAGAAATACCAATCTGCCGACCTTTAAGGACGATATTGTAGTCGTGGTTTTCAAAATCCTTCAATGCATCTTTCTGATAGTGATATAAATCAAACAACACCCGACCACGAATCGGGTGTTGTATATACGAATATCGTGTCAAAAAGTATGATGAGTCTAATGCACACTTTTTGAATTCTTCTTTGATTTTGTCACGTAACTGTTGCGCCGTAGCGTTCATAAAACCTCTACTTGACTACCAAGATTGATGTTCCAAGACCCATTGCCAATCCAACAACAAATGTAGTCTTACGACTTGGTAATTTGAAACCAAGAATCCGATTTGGATTCTTTGGTGCGGGTGGAATTATATTGATGACTGATTGGAGACTATCACCACGAATAAGTGCTAATCGTAGTGCGTTGTCTTTGTTTTGTAATGCCCGTTCAAGTTCTGATACTTGTGCTGATTGGGTATTAATCGTTTCTTGTTGTTGTGCGATAATAGAATCCTTCAATGGTAATAGTTGACGAGCCATTTCTACAGTATCCGTCAAGGTTTCTTGTAGTTCCGTTGCACGGTCCATCATACTTGACGTTTGGTTCTTCAACGAATTAACTTGACGCCCAAGAATTTGTGCTCGACCTTCTGCTGCTCTGGACTCATTATCTGCAATAACAATTTCTGCCTTTAAACTATCTGCGAGTTTAGTGGTAGAATCTGCCTTTGCTTGAAATGCCTTGTATTCAGCGATATACTTGTCCATTGCGTCATCACTTCTGGCATCCTGCCAATACAATGCACTAGCAAATACTAATAATAGTCCTAATAGTTTAACCTTCATTTTCTTCTCCAGTTCCATACTTCTCTATAGTTTCTTTCAAGTGAGTTTGTAAATAGTCTATATCTTTCTGCAAATCTGTTTTAATTTGATCAATATTTACATCCCACTGTTCCATCATTAGTACTGTTTTCTCATTCTCGTTCATAATAAGAAACTCAGGTTTACTAATTTCGTTATGATATGACGTTAACTCTTCTATCTTATCTTTTATTTGGGCAATGTAATTTCGTAACATCGTATTACGTTCAAATTCTTCCCATTTACCTTGCCGACGGATTTCTGTTTCTAGCTTCACATTACAGTCCATACAATGTCCACGAATACGCCAGAATTTAATGTCAAGACGATGATTCATAGGTTTACTACACTTCGGACACCACCATGGAGTTTTTGCATCATCTAACTTAGTTACGGTTTGACGGATTCCATTTTTAATAGTCCATGTGCGTCCATTAACATCTTCCCATACATCACCTTCCTGACGGGTAGGTTCGGGTTCTCCCCTCCAACCAAATACCAATCGTTGGTCATCTTGTTTTAGTTTTTCTGCTACCTTACGACGAACATTATTTAATGCTTCTTGATTTTTAAACATATAACCTCACATTTTTGAATATCGTATTGCCTTTATTTGATCACGGAAATATCTTACGTTTCCTTTTCTATTTTTTGCACCAAAAATACCATTTTCAGTTTCCCAGTATTGACCTGGTTCATAGTATACTCTACCTGGACCTTCTTCTTCACCTTCGGGTGGTTGTGGTTGTGGTTCTTGTTCTGGTGCTTTTTTCATTCTTGCTTTTGCACCATTTTCTCCACCATGAGTTGCAGTTAATTCTTTTGCTTCTTCCGATTTAGTAGCAGTTTTTACTATTTTATCAAATGTCTTTTGATCAAATTTACCATATATCTTAGTAAATATTTCTTGTTTTGCTCTATCAGTAATATCACGACTACCCATTAATGAACGAATTTGAGTTCCACTAATATTTTTACCATTAATTTGTAATTGCATTTCTGGTGCAATCATATAATACCCATTTTCAGTGTGTCCTTTACGTTCTTCTGGTGGGGTATCTTCGTATGATTTAAAATATTTTCCGCCAGCAAGTCTACCTGCATCTTTTTCACTGACTGCGGTTACATACATGGTATTTGGTGGTAATTTATCTAATATTTCTTTTGGTGAATATGGACTCTTAACTTGGACAACTTTGCCGTCTGGTATACCAAACATTTTTGTCATGATATCTTTCTTTTCTTTAAACCCAAACGGTGAACGAATAGAATCGGTTGCATTACTTGTTGCAACGTAAACCTTATCTTCACCAAATTTTTTAACCATTGCTTTATAAATACTATAGTGTCCTGCATGGAATGGTTGGAATCGTCCAGTAAATATTGCCACCACATCCTCGGCAGGTTCTCCCGTTTGTACTTGTGGTTCCTCTTCTGGCTCTGGTTCTTGTTGTGATGTTTCTTCAGGTTCCGTAGGTTCCTGCTGTGGTTCTTCTGGTACTTCAGTAGATGGTGGTAATTCTTCTGGTTCTTCTGTTTCTACATCTGCATCTTCTGCCTTACCTCTCTTGAACTTTAATGTACCGATTATTTGATTGATAGGAGCAAATGCACCAGTGAATTTATATGGCTTTCCTTTATAGATAAATACCAGACCTTCGGATGGTACTAAATTATCCATCCCAATATCTTCTAGTCGTTCTAATTGAATTTGTAACTTTGACAATCTATTTGTGTCATCAGTTGCTTGTATTGCCTCAATTGAAGCTATCAATTCCTTTTTTAATTCTGCAGAAACTGCGGGATTATTTGCAGACAAGAAATTTGTTACTCGTTGCAAAGTGTATGCGCCTAGTTTAAGAAACATTCTTTCCAACGGTCTATTAGCTACACGTTGTAATTTATTTAGTTGATTTGCCTCAAATTCTCTAAAAAGTTTCTTCTTTTCTGGATCTTCTATGTTTTTTACACCAAATCGTTTTGTATTAGTTGCCCAACGATCAATCAATCCCTGCCGTTCTTGTTTACTCCAAGAAACTCCCATATTGTCTATTTCTCTGGCCCACCATGCACGTTTGTAATCTTCAATAGTACTAGTATCTTTAAGACCAAAATCAGATTGTAAACGAGATACTAATGAAGTGTATTCTTTTACCTTTTTAAGATTTTTTGCTGTATCTACGTCACTGAACACAATACTTCGTGGACCAGAAATTCCAAATGTTTGTTGTTGTTCTGCATTTACTGCAAGTAATTGATCAGATAATAATTTTCCATCGTTAATATCTCTACTAACTTCATTTCCCTCATCATCATATTCAACGGTTCCATGAAACACTAACACATTTTTATCATATGGAATAACGTTTTTATTATCTGGAAATACTATTTCTACGTTCATGAATTTTGAACCATCAGCAAACATTTCTTGTTGTTGTTCTGGTGATAGTTGCATCACCGCAGTTTCCAAATCTTCTGCTGCAGAACCAAATGCTTGCTCTATGTTACCTCTTCCAGCAAACATTTGACGAATACCCGCAACGTCTAATGAATTTTTACCACGACCCTTGACTTGACCCTTGTTTCTAGCAAACATGATTTTACCATCACGGATACTAAACATAATGTTTTGTCCGTCAAGTTTTTCTGTTACTGGAGCTTCTGTATCTAGTGCACCAACAAGGGCACGATTAATCATTTCCTTAACATCCCTAAATGATAATGTATCATCTTCATATGGATGTGCTAAATGTCCTGCTGCTCCACCTTCTGCTATCAATTGCCATGGGCCGTTAGGTATATTACCTTCCATTAGTTCGGAAAGATAGATATATTCCAAGTTTTCATTCTTCTTGTCTCTACCATGATCTTTCTTTGCTAAACGCCAAGAACCACCATTTACCCCGTTTGGGTGATGAACATCATGGTTCTTCATTTTCTTTTCACCATATTTTTTAACTGCTTTAGCACGGTCACCGTTACGTTTTACTCTATCATCTTGTGTATCTCGTAAGTGTTTACGAACCTTTTCAGGATGACGCTTGTAATATTTACGTACACGTTCTGTACTAGACTTTGGTTTTTCTTTTTTCTTTGGTGGAGATTTTCTTTTTGTTGATGGTTTTGCTTTTTTTGTTGGTGAAGGCATATCAATAACCAACACATACGGATCATATCCTAGTTTGGTTAACATTGCGATTCTAGTATTACCTGCGACTAGTTCATATTCACCATCTGCCCAACGAGCAACGATAGGTAATTCTATTTCACCAGTTTTTATTAACTCTCTTACATTACTAATTTTTTGTGGATTTAGTTGTTCCAAATCATCATCATAATTAACTACAGAATCTAATTCACTCCATCGTAGTATTTCACCAGCCTCTAATGTTTCGTTCCACTTTTCTATTCCCGCATCTTTTAAATTAGAGTATCGTTCTGCCTCTTTCCATTCAAACTCCGCATCGGGAAATATATATGAAATGGTTTTAAGAGTTGGTTCATCCGAAAGTAGTTCATCGTTTATTAGTCTTGGGTCATTTTCTGGACCAATGGACATAGGATACACAAATCCTGCTTCTCCTACTCCACCACCTCCTTCACCCCCACCGACTTCACCACCTGTATCTGTGGCTGTATCGGTTCCTGTGTCTGTAGTTGGTTCTTGATTTTGTTGTACGTATCTATTCCATACTGGGGCGTAATGTAGCCCCCATACTCGTGCTTGTTTACACTTTCTACGAATTTTGTTCGCAGAATCGGTGGGTCTTATTATACACTTTTTTCTCTTTTTTTCATCAAGTACTGACAATCTCCGATTGAATTCTTCAATCAGTGATTGTTCATATGAAATAGTTTCAAATAGTACGTTTATATTCATGGAAGAGTTCCCAAATCTATAGCAGAGCCAGTAAAGAATACGGGTGTAGATATTGCAGAAACATTTACTGAGTTGTTGTTAATATCAAAAAATTCTACTTTATACTGTAGTAACTCATTATGGTATTCCACATTTGGTATCAATAAAGATACCTCATCTGACGAGAATTGTGGGTCAGACGCAGGTTTTATTGATACATTTGCAAAATTCCAAAATCCATTACTTACAACAAATCTCAATCCAAGTAACCCAGATTGTTTAATTGCAGGTGAAAAATTAAATTCACTACCTTCAAACCACTGTGAATTACCCAGTACTTTTAATTGTCCTATCTTTTGTCCCAACGGGTCAACTCCGACAACTTTACTACCACTTATTCCTATAATATAAATATCAACATTTGGAGTATTACCAACTAAATTTACAGAACCAGATGTTTTTCTGTAATATGCATCCAATTTTAATGTATATTCTGAGGTTGGAAACAATAGATAAGAATTTTTTGTACCAAAGAAATATCCACTTTCCGATACTTGTCCGTCAAATTTATCTGTTCCTGTGTTTATCGTGACATTTGCGTAAATAGAGGCCAATAATGTATCATTACTGGAAGATATGACAAATGTTCCTGTGGTGTCCGACGAATCATAATATGCAAGAGAACCAGAAACAGGATATAATTGTTTTCTGTTTCCCGTGTTAGCCTGTAGTGTGCCGGCATACCAGTGATTTTGGAAATCTTTTGCTTGTGTTATATCTCCGATAGATATATTTCCACGTATGGAACTACTAACTAATATTTCCTCTGATGTTAATGGTACGTCTGCCACCAGTTTATAATCTGTGGTGTTTGTGGTAATTTTATTGTAGATTCTACATTTTTGTATTTCACCACTTACCGTTGACAGATTTGAAACTCTTAAACTAGCGTAAGATATTGGAATGTTAACAGAAGATGTATTGACTACGGAGTATTGTAATTGCATAGATGACGTAACATTACGTACAATACTTTCTAAAGTTGTAGAATAACTACCACTTTTGAGATATATTTGTTTAATGAATCCCCCCGTTAGTGGCGATTTTATCAAATATCCTTTACTAAACGATTTTGTTTTATTTAAAATATTGGTGATTGGTAAATTTATACTTTCACTAACACCGTTTATGGTTAACGAACCTGTCAATTTACCAGTTTTATGCTCTTCTGTGAATACACTTGGTGATATTGATTCTATTGCATACCCAATTTGTACTGGTGAATATATCAGCGGTGTTAAACTTGCAGTAAACGGGATACTGTATGTGTCATACGAGGATGAATTTATGTTATAAAATCGTTTTTCTTCTATTAATACTTCTGGTTGTAGTTCAAATCGTATAGGTGATGTATTTTTTAAATCATAATCTACGAGTATTTTACGAGTCCAACGAACATTATAAACATCCTGCCATTCACTAGGAATGGAACCGCCAGAAGTAGTTTGTGTTGCTTTACCCATAAGTACTATTGTGGCAAAACCAGGAGCAGTATCATTATAAATTTCTACTGATATCATTCTGGAATTACCTTCAACATATAATGGCACCATTGATTGATAAATTGTATTACCGTTTGAATCAATGATTTCTAGTTTAATTTCGGAACCGTTTTGTAAATACTCAGAACCTCCCAGTAAAAAAGAATTTCTACCCCCAGTGAATGACTGTGGTATATTGGTTACCGTAAAGTATTCAGAAATTTGTGCGGAATCCTCTATAAAGACTTCGTATTCCAACAAATTTAATGGTAAAATTGTTTTTTTGGTTATTGCCATAATATTCCGTCTAAAGTCTCACTATAAATAGTTGAATTAGACGTTAATATACGAGAATCCGTCCTCTCGTTTGATTTCAATTACCTTGTCTACCATGTCTCTAGCGGTGTCTAAATGACTGATTAACATAATAAAATCAAATTGCGACTTCAAAATACCCATCATTGTCCCCATTGAACTGAGATTTTCTGGGTCTAGAGTCCCCAATCCTTCGTCAATAATCATAAAGTTGGGTTTCGGGAGATTAGAAGCGTTCAACAACGCCACACGGATTGCCAAACTACTAATGAAGCGTTCCATACCCGACGAGTTCTCCAGCGGCCAGATACGTTCGTGGTCGTAGTTCAACTTACCAAGGATATTCTTTCCGTCCACTTCCAGAGAAATCGTGAATTCCACAATCTGGGTCAAAATATTGTTGATTTCTGACTCAATTGCGGGAATAGCACGGGACATCAACTCATATGGTATGCCATCACGACCCACTGCTTCCATATAATACTTGTAAGCCTCATAGGTATCTTCCAGTTCTTCGGCTTCCTTAATCTGATTCATAATGTCAGACTTGGACGCCTCTAATACCTTGATTTCACCGTGAAGTTCCCGAAGTTGCTTTTCCAACTTGTCCATAGCCTTCTTGTTGACCGCAATATCATATTCAACGTGACTGATGTGTTCGTCAATCCCGAGATTGTGTTTGATATTTTCTTCGTTGGTTACATACGCATCAATGTCCTTCTCCAACTGTTCACGATTACGGTCACACTTTTCTATAGAAGTAATCAACTTCTGGATTTCTAGTTCTACTACACTAGCTTTCTTTTGAAGTTGATGAACTTCGGTTTGTAAATTTTCGTAATTAGTACAACGTGTTACCGTTTCTTCCAACGGTGTCATTTGTTCTTTAATTTGTTCAACAGCTTCTTCCTGCTTACTCTGTAATTCGTACAAGTCTGTTAATTCATGTGTGACTTGTTCTGCGTCATCAATTACCGACTTATTGTTTTCTACACAAACATTACAATCTGGATTGTATTTATAACTTTCCAATTTTTTCTTGAACTTCTCTTTTTCCGATACCTTAGAAATAGTAAGTTTGAGTGCTGCCGTTCCCTTGGTAAGTAATGCAGATAATTTATTATATTCTTCTACTGACTTCCGAAGTTCTGGGATGTTTGCCTCCACTACTTCTTGTGTCTGTTCTCTAATAATATTGCTTAACTTCTGGAGTCTATTTTCTGCCTCAACCTTATTTTCTCCATACATTCCAATTAAATCTTGTGACTCTTGTAACTTGGAACGTAATACGTCAATATCCAACGTAATATTCGGCACAGGACGTTTTTGACTCTGCCAATCCCGTAACTTTTCATCTAACATATCACGTTCTTCTTTGATGTCTTTGACAAGTTCTTCTACTTTCTGGTGGTTTTCTGTCGTAACTTCTAGTTTGGTTTGGGTATCTGCTAGGAGTTGACCGAAATCAATCTTCTTAAACTTCTTTAATGCACCAGTGATTTCTTTACTTTCCTCATTGGCTTCATCAAACAACTTATCAAAGACATTCAGTCCCATAAACTGGATGAGTAAGTCCTTTCGTTCAGAGTGTGACTTGTCAATGAAGAGTGCGTTCGCCGTCTGACTACTCAACGTGGTCAGTACGAAATCTTCATAACTACCAACATAGTTACGAATATTGGCATTGGTGTCACGACGGTCTTCACCGTTGAGTGATAGATGTGTTCCATCTGGATTCTCCTTCCAGAACGATACATCTACCTTGACATCGCCGCCCTTCTTCCGATTACCGATACGGCGGATATAATAGATTTCTTGGTTGATTTCAAACTTCAGCTCACATTCAAACTGGTCCTTACGATTATTCATAATGTGGTCACCACGGAACGCACGTGGAGTCTTGTCGTACAAGCAGAAGATGAGTGCATCCATCGACGAACT
>Ga0129333_10003693_pt1 | contig 14337 bp, 18 predicted proteins | sample CPB6_08_DNA_FD_94474 | JGI IMG/M metagenome (GOLD analysis project Ga0129333, IMG submission 94474) | Freshwater to marine salinity gradient microbial communities from Chesapeake Bay, USA - CPBay_Sum_0.6_0.8_DNA | ecosystem: Environmental > Aquatic > Marine > Coastal | place: USA: Chesapeake... | reverse complement strand
CTTCGTCAATGAGAAGGCAAAGGAGAACATGAAGCATTACAGGAGGGGAGAGGAAGTGTATTGGGAGAAATAATTTTGGAATTGTGAAATAATTATTCGTAGCTTTGCAGAGCCGAAAGGCCCCGATTGGAACCCGGGTAAAATAAACTTATGAAGACATTTAAAACCTCATTCGGTCGTACTGTGCAGCGTTATAGGTTCGCTGGTTCCACACAGGAAAGCCGGATGGGGTTTTTTATTTTATGGCATTACTTAAAATTCAAAGATTCTTTGGCGCAGTTCCAAATGATCTGATTAACAATCCAGAGATTTCATTTAAGGCAAAAGGGATTTTTGCCTATTTAAACAGCAAGCCAGATAACTGGGATTTTAGTGTTGAACGTATAGCCGCTCAAGTAAAGGAAGGTATTGATTCCATTAGGGCGGGTATTCAAGAGCTCGAAAGTTTTGGATATTTAAAAAGGATAAAGCACCAAAACGAAAAAGGCTTTTGGGAGATAGATTATATGCTTTTTGAGGCTCCTACAGGAGAAGAATCCCACCTCGGAAAATCCAACGAAGGAAAATCCTACCTCGGAAAATCCAACGAAGGAAAACACCCTAAACAATATAATAAAGAATATATAAATAAATATAATCCCCCTTTATCCCCCTTGGGAAAAAATGAAGAGGTGGATTTCATGGGACTGAGAGAAGCAGTTGAACTTTGGTTAAAGTACAAAGCCGAAAAGAAACAGAATTACAAGTCCAGTTCTTCTGTTATGATTATGATCAAAAAACTCCACAAGTTTTCAGGTGGTGATCCGGAGATTGCCATGCAAATCATAGAGGAATCAATAGCCAACAACTACCAAGGATTTTTCGAATTAAAGAACGTTAAGCCCAAGCCTGTCTCTGCCACCCCCGAAGAAGCCGGAGACGCAAAGATGTGGGACCTGATCAACAAGGGATTTAAGAACCTGTCCCCGGAAGAGCTCCGCTGGGTGTTCGAATGGCAGCACCGAACTTCGTATTCGTTTAACAAGTACGCAAACAACATCCGCCTGGTTAAGCCAACATCCACCGCCACTAAACAAGATTGCATCGATGCAGACAGAGCAGCAGGATTTTTTAATTGATTGCCAAAAGATGCAGGACATCCCCGGGATTCAAATCATTCCGGTGGACGAGAAGAAAGTTCCGCTCGTTGCCGGATGGCAAAAGACCCAAACCCGTTACGATTTGTCACGGTTTCCCAAGCTTGGCGGGATAGGGCTGGCCACCGGATCGATAAGCGGCAATGTAGAGGTGATTGACATCGACCAAAAGTACTCTCTGGATGGTAAACTGTTTGACAACTACAAGAGACTTGTGGGATATGCGTCCATTTCGCTCCTGAAACGCCTGTGCGTCGCTCAAACGCGCTCGGGTGGGTATCACATCATTTACAGATGTGCGTCGATTGAGCGCAATGTTAAGCTGGCTCAGCGGCATTCTACAGATGTGGAGCGATTTGAGAACCCAAGTGATCGCGTAAGGGTGCTTATTGAAACCCGTGGAGAGGGCGGACAGATAGTGGTGGCACCCACCCCGGGGTACAAGTTTCTCAACCTTGATCTGTCCAGCATCCCGACAATTTCCGAAGAGGAGCGCGAGATACTGATTTCCTGTGCCCGCCAGCTGAACGAATACTACGTTGAGCCCCCAAGCTTCAAGCCTGTCCAGCGGCAGGCCACTTCAGAGGGACTATCCCCGGGAGACGATTACAACCAGCGGGGAGATGTTGTAGCGCTTCTGGAAAGCCACGGATGGACCAGAGTTCAGCATCTGCACAACAAAATGCATATGCGCCGGCCGGGACAGACAAGTGCCCTCACCAGCGGAAACTTTGACTTTGACACCCGATGGTGGAGCGTGTTTACCACCAGCACACAGTTTGAGCCGGAAAAAGGCTACAAGCCTTGGCATGTTTTTGCGATGCTGGAGTGCAAAGGAGATTATTCCCAGGCGGCCAGAAAGCTTTATGACATGGGCTATGGAGAACGCGTTAAGCCAACCCCCTCGATTTCGATGGGAATAAATGAGCCGGAGCCTAAAAAAATCATAACGGAAAACCTGGAGTTTCTTGCTGGGAAGGATGACATTGTGGGATATCTTAGGGATGTTCGAAACGGAACATTTAAGCTGGGCCTTTCCACCGGGTTCCCAAAGCTGGATGAATATTTTCTGTTTAAGCAAAGCAACTTTGTTGTGGTGAACGGACATGCCAACGTAGGAAAGACCGTGGTGCTTTGGTATCTGGCCATGCTTTCGGCAATAAAGCACGGGTGGAAATGGAGCCTTTTGTGTAGCGAAAACTCTGCCGGCGGGTTATACAGAAAAATGATAGAATTTTATTGGAGAAAACCCCTTAAGTCCCTGTCCGAGAAGGAGTTTGCCGAGGGCCTTGATTTTGTTCACGAACACTTTTTTGTTATAAAAAACGATAACTCTTATAACTTTGAGCAGGTGCTTGAAATGCTATCAGCTGTTAACGCAAAAAAGAACCTGAACAGCACCCTTGTGGACACCTACAACAGCCTTGAAGTTCCGGGAAAAGATCCATACCAGCATCACTATAACACCCTGAATGCGTTCCGTTATTGGACCAAAACAGAAAAGTGCTCCCTGTATGTAAACGCCCATCCTGGAACGGCAGCCATGCGTACGCGGGATGAAAATGGACATCCCAAGGCGCCAATGATGGCAGACACCGAACAGGGAACAATGTTTGCCGCAAAGGCCGATGACTTTCTCACCATTCACAGAAAGGTGAACGATGAGATGGACTGGAGGAAAACCGAAATTCATGTTCGGAAAATCAAGGAGGTGGAAACCGGAGGCCGGCCAACGCCGCTTACAGAACCCTTTTCAATGGAGATGAATGACTATTGCCGGTTCCAGGATGAAAAAGGAGTTGATCCTATTGCCGAATGGCATCTGTCAAGAAACAAAAAATCCAGCCCACTCCCGACATGGGGCGGCCAAGACGAATCTCCGTTTTAACCTATGACATCTGAAGGACAGGAAAAATGGGACCTTATGCATACGTTTAGCTATGCATACATCTGTCAGCCACCAAGAGAATATTGGGAGGACGAGGAGTTTATGCTTCAACGAGAGGTGCTATTTAATCAGGTGCATAACGATGTTCATAGAACCGATTGGAAAACCATATACGGCAGATACAACGAATATTTGCCCATACGTCTGGCCCTAAAAGACGCAAAGGAATATTACGAGGCAAAACAGAACGGGGCCACAACGCCTGCGTATGAGGAAATAAAGGGATATGCCGAGCGTATGGATGCCCAAAGAAAGGAAATGAGGAGGCCGCCATTACTTCTACAGGAAAAAACAAAAAAGAAAAAATGATAGACTTAGTGATAAACTTTGACAAGGAAGAGGATAAAAAAAAGCTGTTTTCCATCCTGAAGAACCTTAAAGGCTCCCATGCCGTAGGAATTAAGAAAGACAAAAGCAAACGCTCTGGTAATCAGAATCGTTACTATTGGGGGGTGGTTTTGGCCTATCTTAGTGAGGAAACCGGCTTCACCAAAGAAGAGGCGCACCAACTCATGCAACGAATGTTTCTCAGATACGATAAAAGCGTATTTGACGGAGCGGCCGAAACATTTGTTCGTTCCACCACCTCGCTGAACACATTGGAAATGGAAGAGTATTTGGAAAACATCCGCATATTTGCGCTGTCCGAGCTCGGCACATATATTCCATTGCCAAATGAAATCGTCTACGAAACGTCCCGTTAAAGCAAAAGTTGATCGTGTTCCTCGCACCAGAAATGGAGGCACCGAAACCGAAAGTATGCACATGGGAAAAATACGATCCGCCCTACGAAATCTCTCCAGATGGTGGAAGCCGCTTGCTATTGCTTTAAAGAATGCCTCTCACACTTCCTATGTCGGAAGGGCAAAAAGGGTGGTGTATTTATGCGCTTCCTGTAATCATTTTTTTGTACGAAAAAACGTGGAAGTAAACCACATTATTCCAGCAGGTAGCTTGAAATCCTATGACGATCTTCCCGATTTTTGCCGAAGGCTTTTTATTGAAGATGTTAGCCAGCTTGAAGTGCTTTGTAAAGAATGTCACAAGCAGATAACCAGCGATCAAAGAAAGAAAGTTTGATTTGTTAAAAATACGCCATAATTTTGTGCGCTACGCAGAATTATGGAAAAACAAATTTTTCAGGTAATAGAGTTTTATAAAGCATTCGGTCACCCGATAGCTTATGCTCCAAAAATCCTATCATTGGATAGGGCTTTTATGCGCCACCGCCTTCTTGATGAAGAGGTGACAGAGCTTTTCGAAGCTTCAATAAACAAAAACATTATAGAAGTGGCCGATGCGATTACGGATTGTTTTTACATTCTGATTGGCACCGCTATTGAGTATGGCATTGCCGATAAGCTACCACAGCTATTTGATGAGGTCCACAAAAGCAACATGAGCAAGCTGGACGAAAATGGCAATCCCATCTACCGGGAAGACGGAAAAGTAATGAAATCAAATAATTATAAATCACCTAACATATCTGACATTATATGGCCAACCATCCAAAAGTAATCATGGTGGACACAAGGGTACTTGTGCTCCCAGACAAAGCAGCTGACTTTTATGACGAAAAAGGAACGCTCATCGTTCCGGATTTTGCTAAAGAGTCTCCTCCGCAGGGAGAAGTGATATCGGCTGGGGAAAAGTGTGAAGTAGTAAAAGTTGGCCAAAGGGTGCTATACACAAGAGGAGCCGGCACAAGAACCGAGTTTAATAAAGTAGAGTACCTGATTCTCAGGGAACACGAAATTCACTGCATTTTATAATGGCTTTTGTAACGGAGTACACCGAGTCCATGCAGCCCGTCAGGGAATACCTGGTGGAAATTACGGGTATATATGAGGAAACCATAAAACATGGGACACTTTTGCTTCATGCTCCGTCCAATATATATAACGAGACAAATGGACTATGTGAGGAAGGCAAAGTAAAAAAGGCGCCCATAAAGGGAGGAGTTGACAAGGAGTTGGTCGGCGAAAAGGTTCGTTTCTGGTTTACAGAGGCTCACTCTGTTTACAAAGGAAACAGCCCTAAAATCAATGGCCATCTTCTTGTTCTCCCGCAAAGCGTTATAAGCGTTGGCAACCGGATGGTGGGCGAGTACATTTACTGTAAGCCCATAATGACAGCCAGATCAAAAGCCGGGCTCATTATCCCAAACATAGAGCTAATAAGCTACGACACTTTACAAAAGCCCGTTGAAAAGATACGCGAGTTCTACACCGACAGGGGCGTTGTTTCCGGGGAAAATGACATATATCCGGAGGGAACCATTCTCTACTGGGGAGATGAGTCCAATGTTCGTCTTGGATGGGATGGGGGCTTTCTTGTAAGAAGCCGAATGGTTCTTGCGCATGGACCGGACGCTGAGTTTATGTCCTACGTTAAAAAAAGAAAGTGAAAAAAATAGAAGTCCCTTTGTATGAAAAAATGGACAGAAGGGGTCGTCCCGTAAAGTATGACTACAGTCCATTCCTCCATCCAAAAGTGACATTTGTTGTTTTGCTTTGTGGAATCGAATGCTATAGCAGTATAAGAAGCACCCTATCCAGGTGGAAAAGACTCAATAAAATTTCCGGAAAATTTCATTTTGACTATCATAGACATTCGGAGGTTCAGCCTAAGCACTGGGTTGTATGGAGAAAATGAAATGGGAAAGCGGAGCCGGAAGAATAAGGTTCCATCACTTTGATGAATATATAAGCACGGGCGTTCAGCTATTCCCAGATGCCTATTTGGTTGATTTAATGAAATCATGGAGGATAATAAAAAGAATAACAAAAACCAGGGCAAAGCCACGAATGGTTTATGTTCAGGAACACAATGGGTGGATTGTCTACCGGAATCCAAGGATTCATGGCGAAGAGTATATAACGAAACTCTTAAGTGCTATGAAGTGTACGTCCGAGGAGGGCGCTTTCTTGTAGCCACCGGAATCGGCCATGAAGCCGACTCCTACATTATAGGAATGCTTCCGGCTATTGTTGATTTGCTTGAAGAGATTTTAATAGAGATAAAAAATGGCGAAGTCAAAGAAAGAACATACAGAGGACTCAGACTCATCCTCAGTGAGCACAATAAAGCTTACAGAAAAACAAAAAGAGTGGGTAGAGCTGGTTTACAGCGACGAGATCCCGCTGAGTCTGACCTGGGAGGGAAGGATAGCTGAAGTTAGCCGAAGACTGGGGTATAAAATTGACGAAAGCGCCCTTGTTTACGGAAGCAGGGTGCACTTTGCCCTCAACATAAAAGCCGAGGCGTATTGGAGTATGGTGATGATGTATCACAATGTTTGTGAATCCATCCGGTCTCCCGAGGTCCCTGGAGAGGGAAAGGCAGCGAACGAGAACAGTAGTTACAAAGTAAAAATTGAGAACAGCCTTAAGCTTAAGCCGGTGATGGATGAAATAAAAAGACTGGCAGAGGATTTGTTCAAGAAAAATGTAGTGGCCGAGGCTGACTTCAATGCCGGAAAACTTGAAAGCGAGTTTGGGGAAGGGGCGCTGGAGGCTGCACTTAGAGAGGTGAATAATGAAGGTGGTTCTAAAAAAGAAAAAGCTGGATCAAGGAAGGACGCCTAACAAGCAGCTTTCCAAGATAATGGGCACGAGGCTCAGGCACCTTGACATTGGCCACATATATCCAATAGACAAGGCATACTTCAGAAGCCAAACCTACATGGACATCAGGCAGTATTTAAAAAGAATTTATGAGGGTGAGTTTGTTTTATTTGACGAAACACCCTCTCAGTATATAGTTAAACGCGTTAGAAAGGGAGCATATGAAACGACAGACGCATCGCCGGAAGTGCTCGATAGGTGTTGGAGATTTTATATACCTCAAAGGAAGGTATGTAACAGCAAAGTGGGAAGCAATTAGCTTTACAGACTCCGGCGTATTTATGAAAAGCGTTGGAATTGTAAGGAAAGAATACAATCACCCGGAGCGTTTCTTCTATCCTGGAAAGGCGCTTTGGAAAGGAGGGCTTCCAGCTTTCCCGGCCAACAAAACATTAGAACGGGACTACCAGGCTTTTGTTTTAAAAAATGAGGCAATGTCCATGATTAAGGCTCTTTTAAAGATTCAAAGGAGGCTATCAAAAATGCAAAGTGCAGAAAAAATTGTATCTTGCACTAATACTATGGCTAAGGCAATCAATGAATTAAAACTAAACCTGAGGAGAACATGAAGCTGTTGGAAACCCAAAAATTAGTAGGGAAAAAAATTGTAGAAACCATATGGAATGTGGAATGCGTAACGCCGCCTATTCCGGAGGATCTATCTACGGTGCCGGGATATGGAGACCCTCAGGCAAAGTTTACCCGCACTCCCATTCCGGAGTACATGATAATTGAAAAAAGCCAGATAGGAGACGACGGAAGTATCCGGTACACACCCCTACAGCAGCAGTTTATTCGGGAAGAGGTGAAGAAAATATTCCACACCGGTCAGTGGGTGTACATACGTGGGGTACTTACATGGATAAACCCGTGGATGTACCTTGGACTAAACTATTGGCGTCCAGCTTTGGAGACAAATGACGGGTTTCTTGAATACAGGGACAGGCAGCGCAAAATCCTACAGTTCTGCTGGCATGTCTACCAAAATGAAAAAGAACTTGGTGTCATCTACCTGAAGGGCCGTCAGGAGGGCTTGTCCACCTGGGGCCATCTGATAATGTTCTGGCTTGCCATCAGGGCAGAGAAGCAAAACATAGGACTTTCCTCCTCTGATCAAAAGCTTGCCGACGAGAACTTTGACGAACTGATTGCAAAGCCCGTAAGCTCGCTTCCTATATGGCTCATCCCGGTGCACCGGATGAACAAGAACGAGCTATTGCTTACAGAGCCGCCAGAGCGACAATCGAAAACTAAGAAAACTGCCAGCGTTTCCAAAGCACTCGGAGGCTCCATCAGGCTCCGCGCCCTAACCAAAAGAGGATGGGATGGTAAACGTCTAAACGGCCTCTTTGCCGACGAAGGCGGTAAGTGGGTGCAGGTGCAAATTACCAAATGGTGGAGTAAGCAGGTGAGGGCCCTGATGGTGAACGGTCGCAAGCGTGGCTTTGCCTTCTTCCCTACAACAACGGAAGAGGGCGATCAGGGAGGAGAAGAGTTCCGTAGATTTTACGAGCAGGCCAACGTTGAAACGCGCCAGAACGGAAAATATCCCACTACAACCAACAAACTCGTTAGCCTATTCCTCCCTGCCTACATGGGACTTCCCGGGTGGACAGACGCCTACGGAAACGACATTGTAGAATATCCGGATGAGGAGCAGTGGGCCTGGATGCAGAAGCACGGACATGACGAGAGAATAGGAAGTAAGGATAAACTGCTCAGGGATAGGCAGCAGCTTCTGGAATCTGGACTTGACGATTTGTACGCAGAAGAAATGCGTCAGAACCCATTCACGCCCTCTGACGCGTTTAATAGCCTTAACGAGCATTGTCCGTTTGATATATCGATTCTTCAGGCCCTTAAAAGGACGGCAGATGTTAAAACGGTGCAGGACCGCGTTCGTACTGGCTACTTCTACTGGATGGATCCAAAGGAGAAAACTGTAGTTGGATGGAAGGAGGACTCAAAGGGCGTTATACAAAGAACGTGGGAGCCTCCTGGATCATTTATAAACCGAACGCAAATTAAAAGGGGAATCCTTTCCCCGATGAATGGGAAGATTGGGTGCCTTGGAGTTGACCCCTATCTAAAAGCCAGCACAAAAGGAAAAGGCTCAAAAATGGCCATCACCGGAAAACTTTATTATAATTCAGCATATGAAGAGGAAAATAGAAAAGCAAGGGTTAGCACCGGGAACGACATGCCGGGATACTTCCCCACTCCAGCGGTGTTTCTTTCTTTCACCCACCGGTCTGCCGATCCGAACATGGATATGGAACAGCTTCTTATGGCTGCGGTTTATTATAGCATGCCTATTGTAATTGAAAATAACGCATCCATCAGTGTGGAAAACTTTTTTAGCGCTCGGGGGTATGGAGGGTTTTTACTTCGAGAGGCTGAAATATTAAACGAAGCGTCTCCTACGCAGTTACAGTGGGATGTTGTCGGGATCCACACTGGAGGGGAGGGCCAGGGTAGCGATGTCGTCAGAAAGGGCGCCACATACTTTAACGACTTCCTGCGCGGAGATTCCATATTCCTGGGTGAGCACACATACGATATTGTTGAGGAGCCTATTCGATACCCGTTCGTTCAAAGCATCAATGACAATATGATGTTTGACATAACAAACAGAACCAAAAGTGACGCCACCATGTCCATCATAATGGCTCATTTTTACGAGTTTAACATTAACGAATACAGTAACCCATTTGTCCTTGGCGGACAGGTGGCCAGGGTATCTACCAACCTGTTCCCAAAAGGAACATTTTTACGAAGAGTGAGGGCTTGAAAATTTTTTGCGTCATGCCCCAAAGATTTTGTATTTTTGGGCTTCACTTAAAAATATTTTCTCAATGGCACTTATTCGTCTTCAAACCGTTATTAATCCAGCCACAGGAACAGCTGTGGCTTCCGTAAATGGAGGAGTTAATGGCTCTGCATATTTGGTTTACAATACCGATAATATCAATTGGGGTACACTTGCTTCTAAATCTGGAAGCGGAGGTGCTGCAAGCACATTTTTTGACTATACACTTCCAGGTGGAGGTAAAGGAAAGGCTGCTGTTAAAGGTTCTATTGGCGCAATTACAGCTGCCGTCGGAGCCTCTACTGTAACCGCCTAATCTGTAAGTCCATTGAGTTATTAAGGCCGCCCTTCACAAGAGGGCGGCTATATTTCTTTTATATCAGCGAGGCAAAGTATTCGTGATAGCGCTCAATACTGAGATCATTTTTAGTTGAATATTTTTCCACCTGTAAAAGGTTAAATTTATTGCCGCTTTTGAAGCCTTCTACCTCCCACTCAGCTGCATGTGGTAGGTGATAACAAACATTATATGGTATCTTGTTCTTTATTCTGTAGGCCCAAAAACTATCATAAAGCGGTCGGCCAAGCTCAAAGTCAACGTCAAGCAAAGTTGGTAGGACGGTTGAATCTTTCCTAAAAGCAAATAAATCAATTCCAGGGTAATGCTTTTTATCGGCCAGGTCTTTATATAACAAAATCCCAGGCGTGCTAATGTCTATCCTTTGGCCAAAGCACTCTGAAATATTATGTGTGTCCATGTGGTTCCGAATAATCGCGGTGGCTTCTGGAACAAGGCAGATGTCACGATTCATAAAAACAAGAATGTCATCTGGGTGAGAAAATAGTTCCATGCCTTCTTTAAGAATTTGATTAGCCATTGGCCATCCATCTGACGTTTGAAATACAACCTCGCAGTGAATGTCGTTTTCTATAAGTTTTGCCCACGTAAAAGCAGCGAATCCATTTCGGCCAATTGTGTTTGTTTCGGTTGGTGTATATTCATTAACCAAAATATATGTATGTGCGCTTGATCTATTAAATGGCCTACGCATTGGTTTATTCCTGGCAATACAGGCAATAATTTCCGGTATTGAGCTTGGAATTACTTCTTGAATGAAAGTTCCTATAGTTGTCTCTTTTGGAATGGCTTGAACCCACAAAGGCCATCGAGTTATTAAAATGTTGGGTTTGTCGCACAAATGATAGGTGGTGCTGTCGTTTAAAATATAAAGGACATCATCTTGATTCATATCATCATAAAGCTTCTTGAACCCATCTGTGTGGGATTCGTAAACCTCTAATGGAATGTGAAGAGCCGAAAGTGCGTATCGGAAAGCCTGTATAATCTCATTGCTGTTGTCAATCTTGGCGCTAACACCGTCGGTCGAAATAATGGCTTTTTTAAAATTGTGCATAGTGTTCTTGAAATGTTTGAAAGCTTCTAAAATCAATCATTAACTGTCTGTCTTGCCCGTCCTGCTGGCAAATGATAATTCTTTTGCTTGGAAACTTAAGCTCGCAAAGTTTACCGGCTGCAACCGGGTTTTCGCAATATCTGGGATGAATCTCAAATATTTCGTGCTCTGGAAATAGCTCTTTAGCAATTTGAGAAAACCTTGTAGAACAGCACAAAATTGACGGTTGCTTAAGATTTTTGGCTACCATGTAAATGTCACCAAACCTTCCAAGTACTACATAAACAGGTTTTGAAAAGTCAAGAATTTTAGGTGCTGGTTCTTTGTATTCTATCTCGTACTTCATTATAAGTTCGGCTGTTTTCTCTTTTGGAATGAGCAAAAGATCGTATTGGTATCCTTGCCAATTATAAGTTTCTATTGCATCATAGTCCTGAAAGTGTTTTAAGATATCATATGGCCAAAAACCATATTTATTAAGTCCAGGAATATTAACTTCGATAGCCACGACCGGCCTTTGCGATAAAAGATTTTTTGCACCTTGAAGAATATATGGTTCAAAACCTTCAGCATCAATTTTTACAAAATCGGCTTTAATATTAAAATCATCTATTTTTTTTGCTTTGACTGATCCGCCCAGGTCTAAACTTCTTCCTCCAAGGTTACCTGTAGTGTGCTCAGCTAAAGACACCGATTGTCCAGTACCAAGAGCTTCATTGTAAAAAAATGTTTTAGTCCCGGTTAAGTTTAACTCCAAGCACTCAAAAGCATCTTTTTGTGGTTCAAAAACATGACAAGTCCACCCCGTATCTAAAAACCACTTTGCGCTATCACCAATATAAGCCCCTATATCCAACATAACTCTGCCATCTCCGGGCCCAAGTATTTTTGTAATCAATTCAAATGGCCTATCCCATTTAAGGGTCCCGGTTTGGCGGACGTATCTGGTAATGTCGGTGTCGCCTTCGAGGCAATATATATCGTTTACTTTTATAATTTTATCATTCATAATGACGGCAAATGTAAAAATATTCACACGCAAAATTGCTCTGGATAAAAAAAATGCCGGCAATATTTTAGCTAAAAATTAGTAACTTGCACCCACTATGACTGTTCTTGAGCGTCTTATCAACACCGTTCTCACTTACCTCAATGCAGCGGGATATTACAAGAGCGCAGAGGAGATACAGAACGCCATCAATATTGCCCAGCTCGACCTCTACAAACGTCTGCGGGGGAACATGGCTCAATACATTCCCGGCAGGCCACTTGCCGCCGTTAACATGGGGCAAACGGCTGTTTCTACAGATGCCTTGTGGGAGCTTTATTTGAGCATAGGACAGGACTTTAGCTCTGGCTTTGCCCAAATATCCGCCGCAGCGAGTTTGTTTGGGAAAACCGCCGACATTCTTCTTTCCCTTGAGGTGGCCTACGAAGACGACTTGGCAACTTTATATCCCGTAAACATTGTTCCTGACAATCAATTTTTGATGTTGAAGAACAACCCCGTTGTGCCTCCTGTTCAATCAAGGCCAATAGGGAGGCTATATGACGACTTTAGCGTTGAAGTATTTCCGTTTCCTTTTGCTAAGTGGAGGGGAAGGGTGCTTACGCTTCCAGCGCCCGTTGCCTTTTCATTTGTGGACAATGGAGGCCCAATTCCTACAATTATTGTAACGCAGGGCATTGATTGGACAGCAGACAAACTTGACAACCTTGTTTACGGAACCGTAGCAAACCTTGGCTTCAACTTGTCCAATGGCGTACTTGTTCAGAGCGGAAACTCCATGAACGAAAAGATTCTCTAAGATGGATTATAATTACATTGCCAACCAAATCGTCCTTATGTTCATGGCCGGCAGGCCAACGACAGAGGGCATAGATGTACGAGAGGTGGAGGCATGGGTGAAAGAAGCTCATGCAAAAATTGCCAGGCAGGATTATTTCGATAACTATAAAATTGAGAATCAATCATCCGTTAATGGGCAATGGTTGGTTTCTTTTCCTCTCCCGGTGGTTGCTCCTGGGCCTAACGATCCTTTGCCATATCATCGGGCAATACTTGCGGAAAACTATCTTCCGCTCCCAAAAAACCGGGGCGTTGTAAGGGTGTCTATTGCCGACGCAGATTACAAGGGTAGAAAACAAATTGCCTTCATCGGCTTAGAAAACTACGAAAACATAAGGGGAGGGTCAACTATAAAATGGGCCGGAGACTATTTCTATAGCCTTGCGGCAAAAATTGTTTATATTCTTCCCGCATGCAACAATCCTATTAAGGTGAAGAACATAGTAGTTACCCAGGCTGTTGCTAACGAATCGACGCTCAACGAAAGCCACATTATGCTGATCGTAAGCGAGGTGATGCCAATAATGATGCAGAGATTTGGACGCAAAGCTGATATGGTAACGGACGCCAACCCTAATCAACAATAAAAATGCTAACAGATAGCGTACAACATATAGTGGGGGTGAAGATGGAGGAGCTTAAGGCTCCGGCCAACATGGAGTTTGACTTCCAGGAGTGGGGGCTAAACTTTGTGCGTCAAATGCAAAAGGATGTGAAAACCCTCATCCCGGACAGGGAAAAGGAAATGTTCATTCCATTAGAAAATACTGGCTATAATATAGTTCGCCTTCCGAGTGATTACTACGAATACATTAGCGTAGGCACACAAATAGGCCATTATATAAAAGGTCTGGCGATGAACAACCGTCTCACCTCGCATAAATTTCAGCCAGAAATACCTCCATTGATTCAAAGCAGCTACAACAACATATGGTATTGGGGCGGGCTATATGGATATGGAATGGGGTGGGCCACCTCAGGGGCGATTGACGCTTATGGAAATGGCGGGGACTACGGAGACTTCCAGATAGATCCTGATAAGCGAATACTAATTACCAGCCCCACCTTCCGCTTTAAAAACATATCTTTGGTTTATTATACCAATTGTATTACGCCATCTTCAGAAACTATTATACACCCCTGGTTTATAATGGCCTTTAAGCATTGGCTAAACTATTGGTACTTTTTCTACCGAAACGATCCAAGATGGCAAGTGAGTAAGATGGAATACGAAAAAGAGTATTTATTTGCACTTCAAAGCAAGTACAGGACTAAGATTCCTACCATCGTTAAGACTGTCGAAAGAATTAGAGGATATAGGCACGGATAAAATAAATTATGGCACAAGAAACAGCAGGCACTATTGGTATCCCGGTTCTCAAAAACGAACTCCTGCCCTATCTTGAGAACTACGCTCGCCGTCAAGAAAGAGCTGCGGCTCTGGAGGCTGCAAGGCAGCGCCAGAAGGATGCAATGGAATATAAAAGACTTTCCGAACTACAAAAGGTGGGCGTTCCTGATGTTCCCGCTCCTAAGGGCGGATACTTTCAGGGG
>Ga0129333_10003691_pt1 | contig 14338 bp, 13 predicted proteins | sample CPB6_08_DNA_FD_94474 | JGI IMG/M metagenome (GOLD analysis project Ga0129333, IMG submission 94474) | Freshwater to marine salinity gradient microbial communities from Chesapeake Bay, USA - CPBay_Sum_0.6_0.8_DNA | ecosystem: Environmental > Aquatic > Marine > Coastal | place: USA: Chesapeake... | reverse complement strand
TGGAGGCAAGCAATCTTCGACAAGGGTAGCCGCTGCCCCTGCTGTGACCGCTGGGGTAAGGTCTACGGGCGTAGCATAAACACAACCATGGCCCGGTCCTTGGTGTGGCTGGCGCACCATAGCCCCAACGGCGAATGGGTTAACGTCCCCCAGACGGCTCCGCGCTGGCTCCTGAAGTCCAACCAACTGGCGACTATGCGCTGGTGGGATTTGATCGAGCGCCATGGTACGGATGACCCGACCAAGAAGCACTCCGGTCTATGGCGCGCCACCCCGAAGGGGCAGGACTTCGCCAACAACCGGATCAAGGTTCCCAAAAAGGTCTTTACCTACGATGCCGAGGTGATGGAGTTCGGTGACGAAGAGGTATGGATCAAGGACTGCATCGAGTTCTTTGACTACAGGTCTGTGATGGAGAGCGCCACGTGATCGACAACGAAAGCCCGCCCGGAGCATGGGCCGAAGCCATAAAGAATATGCCAAACCTAAAGATGGAGGACGCAGTGTCCCAAGAATATCAATTCACCCAAGACTGGTTCCACTGGGCACCGCAGGTGTGGGAGCAGCTTATCCCGTTGCTGCCGGGACGGCAGTCATTCCTTGAGATCGGCTCGTTCGAGGGGCGCAGCACGGTCTGGATCGTTGAGAACATGATGGAGGACGGCGCACACATCGACTGCATCGACACATGGGAAGGCGGCGAGGAGCACGACGATCAGGACATGGATGCAGCCCTGCTGCGGTTCCGTGCTAACACTAAGCTGTTAGCAGCTAAGTATCCGGAGCGTAGGGTGTGTGAGCACCAAGATACTTCGCAGTGGGCGCTCTCTCAATTCAACGCCAAGATGTTTGGCAGCCCCATCTACGACTTCATCTACATCGACGGCAGCCACACGGCTCCCGATGTGCTGACCGATGCCTGTATGGCTTGGCCACTACTCAAGCCCAAGGGAGTTATGGTATTTGATGATTACCTGTGGGGCGACCCCCAGAACATTCTCCACCGCCCGAAGCTGGCAATTGATAGCTTCGTCAATATCTTCGCAGAACAGGTGGAGGTCGTTCATTCGGGTTACCAATTCGTAGTAAGAAAGAAGGGAGAAGGGTAATGAACGTTTTTGCATTTGTAGTCGGCGCAGTCCTTTTCGTGCTGGCCGGGGCGCTAACTGGCTGGGCCTTTGCGTGGAAAGGGAACATCCGGATCAAGGAAGAGAACGAGCGGCTCAACCGCGAACTGCATAAGCTCACTGACCGCGACGAGCGTGGTCGATTTAAGGGCGGTAAGTGACGAAGAAAAAGTTAGTCCTTGAGGGGGGTATCGTTCAGTGGCTTATGCCGGACGGGACGAAACGCCCCCTCACCCGACCCGAGATAAAGCGATTGAAAACGCAAATCGGTCAATCCCAAAGCGTTCAAGCAAGAAAGCAAAACAATGAGCGATGAGATTAAGGTAAAGGTGTCGGACGCCAAGCGTCCGAGCCTGATGATCGCTACTCCCATGTATGGGGGTATGTGCACGGGCCACTATGTGCAGGGGCTTCTCCAGACTGTCGCCAAGATGCGAGAGCTTGGGGTGCCTGTGTTCTGGGCGCAGATGATGAACGAGAGCCTCATCACCCGTGCGCGCAACGAGATGGCCCGCATTTTTCTGGCTGGCAGCCACGACTACCTTATGTTTATCGACGCAGATATAGGCTTCGACGGGGAGGCCGTGGCGCAACTGATGCTGGCCGATAAGGACATTGTGTGCGGCATCTACCCCAAGAAGGAAGTCAACTGGGATAGCGTCAAGCGCGCAGCCCGCGAGGGTAAGAACGACCTGCAAGACCATGGCGGAGCTTTCGTCTTCAACATGGTGGGTGAGGCTCACGCCGAGACCGACGAGCAGGGACTGATCGAGGTTCGCCATGGCGGCACGGGCTTCATGCTCATCAAGCGTGGGGTGTTCGAGGCGCTCATGCCCCATGTGCCGACCTACCGGATTAGTTCGTTCCGCAACGCCGAGACGGGCGAGTTTGTTATGCCGTTGACGCATGAGTTTTTCGCTACGTCTATCGACGAAAGCGGAGCGCTGCTGTCCGAAGATTACCACTTCTGTGAACTGTGGCGTAAGCATGGTGGGCAGGTATTCGCCAACCCGTTCATCAAGTTAGAGCACGTTGGGACTTACGTCTACAACGGCGACATCCTCAAATCTGGCGGCAATCTAAAGTAAGGAGCAAACCATGAATATCCCTAAGATTATTCCGAGCAAGTACAAGACCAAGGCTGAAGCCGTGTTGGCCATGCTCAACGCAGGCTACACACCCAAGCAGATCAGGGAACGCATGTCGGTCAGCTATAGCTACATCCACACTTTGAAAACCAAGATGGCGCATAAGGCAGAAGAGGCCAAGGCCGAGGCTACCGCCAAGGTCAAGGCTGAAGCAGCGGCAGAAGCCAAGGCCAACGAAGTGGATAAGGTGCTAGACACAAGGGCCGACCAGTATGGCTCGTTCATGCAGAGCGCAGACATCGCCATCAAGATCAAAAGCGTGATGCACAACGCGGTCGCCCGCAACGACCTGCACCTGTATCCCGACCAGCTTCTGGCACTCGACATGATCGCAGTGAAGATCAGCCGGATTGTGAACGGCAACCCCGCGAACCGCGATAGCTGGCTCGATATTGCTGGGTATGCTAAGCTAGTGGCAGACCGTCTTGGAGGGGTCAGTCGGTGAAACTACCAGTGGAACTGCGGGAGGCCCTAACTAAAACGGGCCTCCCTTGGGAAATCGAAAGTGGTAAGAAACACAACAAAGTAAAGCTGGCGGGAAGGCTCGTTGCAGTGTATCCTCATGGCAAGAAGCAAGAGTCCGAGAAGCGGGCGTTGCTCAACACCATAAGCCAAGTGCGCCATGCGGCGCAGGAGATCAAAGTGTCATGACCGCATGGTCCTACAGCAGTATTAAGACCTTCGACCAGTGTCCGAAGAAGTACTTTCACCTCAAGGTGGCAAAGGACGTAAAGGACGACCCCGGCGAGGCCGCTGTTTACGGGACCGAAGTGCACGAAGCTGCCGAGTTGTTCATCAAGGATGGCACTCCCATCCCCGAGAAGTTTGCCTTCATGCGTCCCATTGTGGAGCCGCTGGCATCCAAGCCGGGGGAGAAGCTGACCGAGTTGAAGCTAGGCGTGAAGAAGACCGAGGATGGCTTTGCACCTTGCGACTTCTTCCATCGCGGCGTCTGGTATCGGGGGATCGTTGACTTGCTGATCCTCGATGGCGACCGGGCGTGGATGATCGACTATAAGACTGGCAAGAACGCGAAATACGCCGACATGAAGCAGCTTGACCTTATGGCTGGTGCGCTATTCGTAAAGTATCCAGACCTGCAGGTTATTAAATCGGCGCTGGCCTATGTGGTAAGCCACGAGTTCCCGAAGAAAACCCATAAGCGGGAAGAGCTTAACACTTATATGTCCGTGTTCGATAACCAGTTGGACCGCTTGGAAGCGGCGATGGAAAATGGTATATGGAACGCCCAAACTAGCCCACTGTGCGGATGGTGCCCCGTCACCTCCTGTGAGCATTGGAAACCACGGAGGAAGTGATGGCACGGAATTACCGTCAGGAATACGACCGCTATCAGGGCAAGCCTGAGCAGATCAAGAACCGCACGGCGCGCAACGCAGCCCGTGCCAAGCTGATGAAGGCTGGTAAGGTCAAGAAGGGTGATGGCAAGGACGTTGCCCACGTGAAGGCGTTCGACAAGGGTGGCAACAACAAGACCGGGCTACGGGTGGAAAGCCGCTCTACCAACCGCTCGTTCAAGCGGGATAGCAAGGGGAACCTCGTGTCCGAGACGAGCAAGCGCGAACGCAAGAAATAAACACCAAGGAGCAAACTGGTGCAGATCGTAAAGAACAAGGCGCTGCTGTTCAGCGTCCGCGACCCCTCCGTCATTACGGACAACATCCACAAGAGCGCAGAGACGCAGGAGGGGGTGCTTGTCAAATGGGGACACACTGAGACCGAAATCCTCGCTGGGCTGGGCTTCAACGAAGTCCCGTCGCCCATGCTTAAGTCCTACGAATGGACAGGTAAGCTGACTCCGTTTGAGCACCAGAAGACGACCGCCTCGTTCCTCTCGATCCGGCGCAGGGCTTTCTGCTTCAACGAGCAGGGCACGGGCAAGACCGCCAGCGTCATCTGGGCAGCCGACTACCTCATGAAGCGCGGGCTGGTGCACCGGGTGCTGGTGCTGTGCCCCCTGTCGATCATGAAGTCCGCATGGCAGCAAGACCTGTTCAAGTTTGCCATGCACCGCTCGTGCAGCGTGGCGCATGGGTCGGCCAAGCAGCGGGAGAAGATCATCAACGCCGGGGCCGAGTTCGTCATCATAAACTTCGACGGGCTGGCTATCGTCAAAGACCAGATTATCCAAGGTGACTTCGACCTGATCGTGGTGGACGAGGCGAACGCCTACAAGAACGCGCAGACCAACCGCTGGAAAGTCCTCAATCAGATCGTGAAAGCGAACAACCCGCGTCTATGGATGCTTACAGGTACGCCAGCAGCACAAAGCCCCCTTGACGCTTACGGCCTCGCCAAGCTGGCCGACACGCCCAACTGCCCCAAATATTATGGGTCGTACCGCGATCAGGTCATGATGAAGGTGACGCAGTTCAAGTGGGTGCCGAAGCCCAAGGCGCAGGAGGTGGTGCACAACATGCTCCAACCTGCCATCCGGTTCGAGAAGAAGGACTGCCTCGACCTGCCGGATGTCACGCACCTCGAACGTGAAGCGCCGCTCACGCCGCAGCAGATGAAGTATTACAGGCAGCTAAAGAGCCAGATGCTGTTCGAAGCCCAAGGTGAGGAGGTCAGCGCGGTCAACGCAGCGACCCGCATCAACAAGCTCCTCCAGATCAGCGGGGGCGCGGTCTACACGGATACTGGTGAGGTCTTGGAGTTCGACGTCAGCAACCGCCTCAACGTGGTGCTCGAAGTCATCGAGGAGGCCAGCAACAAGGTGCTGGTGTTCGTCCCCTTCACCCATACCATCGAGCTTCTACGCGCCAAGCTGGAGAAGGAAGGCATCTCCTGCGACGTCATCAACGGCAAGGTGCCAGTCAACCGGCGCAGCGAGATCGTCCAGCGGTTCCAGACCGAGAAGAACCCGCATGTGCTCATCATCCAGCCACAGGCGGCCTCGCATGGGCTTACCCTTACGGCAGCAGACACAATCATCTGGTATGCCCCGGTGACATCCGTGGAGACATACCTGCAAGCCAACGCCCGCATCAATCGTCCGGGCCAGAAGAATGCCATGACCGTGGTTCACGTGAAGGGCAGCGAGGTCGAGGAGCGCCTCTATTCAATGCTCCAGAACAACATCGACAATCACCAAAAAATCATCGACCTGTACCGACAAGAACTTGACACTGTATAGCATCGTCGGTAGATAAAGAGCGTGGCTCAAGCCACCAACAAGGAGCAAACCATGTCAGAACCTGTACCAATCAACGATCTAGTTGCGGCCTATCGCAAGCTGCGTAAGGCCATCGGAGACGAGGAGGAAGCCCACGAGGCTAAGGTCGCGTCCCTGAAAGAGAAGCTGGACCTTGTGGCCACCGAGCTTCTCAACTTCTGCAATGAGCAGAATGTCGATAGCATCAAGACCCCGTTCGGCACCGTATCGCGGCGTGTCCAAACCCGCTACTGGTCAACCGACTGGGAGGAGATGCACAAGTTCATCGTTGAGCAGAACGCGCCGTTCCTGCTGGAGAAGCGTGTACATAATGCCAACATGAAGCAGTTTCTGGAGGAAAACCCGGACGTCCTCCCTATCGGCCTTCAGGTCGATAACAAGTATGTTGTCCAAGTCCGCAAACCCACCGAGAAGTGAGAAACCCAATGAGCAACATTACCATTTTCGAAGAGTCCAGTAACCTTCCGACTGTCCGCCGCCAATCCCGGCATGCGGACAAGATGGGCAGTGGCGCTGGCCTCCGCCGCATCGCTACCAACACCAACGGCACTTTCAAGCGCATCGTGGGTGGTGAGCAGATCGGTAAGGCTGTCCCGCACGAACTCGACGTTATCATCATCGACTGGCTGAAGGACGTCTCGCGGCAGTTCTATGCTACCGCTTACGATCCGGACTCCAAGCCGACGCTGCCCGACTGCTGGTCGGCACTGGGTGACAAGCCTGATGCCAAGGCTCCCAACGCGCAGTCTTCCACCTGCGCTGCTTGCCCTAAGAACGTCGAAGGTTCAGGCACCAACGGGAAGGGCAAGGCTTGCCGCTTCCAGCGCCGTGTCGCTGTCCTCGTGGCTGGTGATCCGAGTGGTGAAGTTTACCAGATGAGCTTCGCTGCGACCTCGCTGTTCGGCAAGGGCGTGGGCAACGTCCATCCGTTCGAGAGCTACAAGAACTTCCTGCGCGCCAATGGCGAAGGTCTCGATACCGTCGTTACCCGGGTAATGTACGACCTCGACGCCGACACCATGAAGCTGAAGTTCAAGGCAGTGCGCCACCTCACCGAGACCGAAGCTGGTCTGGTTGACGCTGCGCAGGACGACCCTGACACCCAGCGGTACATCCAGCTTACTGTTGCTGAAACAGACGGTGCGACCCGCGCTGCTGCTCCTGCGGCTATCGAAGTTAAGCCTGTCGTGGCTGCGGCCAATCCGTTCGCGGATGACGACGACGAGGAAGAACCCGTCGCTGAACCCGCCCCGGTCAAGAGGGCTGCCAAGAAGGAAACGGCGGCTGCGCCTAAGCCTGAATTGGCATCGGTTCTCAACGAATGGCTTGACGACGACGAAGAGGTCTAATCATGCGCGGTTACAGTATCCGCATGGCTGAAGCTATCAAGGGGGCCAACGGTAATCTCCTTGGGGTGCGACTCGGGCGGGCTTGTCTCGCCCGGGACATCCCAGTCTCCAACGTAGCGGAGCGCTTGGGGGTTACACGGCAGACCGTGTATGCGTGGTTCATGGGAACTAGCGATCCCCGTGGTCCTATGTGTGACGCGATCAAGTCCTACTTAAACTCCTTGGACTGACGCTATTTAACGAAGAAATAATTAGCGGGGTTCCCCCGCAATGGTGAGTGATGCAATGCAACAACCAGACCTCCTAGACCTCGTGCAGCCAGCCGAAGGCTGGTATGCCATCGTGGGTATTAAGGGGACTGGGAAGAACGCTGACGTCCGTCAGGAGCTTGTGGCTACGAGAGAAGAGGCAGATGCGCTCATCGAGCGTTTCTCCAACGCGGGCCGCAATGTCTTCTTCGGGGTCGCCAAATACGCGACCAGTGCCAACCGCACTAAGGAGAACGTCAAGGCGCTCAAAGCCTTCTGGCTAGACATCGACTGCGGCGAGAGCAAAGCCGAAGTCAACCCGGATACTGGTAGGCCAGATGGCTATATCGACCAGCAAACGGGACTCCAGACGCTTCGCGCCTTCTGTAAAACAGTCGGTCTTCCTACCCCTACCCTCGTAAGCTCCGGCGGCGGCATCCACGCCTATTGGCCGCTGGAGGAAGATGTATCGCGCCGTGACTGGGAGCCAGTGGCGGAGCGGTTCAAGGAAGTGTGCCGTGCCCAGAACTTCTATGTCGATGACAAGGTGTTCGAGGTGGCGCGCATCCTGCGTGTGCCCGGCACGTTTAACTTCAAGGAAGACGAGCCTCGCCCCGTCCAGATCATGCACGTGGGTAAGACGACGACCCTTGAGGAAATGCGATCAATCCTTGGCGTAAAGGTCAAGCCGCAAGCCACGATCTTTGACGACGAATACGAGATGTCGCCGCGCCAGCAAGCGCTAATGGCTGGGGTGGACTACAACTTTAAGCGTATCATGCAGCGCACGGCTGCTGGGGATGGCTGTAACCAGCTTCTCCACGCCTATAAGAACCGGGCCACCATTGGCTATTACGAGTGGTTCTACGCGCTCTCTGTGGCTGCAATGTGCGAGGACGCCGATAAGGCGGTGCACATGATGTCGAGCGGCCATGCGGATTACGACCCGGACGCCGTGAACAAGAAGGTAGCCACGATCCGGAAGGCGACTAGCTGCGCCAAGTTCAAATCGGTGAACCCGCAGCTTTGCGAGGGCTGCCCGCATTTGGGTAAAATCCTCGGGCCGAAGGAACTGGGTAAGGTCGTCAAGGAAGCGCCGGAAGACGAGCCAGTCGCGGTCGAGACCGCGCAAGGTGTGGTCGAGGAGATCGTACTACCGAAGTATCCCTTCCCCTTCTACCGGGGCGAAGGCGGTGGCGTGTGGCGCAAGCCTCCCAAGGACGATGCGGAAGCCGAGCCGTACATGGTGTATCCCAACGACTTCTATGTCGTGAAGCGCATGTTTGACCCCGGCGAGGGCGACTCCGCTTTGATGCGGGTGCACCTGCCACAGGACGGCTTGCGCGAGTTTTCGATACCGATGTCGAAGGTCACGCAGAAAGACGAGCTTCGCAAGCTGCTCTCAGCCAACGGGGTCTACACCTATGGCAAGCGCTTCGATCACATCATGGACTACGTAGTTAAGTCCGCAGAAAATCTACAAGATAGGCAAAAGGCAGAAATCATGAGACAGCAATTTGGTTGGGTCGATAACAACAGCAGGTTCGTCCTTGGCGATCAGGAGATCACGGCGAACGGTAACATCTATTCTCCTCCGTCAAAGACCACGAGCAAGCTGGCCAAGTTCATTGGTCCGGTTGGGTCGCTGGACAAATGGAGGGACGTCTGGTCGCTCTTTGGGCAGCCGGGCATGGAAGCACAGGCGTTCGCTGCGCTCAGCGCGTTCGGGTCGCCACTGCTCAAGTTCCTCAACCAGACAGGCGCGGTCATCAACCTGTTTAACCCACGCTCGGGTACGGGTAAGACGACGATCCTCAACATGGTCAACAGCGTCTACGGCCACCCGAAAGAACTGCGCCTCAAAGAAATCGACACCATGAATGGCAAGCTCCAATGGGTCGGCATCTTGAACAACCTGCCCGCCACCATGGACGAGCTTACCAACGCCACACCTAAGGAATATTCTGACTTCCTGTACTCGCTGGCCAACGGGAAGGGCAAAGAGCGCATGCTTGCCGGGTCCAACGAGCTACGCGAGAACAACACCACGTGGCAGAACATCACGGTCTCGACCTCGAACTCATCGTTCGTCGAGAAGCTGTCGATTTTGAAGGACAACCCGGAAGGCGAACTGATGCGCCTGATCGAGTATCCCATCGGGCTGGTGGATGTCGTCAACACGGAGCACGGCAAGCACCTCTTCGACCAAGTGCTGTTCCAAAACTACGGCCACGCAGGGCCGCTGTACCTACGCCATGTGCTCTACAACATGGAGAAGGTGGTTAACCTGTGCCTCCAGACCCAAGCCAAGATTGACCGGGAGCTTCAGCTTCTACCCAAGGAGCGGTTCTGGTCGTCCACACTTGCTGTTAATCTCGTAGGGGGTATGACCGCCAAACGCTGCGAACTGATCGACTGGGACATGGACCGCATCTATGGCTGGTCTTGTGGGATGGTGGACCGCCTCCGCAAGGAGGTCGAGGCTCCCTTGGATGGCGCGGAGCAGGTGATCGGGGACTACCTCTACCGGCACATGCAGAATATCCTCGTCGTCGATGACATGGTTGACCAGCGCTCCAACAAGCCAGCGCTGCCGAAGCGCGAACCTAAGGGTGAGTTGCTGATCCGCATCGAGCCGGACACCAAGATGATGTTCCTTATCGCCAAGCCGTTCAAGGAATACTGCGTCCGGTATCAGATTAACTATAACGAAACGCTTAATAAATTGGAGGAGCAGGGGCGGCTCGTTGCCCGCAAAGCCAAGCGTTTGTCCAAGGGAATGTCGGTCTCCGGCGACAATATCCACTGCCTCTGGTTCAAGCTCGACGAGGATTTCGTGAACGCCGACGACTACGCGCAGCCGGATACTTCGGACGATGGAGATTGAGGGCGTCACCTACGAAGTGAACTGGCCAGCCTTCCGGAAGGGGGCCTCCATGTTCTTCCCCTGCTTGGACTACAAGCGGGCCGAGGCACAACTAATGGTGGTCATCAACCGGCTCTGTATCAAGGTATTGATTAAACCGACCATCGAGGATGGGATTAGGGGTTTACGCGTCTGGCGGATGTGAGTATATATGCCCCCGGAAGTTTGCTCCTTCCTTGGTGATTTGCATCACTTCGGCCCCCGGTTGCCCCTAGCAGCCGGGGGTCTTTTATTTCTCTTCGGATTTCACCCGCTGGACGTAGATGTCACGCAGGTAAGGCGTTTTGCCCTTTTCATCCAGCGGCACACCCCGAGTGACCTTGCTTCTAGCGGCCTTGGTGATGGCGTTGATCTGCACTTCATAGAGCGTGTCCGGCCCGATGACATCGGTCGGGTACGTCCGGTTGAACTCCAGCCAGTCTTCCATGACTTTCTGGCGTTCTTCTCGGATTTCCGGGGTATACCCGTACTGATAAGCGTCGAGCGCGACCTTCCGGAACTTCTCCAGCATCTTCTCGCGGGCTGTCGCCACCCGAGCCTTGATCTCTTTGGCCTCGTAGTTCTGCTGCTGGCGCTGATCTGCTTCGGTTGAGGCAAAGCCAAGCCCTTGCAGAATAGCCTTAGGCGTCGTCCAGAACTCAGCGTCCATACCCACAAGCTCACGGGCGTAGTTTGTCTGGCCCTCTTCCGCGAAGCGGTTAGCCTTGGCGATGTTGCCATACAGCTTGGGCAGCTTCTCAAGGGCGCGATCCGTATAGCCGTTCGCAATATCCTTACCAGCCCGGAAGTAGTCCATAAGTGTGCCGCCCGCAGCGCCAGTGACCATGTTGAAGACGACTTCGCGGGTCTGGTCTTCCAGCTTATCGGAGCGCGGCTCCTTCGGTAGGAAGAACATGAAATCGAGCGCAACCGAGTTGGCGAGGTCAATGTCGGTGATGGCCGAGATTGGACCCTTCTCAACAGAGCGCGCAAGCAGCGCAGCGGTGTCGTCTTCCAGCCCGAAGAGGTTGGCAACGGTGCCGTCCGGACCAAAATGGCGCGGGATAAACACGTTCCGGTACCACCAGTCGATGTCATAGGTGGCTTTGATGTTGCCATCCTTGTCGATGTAGCTGAGGCCGCCTTCCTCGTCCTCGTCATCGAAAGCCCAAGCCAGCATCTTACCAATGACTTTGAACAGCCCATAGAGCGGGATGCCAGTCAGCCCGGCATAGAGGCCGATGTTTACCAGCGCGCCTGTCGCTACCTGCGCAGCGGCTAGGCGCTCACCCGGCTCAAGCTGGCCGAACTTAATCGCCGTGTACATGTTCCGCACCAGAAGCGACGACATCATGTACGGGTAAGTGAAGAACTGACCTGCGATGCGCCCCGGCAGCGTGGTGAGGACACGTGGCTTATTGTACGTCGAGAAGTCGAACGTAGCCTGTAGCGTGGTATCCACAGCAGCGTCGATAGCAGCCTTCTTGGCTGCATCGTGCGACATGCCCTTCGCCTTGTTCTCCCGGTACCCAAGCTCAAGCGCAGCCATGTAGGTAGCTTCGCGGTTGATACGCTCCATCTGGTGCATGAGCGCACCCATGGCCTCGAACGTGAAGGTAGTGCCACGCAGCGCAGCCGTCAGCGGACGACCACGCATAAGCTCCTGTAGCGCCGTGCGCTGTTGGGGGTCGAGGTTACCGTAACCACCAATGTCGTTGGCGAAGGTATCCATCCAGAGGTTAAGGTCGCGTCCTTCGTTCCAACCTTCGGTCAGGACTTCGTAAAGCTCAGGGTCGCTCTCTTCCTTCACGGCAGAGACCGGGTTGTCCAGCAGCGTTGGCTGCTCCCAGTTGAACGACCAGCTACCGTCTTCGCGCTTGACCGACTTGAGCGGACTGGCAACGAAGCCACCCAACCCAGAGAAGCCGTATTTGGCAAGCGCTGTACCCGCCTTGGCCGAACCGTACTTTTGAGCCAGCATCGGGAGCGCGACGATGTGAAGCTGCGTAAGCTGGATGACCGCAGTTTTGGGGTTAGCCAGATACTGGTAAAACGCCAGCTTGTTACCGAAACGAACAACCTGCTCCAACATCGAGTTGTCGCGGTCAGGCGGCATAAGCTCACCCATCGTGCGAAGCTCGATCTCGTTGATGAAAGTCTCCAGCTTGGTGCGGTCGGGCTTGTCCTTTGCAAAGTCCTTGGCGCGCGAAATCTCATTGCGCAGCGCATAGCCAAACTGAGCGCGCTTCACATTGTTAATGGAAGACCGGCGGAAATTGGCGTAGTTTTTGAGGATGTCCGTGCTGTAACCAGCGCGCATCTTGCGCGGAGCCATGTGCTTACGCATGTCGCCAGCCGACAGGCTCTGGAGCCAGATGTCGAAGACCTGACTACGCAACGCGCCGATGTCCTTGGGGTTATCCTCGAACAGGTCCAGCACTTCCTTGAGCGGCCCACCAGACACCTGCTCAAACTGATTACGCAGGTCTTGGACGTTCCCAACGTCTGTGACTGGCTGTTTGCGGGCCTCCATAAGACGCACGAACTGGTTGCGCTGCGTCTCAGTCTCGAACATCTTAAAGATGCTGTTGGCCCCGGTACCGACGCGTGCATAGAATTGCCCAAAGCGCATGGCCGGGAAGTAGATGACTTGGTCAAGCGCAGGTTTGAACTGCTTCTCCAGTTTCTCCAGAGCCTCGTCGAGCTTCTTACCTTCTTTGGTTTCCTTCAGATGGTTACGATGCGCGTTGTACTTGGCCTCCAGATCGCGGCGATGCCCGTCGCGGAGGAGCTTGAAGATTTCCTTACCCTTGTTGCCGCCCATTTCCGGACGCGCCAGATCACGCCAGCCAAACACACGCTCGTCGCCGGGGACGCCGATATATACGCTCTCGATCTCTTCAAAGCGCCGCTTGATCGCGTCTTGGAGCTTCTTCTGCGTCTTGGTGTCGCCAGCGGTTGTGTTTGCCAGTTCAGTCTGAAGTTCTTTGGTCTTCTTGTCGAACTTAGCCGCATAGTCTTTGGCGTTGTCCGCCTTGGAGGGGTCAACCTGATACGCCACAGTGGCGAACTCAAGGTCCGAAAGCGCCTGCGCTGCCTTGGGAAACTTCTTCAGGAAGTCTGCAACCTGCTCCAACTCCCCAGCGAGCTTGAGGTATTCGCCAGTTTCAAAGCGCGTGACATCCTGCCGGATGATCCGGTCAGCCTCAGTCAGCCCTTCGATGCGCCCCTTCAGGATACGGAAGATGTCTTCCGTGGAGAGCGTTGGTAGGATGACGCGCCACTTGCCGGTGTCGAGAGTATCAATCGCACCGCGCAAAAGCGCCCAGTTTTCTTCGTCACCACGAGCCAGCTTAGCGAACTCGATGCCATCTTCCAGTAGCCCAGAGGTATCGTTGGTAGCCGCGATGCGCCGCTGGATGCGGTTCATCTTGGTGCGGATAGCCTTGGCCTTCTCCAACGCCGTGCGCGTCTGAGCCGGGGTCAGCTTAACCACTTTACCTTTGGAGACGACCTTGGGTTTGCCAGCAGCCGGAGCCGCAGGCGCAGCAGGCGCAGCAGGCGCAGCGGGGGCAACCATTGCTGCCGTAGGCGCAGCTTCAGCCGGAGCCGCAGGCGCAGTGGCCAACGCATTATGCTCAGCCAACACTTGGTCGGGCGCAAACGCACCCGGGACTTTTTCCGCCCCGTTGCGATATTGGATTTCGACCGGAAGGGACGTAACGCCTTCTTCGGCAGCTACGGCTACACGATTGTTACCTTCGTAGAGGAATGCCTCACCGTTGTGGTTGACCCACACCATAGGAAGTCCGGCTTTTTCACGGTCAAAACCGTTTTCGTCAACAGACTTCCGGAGTGCGTCGTACTTAGGCTCACCCGGCGCGGGTTGTTCTCCAAGCACTCCTTCCAAAGTGCGCAACTTTTCGATTGGGATTTCCACACGCCGGATGGTCTGCGTGGTAGACCCACGCAGCATACGTGCTTCCATGCCCGTCGTATCGCCGTTAGCAAGTGCTTCTGCTTGTTCTTGTTCAGCACTGCGTTGCTTACGCACCTCCCAGTCGCCCCCCGGATTATCCTCAAAGACTTCTGGAGTCGGTAGTTCGACCGTAGCCGTTTCTGCTACTGTAGCAGGCGCAGCACCCGTAGGCTCCACGACGGCGGTTTCAGTCGTTTCCACAGTGGTAGGCGCAGCCACTTCTGGCGCAGACGTCTCCGGCACTGCCGTAGCCGGGCGCTCTTTGCCTGCCACCTTGTACATGATGTCGAGCGGGTCGAAGGCTTCACCACGGCTGGCAGCGTTCGCCATCTGGTTTGCGGCTTGGGTGTATTTCTTGGCCGAAAGAGCCTGAAGTTCCGGGG
>Ga0129333_10003690_pt1 | contig 14342 bp, 12 predicted proteins | sample CPB6_08_DNA_FD_94474 | JGI IMG/M metagenome (GOLD analysis project Ga0129333, IMG submission 94474) | Freshwater to marine salinity gradient microbial communities from Chesapeake Bay, USA - CPBay_Sum_0.6_0.8_DNA | ecosystem: Environmental > Aquatic > Marine > Coastal | place: USA: Chesapeake... | reverse complement strand
GCGAAGCCGGGGTACATCTGGGTGTACTCGTAGGTCTCGCCTTCGATCGACGCCTTGAAGTTGGCCTCGGTCTCGCCGATCGGCTCGCCGGTGGCGGGGTCGCCCACCTGGGCGAGGAACTCGAGGTGGCCGTGAGCGTGGCCGGTCTCGCCTTCGGCGACCGAGCGGAAGAGGGCGGCGGCATCCGGGTAGCCCTCGACGTCGGCCTTCTGGGCGAACCAGAGGTAGCGGCGGTTGGCCTGGCTCTCGCCGGCGAACGCCTCCTTCAGATTCTCATGGGTCTTGGTTCCCTTGAGGCTCATGTTTGTCTCCTTGGGTTGTGTCCGGTCTTCGCGGTCGACGACGCGGACGGGGGTTGTTTCGGTACTAGCAGGTTTTCAACCGCCCGCGACCCGATCGCATCGGGAGCACGTGCCGTTGAACAGGATCGCGGTGCGGGACACCGTGAACCCGTCGAGACCGCGCACGGAAAGGGCATCGGAGCCCTCCACGTACACGTCGCGAACTTCCCCGCAACCTTCGCACACCACGTGGTGGTGGTCGTCGGTGTTGGGGTCGAATCGACCGGCGCCGGTACCGACGTCGATCATGCGGATCTCCCCCATCGAGGCGAGATCGGTGAGGGTCTGGTACACGGTGCGGAGCGAAATGCCGGGCATCAGGTCGCTGGCCGTGGCGAAGAGGGAGTCGGCCGTCGGGTGCGTCTCGTTGTCGTGCATGAGACGGAAGATCAGTTGCCGTTGCGGAGTGACCTTCAGACCGGCGGCCCGGAAGGCTTCGGTCAGTTCGACGGGCGATTTCACGAACCCGATCCTGCCCTCTCCACTTCTCAATTCGCAAACGTTGCGGATTAGCAAGGGGTGAAATCCGTCTCAGGGTGCGCCCGAGACCAGCGACTACGGTGCGTCCGTGACCGCATTTCGACGCGACGCGATGCTGGCGCGTCTGCGCGACGAGGAGTTCGACCTGGTGGTGATCGGAGGTGGCATCACCGGTTGCGGGGTTGCTCTCGACGCCGCCGCTCGCGGGCTCCGCACCGCTCTCGTCGAACGCGACGACCTGGCCGCCGGAACCTCGTCGAAGAGTTCGAAACTCATCCACGGTGGACTGCGGTATCTGCAACAAGGCGACGTGCGGCTCGTGTACGAGGCGCTCCGCGAGCGCCAACGGGTCTTCCGCAACGCACCACATCTCGTGACCGTCCTGCCGTTCATGATTCCGGTGCTCACCAAGGACGGTTTGCTGTCGCGCAAGATCGCGCGCGCGTTCGGTTCGGCGCTGTGGATGTACGACTTCACCGGCGGGATCCGCATCGGACGCGTGCACCGTCGCGTGCGCGCGAAGAAAGCGCTGGAGTGCATGCCCACGATGCCCGACGATCGACTGGCCGCGGCGTACCTCTACTACGACGCCCAGGCCGACGACGCTCGACTCTGTCTCGAGTTGGCGCGCACGGCCGCCGAACGCGGCGCCACCGTGGCGACTCGTTGTTCGTCGTCGGGGGTCGTTCGTCGCGACGATGGCGCGATCGAGGGTCTGCGGGTGACGACATCGGAGGGTGAGTCGTTCGTTGTTCGTTGCCGTGCGGTGGTGGCGGCCACCGGCGTGTGGGCCGACGCGGTCGACATCCGTCCGGCCAAGGGCGTGCACGTGACGGTGCCGTGGGACAAGGTTCGGAACCGCATCGCCGTCGTGATCCCGGTACCAAAGGATCGCCGTTCGCTCTTCGTCGTTCCGTGGGGACCTCGCCCCGACGGAACCTTCACCCACACCTATGTCGGGACAACCGACACGGATTTTCGAGGACCACTCGACGATCCGCAGTGCACGAGCGACGACATCGAGTACGTGCTGCGCGCGTTGCGCGCCAACGTCACCACCGAGATCGGTCGCGACGACATCACCGGCGTGTGGGCGGGGCTCCGACCGCTCGTGCAGTCGACCGACACCTCGAAGTCGGGTGCCCGCACGGCCGATCTCTCGCGACGTCACCTCGTGCACCTGAGCCCCGACGGAGTCGTCACCGTCACCGGTGGCAAGCTCACCACCTATCGCGAGATGGCCGAGGACGCCGTCGACGAGGTGATGAACCGACTCGGCCGACGTTCTCGTTGCCGAACGAAGCGACTCCGACTCTCCGGGGCCGGCCGGCGCCCCGGAAATGCCGATCCCCATCTCTGGTCTCGTCACGGCACGCGCCACACGATGATCGACGACCTGGTGCGTCGCGATCCATCGCTCGGCCGACCATTGGTCGACGGCCTTCCCTACCTGCGCGCCGAGGCGGTGCACGCCGTCACCCACGAAATGGCTCTCGGCCTCGACGACGTTCTCTCGAGACGCACGCGGGCTCTCTTGTTCGATCGCGCGGGGACCCGACGGGCGGCGCGATCGGTGGCCGAGTTGATCGCTCCGTACCTCGGCTGGGACGTCTCTCGTGTCGACACCGAGGTGGCGGCTTTCCACGAGATCTGCGATCACGAGGAGGCGGCGGCGCTCGTCACCGAGGCCGAATTGCATCCCACGCCAGCGAGCCGAACGACGGAGACCGGCACATGAACGACCGGCACACGAACGAACCCGAGACGGGTCGGCGCCGGCCCGTCTCCCCCATCGAACTGGCGACATCGGGGACCCCCGACGAGATCTTGAGCGGCGTGCGGCGCGACCCGAGCCCGGCGCTCGTCGAGAGACTCGCGTCGATCTGCCCCACCGTGACGAGCATCGACGAGACCGCCGAGGCGAGTCGCGACTGGTGGCCCCTCGCCATGCATTGGTCGCTTCGAGGTGCCGTCCCGCGACGGGCCGCGGCCGTGGTGCGGCCACGATCCGTCGCCGAGGTGGCCGAGGTCGTGCGAGCGTGCACGACCGAACGGGTACCCATGGTCGCCGCCGGTGGTCGCAGTGGCGTGTGCGGCGCATCGGTGCCGGTGCAGGGTGGTGTCGTCGTCGATCTCTGCGATCTGGCCGGGGTCGAATCGGTGGACGACCACTCGCTCACCGTCGAGGTGCTGCCCGGCACCTTCGGACCAGATCTCGAGGCCCACCTCGAACCACTCGGGTTGACCGTCGGCCACTTCCCGCAGAGTTTCGACATCTCGACGGTCGGCGGATGGGTGGCCTGTCGGGGCGCCGGCCAGTACTCCACTCGTCACGGGAAGATCGAGGACATGGTCGTCGGCCTCGAGGTCGTGCTGGCCGATGGCTCGGTCGTGCGCACCGGAGGTGCGCCGCGGGCGGCGGTCGGACCCGACCTCACGCAACTCTTCGTCGGCAGCGAGGGCACCCTCGGGATCGTGACCCGCGTGTGGTTGCGGTGTCATCCTCGCGCCAACGCTCGACGTCGGGCCGCCTACGGGTTCGACGATTTCGGATCCGGGATCGACGCCTGTCGACGCGTGCTGCGTCGCGGCGGAACACCCGCGGTGCTTCGCCTGTACGACGGTCCGGAGAGCAAACGCGGGCGGGGCGGAAACGGCACGGAGAGCATCTTGCTCGTGCTGGACGAGGGCGATCGGGCCTCCGTCGACGCGTCGATGGCCATCGTCGACGAGGAATGTCTGGCCACCCCCGGTTGCGCGCCACGAGACGTCTCGCTGGTGGACGAGTGGATGCACCATCGCAACGACACCAGCGCACTGCAGGCTCTCACCCGCAAGGGCTTCGTGGTCGACACGATGGAGATCGCCGCACCGTGGTCGCGTCTCGACGACATCCATCGGTCCGTGATTGCCGCTCTGCTGGCCGTGCCACGGGCCCGATCGGCCTCCTGCCACCTCTCGCACAGTTACGACGACGGCGCCTGTCTCTACTTCACTTTCGCCGCCGATCCCGCGTCCGAGGACGTCGAGTCCACCTACCACGCTCTTTGGTCGGCCGGGCAGGGTGCGGTGCTCGCCCACGGCGGGAACCTCAGCCACCATCACGGAGTCGGTCTCAATCGCTCGCGATTCGTCGCCGAGGCTCTCGGTTCGTCGTTCGAGGTGTTGCGACGGGTGAAGTCGGCCCTGGATCCCCACGACCTCATGAACCCCGGCAAGATGGGACTGTGAGTCGAGCAGTGAACGAGCCGAACGATCCGTCGCGCTCCGTGACGTCCCGCTGGGATCGGGCCGCCATCCGAGCCGGCGCCTCGGTCGCTCTGGTTTTCGCCGTGCCCTTCTCGGTGGCCGGACGAATCGTTGCCGGAGACGACCCCGAGGGAGGTCGAGCCACCGCGGCGTCGCTGCTGGCGTTGCTGGCCGCTCTCGGTTTCCTTCTCGGTGCGGGAGTCTCGGCCTGGCATCAGCAACGAGGCACCCCCTTGTCGCACGGCATCGTGACCGCGTCGGTCACCTACGCGGTTCCGCAGGCGGTGCTGATCGTCGTGAAGCTCGCACGGGGCGGGGACGTCGCGTGGAGCGGGTTGGTGTTCAACCTCTCGATCATCCTCGTGGTCGGGACCTTCGGTGGCTTTCTCGGTTCGTCGTTGCAGCGACGCGGTGCCGTGCCACGATCGGTGCGCGACCAGGGATGAGCAGTCGATCGATCCTGGTGATCGACGTCGGCACCAGTGGGCTGAGAGCCGCGGTCGTCCGGCCCGACGGGACGATCGACGCCCTGCATCACGAGGCCTTCGCACCCTCGACTCCCTTTGCCGGACTGGTGGAGTTCGACCCGACCGAGCTGGCCGATCGAGTCCTGCGAGTCGCCCACGCCAGCCTGGCCGACGCCGGGCCGGTGGCCGCGGTCGGTATCGCTAACCAACGCGCCTCCACCATCGTCTGGGACGGGCGCACCGGCCGACCCACCGGGCCGGCTCTCGGCTGGCAGGACCTTCGCACGGTTGGCGAGTGCATCGTCGCCAAGGCCGAACACGGACTGAACCTGGCGCCGAATCAGACCGCCACCAAGGCGGGATGGATGCTGAAGAACCATTCCTTCGACGGCATCGACCGGTCCGACCTCTTGGTGGGCACCGTCGACTCGTGGGTCGCGTGGACGCTCTCGGGAGGCGAACGACTTCACGTCTCCGATCACAGCAACGTCGCCGTCACGGGTCTGGCGACCGTTCACGAAGGAACCCCGAGGTGGAACTCCCGAGCGGCATCGGCGTGCGGAGTTCCCCTGGAGACCCTGCCGCGCATCGTTACCAGCAGTGGCGTGGTGGGACCGGCCGCCGCGCTGCCGGGGGCTCCGGTGATCTCGGCACTGGTCGGCGATCAACAGGCATCTCTCGTCGGGCAATCGTGCGTGAGACCCGGGATGGCCAAGGCCACCTTCGGCACCGGCGGGATGCTCGACCTCGTCACCGGCGACACTCCCCCCGCGCGGGCCGATCGCACTCGCCACGGAACCTTCCCGATCGTGGCGTGGAGCGTCCCCGACCGCGATGGTGTTCGGCTCACGTGGGGCAGCGAGGCGGTGATGCTCGCGGCCGGGACGAACGTCGAGTGGTTGCGCGACGATCTCGGGCTGGTCTCCTCGGCCGAGGAGACCGCTCGTGTCGCCGGCGAATGCACGTCCACCGACGGTGTGATGTTCGTGCCCGCGCTTCTCGGACTCGGAACACCCTCGTGGGATTACGGCGCGCGCGGAGCCCTCGTCGGCATCACCCGCGGAACGACGCGAGCCCACATCGTGCGCGCGGTGCTCGAGGGCGTCGCCCATCGTGGTGCCGACCTGCTGGACGCCGTGGTGGCCGATCACCCCGAGTCCGAACCGCGCGAACTCCGGATCGACGGCGGCATGAGTCGCAACGAGGTGTTCGTGCAGGCACTCGCCGATGCCATCGGCCGGCCCGTCAGCGTCTCACCGGTCACCGAGGCCACCACGCTCGGAGCGGCCTACCTCGCCGGACTCGCCGTCGGAACCTGGTCGAATCTCGACGACATCGCGAGCCTCTGGCGACCCCTCACCACGGTCGACCCGGGGTCGACCGACCCGTCGGCGAGTCGTGCTCGCTGGGCCGATGCTGTGACCCGCGCCGCCGGATGGATCCCCGAGCTCTCGGCACTCGACTTCTAGGCTGGCGAAGTTGCTCGTCCCCCGACCCGACGAGCAGGCTGTCGGCATCCATTCCGGAAAGGACCCGAGGTGACCTCCCCTGACACCACCACGCCGCCGCGACGCCCCACGGCGGGCGACATCGAGTTGCTCGGCGCCGCTCAGTCGCTCGAGCTGGCCGCGCGCGATCTGTACCGGGCGGCCGTGGCCGCCGAACTCGGTGGCGAACACCAGGCCAGCCTGGCCTGCATGGCGGCCCATCACGACATGGCGAGCCAGTCGATTTCGGCCGCGATTGGAGGGGAGGCTCCGCAAACCCGCAACGACGAGGTGTACGACCGGTTCGAGTCGGGCTTCACCGGCGACGATGTGGCCCTCACGGCTCACGGTCTCGAGAATTCACTCGTGGCAACGCACAAGTTGCTTCTCGGGGAACTCGAAGGGACCGAGGGGTCGGCCCTCGTGGCGTCGATCCTGATCATCGAGGCTCGTCACGCTGCCGCTCTCGCCGCCGTCGCCGGCCTGTCACCGGTCGACGACGCCGATGCTTTCTTCTCCACCCCGACCGACGCGGAGGTGCTCGCCTGATGAATCACGACCCGATCGACGTCCGTCGTGCCGCGCTGTCGCGCCGCCGTTTCCTCATTGCCGGTGGAGCCTCCGTGTCGCTGGGTGCGCTCCTCGCCGCGTGCGGCGGCGGGGGTTCTTCCACGGGAATCCCCCGCATCGGCCTGACCCCCGACCCGACCGAACTCCCCGACGCACCCGTCACCGATGTCGCGTTGCTTCGCACGGCGTCGTCGCTCGAGTACAACGCGATCTTCGCGTACGAGACCGCCGCCGGTCTCGGCGTGCTCACCGGAGACGCCAAGTCGCTCGCCGGCCGATTCCTCGACGACCACAAGCGTCATGCCGACACCATCGTCGCCGCCACCGAGGCCGCCGGCGGCAATCCGTGGACCGAACCGAATCCCCGCCTGCAGTCGATCTACGTCGAGCCGGCTCTGGCGTTGATCGCCGAATCCGACGATCAACTCGGCGACGTCCTCGCACTCGCGTACGCGCTCGAGACCCTCGCCGGCGCCACCTACCAGTCGTTCGTCCCCTTGTTCGACGACAAGGCACTGCGAGCCGCCGCCATGGGCAACGGGGAAGAAGAGGGTCGTCACGCGGCCACGCTCGGTCTCGTGCTCAATCCGTCGCGCCTCGTGACATCGACCGGTCTCTCGATCGCCGACGAGTTCGCCGAGACCGAGACCGCGACGTTCTACGCGGTTCCCTCGGCCTTTGGAACCTTGTCGCCGGTGCCGGTCACTCTCGGTCCGGCCGACGAGAACGGGGCCAGGACCACCGTGAACCTCGAGACGCCGAGCCTCAACTCGCTCGTCTACGAGTACTTCGACGAAGAGTGACCCTCGGGCCACGGCCCGCATCGAACACCGGAACTCCTGTCCTCGGCGGGCTTCTCGCGCCCGCATCAGTGAGTCGGAGCCACCGAACGCCACCCACCTCGTTACGGCACGTCCCGAACCACTCGTACACTGTCGACGACGGTGAGTCGGCCGGGTGGCCGCGGTACGAACGGGAACGTTCGCATCGAGGAAAGTCGGGACTCCACGGAGCAGAGCGCTGGCGAGAGCCAGGTGGGGGCGACCTCACGGACAGTGCAACAGAGAGAGACCGCCGATGGCCGGGCAACCGGATCAGGCAAGGGTGAAACGGTGCGGTAAGAGCGCACCAGCGGTCGGGGCGACCCGGTCGGCTCGGCAAACCCCGTTCGGAGCAAGGTCGAGCAGAGGGCACGGGCGGCTCGTCCGCCCCGGGCAACCGGGGCACCCTCGGGTAGGCCGCACAGATGGATGGCCATCCCGGTCGGGCAACCGACCGGACAGAATCCCGCTTACAGGCCGACTCACCGTCTCCACCGACCACGGGTCGACGTTCCCGAGCACGACCTCGATCGGCGCGCCCGAGAACGCCGCCACTACGGTGACGGCATGATCATCGAATCGCCCGACCAGTTGCCCCGCGTGCCGCTCGCCGACATCGACCTGTCGGATCCCGAGTTCTGGACCAAGGACCGCGCCTGGCGCGAGGGTGCGTTCCGCACGCTGCGTGACGAGGCTCCCTTCGCCTTCTTCGAGGAGCGCGTGATCGAGAACGCCCCCTTCCCTCCCGGCCCGGGCTACCGCGCCGTCACTCGCCACGACGACATCTGGCACATCAGCCGCAATCCGCAACTCTTCTGCAGCGGCAAGGGCTCGAACATCGGTGACCTGCCGCAGGAGATGAACGAGTTCTTCGGCTCGATGATCAACATGGACGACCCCAAACACTTCCGTCTGCGCAACATCGTCTCCCGCGGCTTCACCCCGAAAGAAGTCGCCCGCGTGGAGGAGCAGGTGAAGACCCGCGCCGTGCGGCTCGTCGACGAGCTACTCCAACGTTTCCCCTCCGGCGAGTGCGACTTCGTCGAGGAAGTCGCCGCTCCCCTGCCGCTCGGAATCATCTGCGACATGATGGGAATCCCCGAGGAGGACCACAAGCGGATCTTCCAGTGGACCAACGTCATCCTCGGTGTCGGCGACCCCGAGTACGTGGGATCGTACGAGGAGCTCATGGGCGTGGCCCTCGAGATGTTCATGTACGCGCAGGCGCTCGGCGAGGATCGCGTGAAGAACCCGAAGGACGACGTCACGTCGGCGATGATGAACGCGGTGGTGGACGGCGAGCGCCTCACCGCCCAGGAGTTCGGCTCGTTCTTCATTCTCCTCGTGGTGGCCGGCAACGAGACCACCCGCAACGCGATCTCGCACGGCATGCGTCTTCTCACCGCCTTTCCCGACCAGAAGAAGATCTGGTTCGACAACTTCGAGACGCACACTCGTTCGGCCGTCGAGGAGATCGTCCGCTACGCCACCCCGGTGATCCACTTCCGGCGCACCGCCACCGAGGACACCGAGATCTCGGGTCAGAAACTGAAGGCGGGCGACAAGGTGGTGATGTTCTACTCGTCGGGCAACCGCGACGAACGCGTCTTCGCCGATCCCTTCAAGTTCGACGTCACCCGCCCGGTGGCACCGGCCCAGGTGGGTTTCGGAGCCGGCGGACCCCACTTCTGCCTCGGTGCCAATCTGGCCCGTCGAGAGATCGCCGTGATGTTCGACGAGATCCGGCGTCGGCTCCCGAACCTGCGGATCACGGGTGAACCGGCCTTCCTGCAGAGTGCCTTCATCAACGGCATCAAGCGCATGCCGTGCGCCTGGAACTGACCCCTCAGCCGTCCATCACTCCGGCGAGGTAGTGGCGTCGGCACAGCAGTTCGTACCGGATGACGTCACCGAAAAGCGGCGCCGAGGGAGCGTCGGACGTGTCTCCCACCACCACCGTTTCGCCCTCGTACACCACCACGCCGTTCACCACACGGGCGTTGTGGGTGGCTCGCGCACCACACCAGCAACGGGCTTCCACCTGCATCTCCACTCGCTCGTCGGCAACCTCCAGCATTCGCCGGGTGCCCTCGAACAACAGGCCCTTGAAGTCGGTGATCAAGCCGAAGGCGTAGACGTCGATCCCCAGATCGTCGACCACGCGAGCCAACTGGTCGCACTGGGTCGTCGTGTAGAACTGCACCTCGTCGCAGACGACGAAGTCGAGAGGAAGGCGTTCCGACACGAGTTCGAACACGTCGAGTTCGCCATGGACCTCCACCGCCGGTGCCGACACCCCGAGCCGACTCGTGACCTGAGCGCCGTCACGGTCGAGTTTGGTGAGCAACAGGCCGCGCCGATCCCGACCGGCCAGGTTGTGGTGGATCTGCAAGGCGAGAGTGCTCTTGCCCGAACCCATGGTGCCGAAACTGAAGCGAAGCGTGGCCACGACGACGCGACGCTAGTTGACAGCCGGCGTCCGAAAGTCGGCCACCACGGCGTAATGGTCGCTCGGCTGCACTCCGCCCACCGGTTCCACGCCGGCCAGGTGCGCCGACACCGGGTTGCCGACGGGCTTGGGGCGGGGCCAAACCACGAACAGATAGTCGATGCGTCGATTCGGCCAGTTCGCCTCGGCCTGGTAGCGATTCGCCGATGACCACGTGACACCCGGGCCGTCGCCGCACTGCTCCCACACGTCGTTCAGCACCAGATTCGGCTCCTTCACCGGGGCTCGGCCGGTGAGACGACGGATCTCGTCGCTGTCGGGCACGGCATTGAAGTCACCTCCCACGATCGGAGGGAGATCCCGGGTCGGGTCGCCGCGCCACTCGGCGACGAATTCGATGACCGCGTCGACTTGTCGAAGCCGGGTGGACGAACCGTCGAAGCGATGATGCAGGTGCGTGACGACCACCGGCCAACGACCCCACGGGGATTCGACGGCGGCCCCCAGGACGCGGCGTACTCCGGCGGAACCGTCGACCTCGGGGAGCGCCCTCTCGGCGAATCCCGATAGTGGCCACTTCGACAGGATCGCGTTGCCCATGCCGTGCGAGCCGGCACCGACATGGTGCATCCCGAGCCGGTTGGCCATCTCGTCGAGCACACCCGGCGCGAGATCGACCTCCTGGAGCAGCACGACGTGCGCTCCCTCATCCGCGATCACCCGCTCGATGGCCGCCGGTCGTTCGGCCGGACCGTGACGGTGCCAGACGTTCCAGGTCATGACACGCAGATGCGAAACGGTCACGGTGTCATGAACTCCCCGAGAACGCGCGTGGTCCGTCGCATCGATTCCTCCATCACGGGCGGCAAGGGACCAGCCGCGAGTTCCGACAGCAGATCGTGGATCACCCAGTCGTCGCCCTTGCTCACCCACGTCGGTCGGACGAACGGTCGACCCACCGTCACTCCATCCGCACCATCCGACGTCAGGGTGACGAACACGATGGCCCCGTCCTGCGTCGAGACCGGCCAGCGATCCCCGTTCGGCATATTCGACAGGAAGTTGCCGAGGCTGTGGATCACCCACGTCTCTCCGATCAGTTCGATCGGCTGCAGCACATGGGGATGGGAACCGACGACCAGATCGATGAGACCGGACTCGGCCAACTGTCCGGCCCAGGCTCGTTGACGATCGTTGGGTGACGCCGAACCTTCCGAACCCCAGTGCATGCTCACGATCACCGCCTCGGCTCCCATTCCGCGGGCGGTGCGGGCGTCGGCGAGGATCCGGTCGACGTCGATGAGCGCCGTCCGCCACGGCTCGCCGGCCGGCAGGGGCAGGTCGTTCAAACCGTAGGTGTACGAGAGATGGGACACCTTCACGCCGTTGACGTCGAGCACCGTGGGTTCGATCTCCGAAGGAGTGCGAGCCATGCCGTGTTGCGAGATACCCACCCGTTCGAGTTCGTTCACGGTGGTGTCGATGCTCTCCACTCCTCCGTCGACCGTGTGGTTGCTCGCCGTCGAGCATCGATCGAATCCCGCCGACGCCAAACCGTCGGCCACTTCCCGGGGCACCTGGTAGAAGATTCCCCGCTCGTCCTGCGTGCGCAACGGCTTTCCCTCCGGTGCGAACGGAGTCTCGAGATGGCAGACCGCGAGATCGGCCGCCGAGAGGTAGGGACGGACCAGATCGAACATCGGCGCGAAGTCGTAGGCCGCGTCACCGGTCGCGTTCTCCGCCGCCTGGTTCCAGAGTGGGCTGTGAATCAGTGTGTCGCCGGTGAACGCCAACGTCGCCGTGCCCGTCGGGTTGTCCAGCACGAACGGGATGGTCGTCGTGGCGACGATCGTCTCCGAGGTCGTCGGACCCACCGAAGTCGGCCCCGCGACGGTGGTGGCGACGATGGTGGTGGGACCGATCGTGGAGGTCGACGTCGCGACATCACCCGGCTCTCCGGAACAACCCGCCGCCGCGACCACCGCGAGTGTGATGACGGAGAGACGGCGCGGCACCCTCCCATTCAACTCCACCTCCCTCGCGGAGGGAGTGATCAGCGGCGGGTGTCGAGGCGACGCGTCGGACTCGACGCGGTGAACCGAAGATCGGCCGTCGGCGAGAACGTGCCCTGCAGATCGACGATCACGTGGGTGGTCGACGACGTGTAGACGCAGAACATTCCGTCGGCATCGACGGGCACCACGGCCAGATTGGCCGCCGTGGCGCCCTTGGCCACGTTCGCGTTCGACTGCGCCTGCGGACCGGGCACCAACTGCGAGCAAGCGGCCGCGGTTGCGTATCCGGTCCCGGTGGCACCCGTGAGGGTGAGGTTCACGAGCACGGCCGAGGTCCCGCTCGGTGCCTGGATCCTCACGATTCTTCCCGCCTTGTTCGGACCGGGGCAGGTCCCGTTCGGGCACTGGCGGGTGTCGAGAAGACGCGACGGAGCCACCGGGGCGTAACCCCACTGGCCCACCGGGGCCGGGGCGAACACGCCCTGGACATCAACGACCTGGTGAACACCGACGTTCGCGAGCGTGCAGAACGAGGAGTTCGACATCGGAACCACCGCGAGATTCGCCACCGTGTCGGTGGCGGCGAAGTTGACGTTCGAACGCTGCTGTTCGCCGTCGACGAGACCGTTGCACGAGTCGGCGGTCAGGTAACCGGAGGCATCGGTGTGGGTGACGGTGAGATTGGCCAGTGCGGCCACCGCGCCAGCCGGTGCGTGACCCACCGGAACAACGAACTTGGCCAAGGGTGAGGTCTTGCCGACCGACACCCGGGTGTCGACCACGCGCGTCGGCGACAGCGGCGAGAACAGCGACCCGCTCGAACCAGCCACGGCCGACGGCGCGAACCAGCCCTGAACGTCGACCACCACGTGCATCGGTGCCGACTGGTAGAGGCAGAAGCGACCCCACTCGTCGAGCGGAACGACCGCGAGGTTGGCCACGGTCTGTCCCGGCACGACGTTCCCGTTCGACCAGGCGCGGAGTCCGACCACCGGAGTCGAACAACTCTCCGCCGTCACGTAACCGGCCGCGTCGGCACCCGTGAGGGTGATGTTCACGAGAGCGGCCGTGGCTCCCGACGACGCGCCGGTCGACACCGGGATGCGCCAGTCGGCCTGGGGTTTGTCCTTCCACGTGCAGCGTCGCTCGGTGCGGGTGGCCGAACCCTCCACCACGACGACGTCGCTGCAGAAACGCTCGACGATCACGCCGTTGAAGGCGGCGATCGCGAGCGCCTGATCGAACGTTCCGCGGAACTCGAAGTGCATGGGATCGCGCAGGATGCTCGCGCGCACGGCCTCCGGGGTCGCACAGCCTCCGTTCCATCCGTAGCCGCCCCAGAGAAGGCCCCACTTCTCCGCGGTCTGCACGACCCAACGAGGAATGTCGGTCTTCATCGGAGTCGCGCAGGCCGTCGTGGATCCGACGGAGGTGTCCGGAACGTACGCGATCTCGGGATTGCGGGAGACGTTGATGTCGACGGCGAGTCCCCACGAGTGATTCGAGAGCGAACGCGGGGTCAGACCGGCGCAGTCCTTGCGGGTGTTCGACGTGCAGCGAAAGTTGTAACCGATGCCGTCGGTGATCTTGAACCCGGCGGCCTGAATCTCGGTCAGGAAGCCCTCGAACAGAACGAGGGCCGGTTGCGGGGCACGAATCGATCCGACTCTCAGAGCACCGATCCTCTCGTCGTTACCCTCCAAGTTGGCTTCCCAGTCGGCGAGAGCCGACGACTTGTTGTAGCTCCAACCCAGCCAGGTCCAGCCGGGCGCCAGTTCGCCCCCGACCGTGGGGTACGGGAACGGAGGCGTCCCCCACCCCTTGGACCCGGGATCACCCCAGTCGGTGATCACACAGCTCCCGACGTCGCCGGCGGAAACCTGGGCCGGGCCGCACTTCGGTGGCATGCTCGGAAGGGTCCACGGATCCAAGATCGAGGTGTCACCGACCGCGGCCGCCTTGGCCGTCGACGAGCCCGTGACCAGCGACAACACCACCAACGCGTACACCACCAGCGACACCAGCACCACGAGGGGCGCGAGTCGACGAGGGGACCGACGAAGGTTTCGGCGGGTGGCGGACTGGACGATCACGGGACAGGTATCGGCCACCGGACGGATCACCTTGAGCAGCCGATCGCGGATTCGGACGGCAGCGCATCACATTTCCCGCCCGTGCGGTCGTTCCCTGGGTATGACCACCCACAGCACACCCACCCCACCCCCGTCCAATCAACTCACCCCCTGCGTCACCCTCGACCGTTCCCGGGTACTCGCCGGCACGATGAGCACCGTCAGTGCCCTCGTCGAGGTCACCGCTCCCCCGGCTCCGCCGGCCGACCGACCGGCTCTCGATGTCGTGCTCGTCATCGACCGCTCGGGTTCGATGGGCGGCCGACCGCTCGAGTCGGTGAAGACCGCGGTCATCGACCTTTTGCGTCTCGGAGCGAGCGACGACCGGTTC
>Ga0129333_10003689_pt1 | contig 14344 bp, 22 predicted proteins | sample CPB6_08_DNA_FD_94474 | JGI IMG/M metagenome (GOLD analysis project Ga0129333, IMG submission 94474) | Freshwater to marine salinity gradient microbial communities from Chesapeake Bay, USA - CPBay_Sum_0.6_0.8_DNA | ecosystem: Environmental > Aquatic > Marine > Coastal | place: USA: Chesapeake... | reverse complement strand
ATTTCCATATCCCAGCGACTTGGATAGTGTTTAAGCAATCGGTGAGCTCGCTGTCTTACCTCTTTAGGCACACGCGGTGTCTTTTTTGGATCGAGTAGATCGCACAAAAAATCATATGTACTGTTAACCGCTCGTGTTCTTTCAGTTGGAATGGTCATAATCATCATCCTCTGTAATTCCCTGTCCTGCTAGGTATTGATCGTAACGCTTCTTAATCAAGTGTACTAACTTACGGTCGCGGTATCGATATATGTCAGGTAGTTTTAGATTAACCACAGGTTTGCGAGTAATTCCAATGTCTATTAACTTCATACTAACTGTAACTTCATGCTCGGTATCAGCGCATACAATTTCATCTGCCCATTCAAGCAGAACTTGGTCAATTAGGTTAAGTGCATAGTTGGGGTCAATGCCTACACTTCGAGTATTATAGTTATATGGATCGCTAGCCAGTGTATGAGCGATGGTGGGACTGCGAAGCAGTCCGCCGCTACAAACAGCTAGTACACGCTTGTACTTGCCTTGGTACTTGTTTGAAGCATTGCCAATGCGTTCTCGAGTTTGCCAGTAAGAATCGTCATATGGGTCCATGTTATTACCAGTGCCTTATAACATTCACGATGAGAAAAATATTTGCTACCACAGCTTGAGCAATTAAAAAAGTTCTAATCCAAGCAATCCTATCAGCTTCGTTATCAGAAAAACTAGCCTTCTCTCCTAGAGCCTTAGCCCATAGTCTCCATACAGCTTTCATGTTTAGCCCTTATATCTTTCTGCAAGATATCTATCGTGCCGTTTCCAGATACCCTTATCGATGAATCCCCATTCGCGTACAGTTGGTCCAGGAATGAACATAGTCCAAGTATCAACTTCAGGTACTAGTTCAACTCTGTGTAGTGACTTTGCTCCTGCCCAATTGATTGTGCCAGCACCTCTCCAGAACTTGCCTTTGGGAGTATGCTCCCAATATCCGCCTTTGAGGATAATAGTAATAAACGGCCATGGATGATCGTGTAAGTCGTCAGGGTCGCTCCTATGAAAGTTATGCAAAAAGATATTGAAAGGAAACCACTTACGGTCTTTCAAAAATAGATAGTAGCGTGTCAGGTAAGGTTCTTGGCTTTCTCTATCGAGAATTACACGCTTTCTGCCAAGTCGCTCTAGAAGTTTTAGAAACATGTACACAGTATACTGTCAACGACAGAGTTTGTCAAGCACTAAGAATTATATAATAATCTCGCCAATGCAAAAACATCAATGACTGTTAACATGATATAATTTGCTAACATTCCTGTGCTGCCCCGGGTATACGCACAATAAGCGAATACAGCACAGTGGGCTATAAACATTGGATATAGAATTAGAAATGGGGGATTAGGCAAAGTGAATGCCATAATAATACTGCATCCAATACTGTTTACCCAGGCTGTAATCTCGAGGATTGTGCGGATTTTATTTTCTGCCCAATCCTCTCGAATGTATTCAACAACTGACGTTATGAGTGCTTTCATTCGCCAATTGGAAAGTGGTTCTTAAGTGCTTCCAGTTTATCTTCATATTCTGCAATCTGTGCAAGTTCGAGCTCAATGGCTGTCATGATATCTGTGTGATCATGGATAGCAATTGGGTTGCTTAGGATAACTTCAATGTTCATTTTATGCTTTTGAATATGAGATTCAAAATGAGCAGCACTGGCTCGGATTAGGTTTTTTCTAAGTAGTTCCATAATATTCTAACCTTTCAATGTCTTGTTCGTTAGTTTCGCTGCCATATTGTATTTCAATAATGACTAAGTCGTCTTTGCTTTCGTTGTATAGTTGATGCCATTCGCCTTGCTTTACAATAAAAATATCGTCTTGATAGATGTCTGTAAGTGAATAGTTCGTTAAAGGTTTGGCATCTTTAGAATGTTTAACTACACCCTTACCAGAACGCACAAACCAAACTTCACTACGCTTAAAATGTCGTTGGTAACTGATGCCTTGATTTGGTTTGACAACAAGTTCTTTGACTTTGCAACCAGTAGTAGTGTAGAGATCTGCAAACTTACCCCAAACACGCTCTTCGGTGTAGTTAGCTAATGCATCTCGTAAGATCCAACTGCTACTGTTAGCTTTATGCTCACCACCAATACCAAACTCAAAATCAACACCGTTAACGGTCATTTCAGGAATGTTTTCCTTTGTGCGGTCGCCGCCGTTACAAAATGTAATTTTATGATTGGGGAAATATTTTTTTACTCGTTCTAAACCTTGGATTGCAGTATTATCACTGTCATCAAAATCTAATACAAGAAAAACATTTTTAAAGTTTTCCAGGATATTCTTTCTTTCACTATAGGGCATAAAGGGCTTACCCTTTTTACGAGTAAGCCATTCATCGCTGTTTAACAAAACAACAACTTGACCAAAGCGGGCAGCATCGTTGATCATAGCAATATGACCACTATGGACGGGATCAAATCCCCCACTTACTACCACAATATTCTGAGACATATTACTGCTTATTACGTGATCGTATCAAGTTAGTAAGCATGGTCTCGCGATCGAGAACCTTACGGCGCTTACGCTTGCTTTTCATGTATTTCAAATCACCAGATGCGCGGTCCTGCCACACCCCAGCCATTCTCATTTTGTTAACTTCTTTTTGCCAACGCTTCTTAGCTGATTCTTTTGCACGCTTACGCTTTACGCCTGGTTTTTCATAAAACTCGTGTTTGGCTAGATCTTTTTGGAAATCATTACGCTCGAGAATTTTCTTCATCTTTCTCAGCGCATAGTTAACATCATTGTTTCTTACTTCTACTTTAGAACCAGTAAAATGCTTTTCATTCTCGTTGCCTGCGCTACGATCGAAATTACGATTCTCAGTCCACTTCTTCATTTATGCCTCTGTATGTTTTATACTGTGTGTCAATTTCAGTCCTGCCATCTTCGTATTTTAGAATTGGTGCATGACTACTTGACACTGGATACTTATCAAGTATTATTTCAACTACGCCTTGTTTTTTGAGTTCGGGTGCTCTGTACATAATACTGATTAGAGTTTCTTCTACAACACCCTTTAACGCTCTAGCGCCAAGTTGTCTCTTTATAGCAAGTGTTGCTGCTGATCGTATGAACTCGTCCCCGAACGACAATTTAAGGTTATCTATTTCTAATAGTTTTTGGTTTTGCTTTAGAATGCTGTTTTTTACGGATGTTAACACATGAATTAACTGTTCGTCAGACAGCTTGTCTAGTGGTGCAATAATTGGTAAGCGACCTAATATTTCAGGAATTAATCCATAGTCAATTAAATCTTCAGCCGAAACAGATCGTAACAGGTTCTGCTTTTCTGCTTCGGTAATTACCTTAGCGCCAAACCCAATCGTACTTGACTTGCGTAATCTGCGTTCAATATTCTTTTCAATACCAACAAACGCACCACCTACTATAAACAACACATTAGTTGTGTCAAAATCTATATAATCGTCAGCATACTTTTTACCAGTTGATATTTTTACTTTGGTAGTTGTACCCTCAATTAACCGTAGTAATGCTTGCTGTACGCCCTCACCACTCACATCACGAGTAGCAACATTGCTTTCACTGCGTCTTGCTTTTTTGTCAATCTCGTCGATGTATACTATGCCCTTTTGTGCAAGGTCGATGTCAAAGTCAGCAATAGTTAATAGTCGTTCTAGAACACTTTCAACGTCTTCGCCTACATAACCTGCTTCAGTTAATGTAGTGGCATCAGCAATAGCGAACGGGACATTTAATTTCTTAGCTAATGTCTTAGCAAATAGTGTTTTACCTGTGCCGGTAGGTCCAATTAGAAGTACATTGGTTTTTTCAAGTTCTATGGTTTCGTCGTCTGACAGCACACGCTTATAATGATTATATGCGCTAACGCTTAGTAGCTCTTTGGCACTTTCGTGACCAATGATATACTCGTCTAGGTGTTCCTTAATTTCTTTTGGACTAGGTAGTGTACCAAAATCTGATTCTTCTTCTGGTTTATCTATTTTTTGAACAATGTTGTAACTTAAAACAACACATTCGTTGCAGATATAAACATTAGGGCCTGCGATAATTTTTTCAACGCTGTCCCTGCTTTTTCCGCAAAAACTGCAATTTAGCATTTTAGTTTCTGGCATTATTTCTTACCTATGTATCGTTTGTCTGTTGTGTTTGAAGGATCTTGTTTTGGTAAAGGCACCGCCCAGAAACCAATCTTTTTCCTTACTTCGTCTTCTGAACTTTTTTGTAAAATTTCAAATATCTGATCTACGGTAAGGTCCTCTTTGTTAAATTCACTTTGTGCTAATAATCTAGCAGCATGTTTTAAATCACCAGTTGCGGCCTTTTCAACTTCTACGGGTACTTCAACTTGTACCTCTACAATCTTTTCAACTACCTCTGGCTGTTTATTTACTACTTGTTCTAGCTCATTGATGTGTTTTTTTAGTTTTTTATTATCTTCAGTGAGACTGTTTTTCTCTTTAGTAATCTTAATAATTTTTTCTACAGTTTCCTTGTCAACTTCTATTACCCGTTGCGGTACAATGACTTCTTTTATTACCTCAACAGGAACTTCGATTATTTTTTCAACTTCTACGATCTTTTCAACAGGTTTTTCAATCTCAACGATGCGTTCAGGACCGGGGACTTCGACCAACCTGTCAATGTACTCCACAACTGTTTTGGGTTTTTCAGTGAGTAATCTTTCCAGCTCAAGGATCTTTTTTTTTGATCTTGTTCTTCAAAATCCAAAGGTATTTGTTTGTCTTCTATATCTGGGTCAATTTCAGTGCTGACAGAATCTTCTTTGGTTGCATCATCATCTTTTGGCTTAGGCTCCGGATCTGGTTTTTCCAAATGTATACCATGTCTACTCAGCGACTGGTTAGCAGCAATTAATAGCGCAACAGCCAGTGGATCAAAAACTGCTACCAGTAAAATGATCATCCATCGAACAGCTCGCTCTAGCAAATTGGCATCCGGATTATCGCCGTATATTAGTGCAGCAACATATTTAATAGGACCAACTTCAGCTTCTACTTTTCGTAGTTCTCCAGCGATTGGCGCCTTTTCTTCTCGTAGTTTAGCAATTTCGCTGTTAGACTTTTCAATTTCTTGTTGAGACTTTGCAACTTCACTCTGTAGTGCTCTACGCTCAGATGCTTGTTGACGGCGGATCTGTATAGAACGCTCAGCACTTGCTTCACTGGTTCCGCGATCTAATCTAGCACTAACTTGAGCATCTAGCTGCCCCAAGGTAGTTCGTGCCGCTGCAATATTTTCACGTTGGGATTTTATGTTGTCTTCCTGAATTGAAATGCGCTCATCAATTAACTGTACTTGTGCGGCAACATCACCTGTGGGTACAGCTTTATCTAAGTGCGCCTTGGATAGATAACCAAAGATACCTAACGATGTGATGATCATTAATACAAACACAGCAACGGTTAGATATGTTTTTAAAAAGTATCCAGTTTGTTTCCAGTTACGATAAAGCCAGCTGGCAGTAACAAGTTTGGCTACTTCAAGGCTACCTGCCATCACGGCTACTGCTAATGCAGCGCCACTAAAGATTGCCATTAGACCAGCGATACTAAAATATGCAGCGATGGCTGCAACTAGTAATGAAGTAAGTAGTGCTACGATTCCAATTCCCATATTATTATTTATCTACTTAAAACTATAATAAACTATCTTATTATCACATAAATATCTAGTATGGCCTATATTGAAAAATTACAATCTAACATTGAGTATCCGCATCTTACATTAGTAGATATAGTTCACAGGAATAACACTAACGGGCGTAATTATTTAGAAATTTATCCGGCATCACACCTGTTAAAGCACTATATTAACAGAGACCTCAAAGATATAAAATTAGGTCAGTTATATGGATCTTCTGGAGTTCATATTAACGAACTTTTAACAAATACAAAAAATATAATAGTTGAAACTACATACCAAGATTTACTAGCGTTGCCTAAAGCAAAACAAGTTAAATTGTTAAAAGATTACACACTTATTTTAACGGACATAGAAGAAGGCGGAGCGTTTTTTGGTTATATGGGCCCATGTTTAGTTGAACACATTAAAAACTTAAATGTAATACCCAAACGAATTTATTCACTTAACGCCGGTATCCATCAACATGATTATCCCGAACTTAACATAACTGCTGTGTTTATATCCACATGGACAGTTTTATCAATGCTCAACGATCAGTATTTTATTGACTTAATCTTTGATAATTCAAAAAAGCAACAGGCATTAGATTTGTTATCTAAGAAAGAAAAACGTTTTGGTTTATGTTTAAATAAAAAACCTAGATACAATCGTGTCAAACTTCTAGCAGAACTCGATAAAAGAAATTTACTAGAATTGTTTGATTGGACTTTGTTGTACAGTAGTGAACCGTTAGGGACTCAACAAGATTTTGGAAGTTTTCTTAAAAGCCCAAATAATTTTAGATTTAACAATGATCTTGCAGCAAGCAATGATCATGACATTCTCAGATTTTTAGAAAAACAAACGCTACCTAGATTAATGTCTGATTCAAAGCAGAACACATTTGGTGACTCAATCGGAGCGTCACCGGAGTGGGTAGGCAAATATCGTTACTACATTAGTAATGAAACTTATTGTAATAAAATTCCTACTAGTTTAGGATCGGTTGGTTTTATAACGGAAAAAACATTTAAAGCAATGTCAATAGGAGCCTATCCCTTTGTAATAGGTGTGCCTGATTCTGAGAAAAAATTAAAACACCTAGGATTCAAACTTAATGATCACGGTTATGATCATCTACAAGGTGTAGAAAGAATATTAGCTGTATGTGATGTGGTTGAAGATGCAGTTACAAATCCAACCACATCACAGGACATGGTATTACATAATTTTGAACTAATAACTAATTTAAACTTTTTAGTAAATTTAATTACTAATCCAATTAAAGAAATTATTAACCTTCATACACAGCAGAATTAGCACTATGCTCAAAGACTTCTGCACTACGTAGCTTAACGCCCTGCCCCACAGGGTAGCGGCAACTGAATGTCTTGCCATTGGGTAGTGTGTAGCTTTCGCCACGCTGGTAGGTCTCTAGGATGTCTTGCATAGTCTTATATACAAGCTCTGCAAACTTTTCACAACCTACACCCTCAACAATTCTAATATCACATACTGCGCCACGTTCGTTTGGAATAGGGCTTGCGGGATCGTTAAACCCACCAATAGTAACCAAGTCGTTCATCTGCTTAAAGAAGGGAAGATGGGGATCGTCGTGTGCAACAACTAAGGTATGATCAAACATATACTCTGACCATTCCTTAAATGCTTTGAGACCACCAAAGTCCATAACCCAGTTACGGTCGTCTAGTGTTTCACTTTCAAATATTAGCTTGATACCTAGAGAGTATCCGTGTATCAAACTGCAATGACTATGTGAGCTGCGCCACTGTCTAAATGTGCAGCTAAGTCCGCGATCGTTCCCGTATGTTTTTGTTGATAGATATTTTGCCATTGTGTATCTCCGTTAGATTATCAATGACACGCAGAGTGTTTAAAGAGGGATGAGCGTCAAATAAAGTCCTCTATACTTTATATTATATATCATTCCTCTAGTTTGTCAACATGTTTTTTTAGATTACTTTTTAAGCATTCCTAAAACTTTTTCTTTTACCATCTTTGCCCAAATTGGTTCTGGAAAATGCCAACCAACAAAGGCACCAATTGCAATCCAAAATAGTATATCTAACATAATACTGCTCCTATATTATAAATTAGTTGCACCAGCTGGTCTTTGCTTCGCCGTAATATTCACGAGCATAGCCTTTGGTGATTAAAAGTTTTCTTAAACTCTGGCCATCGACAATAACATCGCCTAGAACGCGACCGCCATACTTGTCCCAATCCATTAGAATAATCTGTAGTTTTTTAGCGCCAGCAATCGAATCTTTGGTAAATGCTGTTGCTGCTTGACCCAACTTATCTTCTGCTGGGCATTTTGCTCTAAAGCTCTTTTCTGGTGTGTCTACACCAAATACTCGGATACTTAATTCTTTCTTAAGTGGATCCGGTAGCCAAGGTGCTGCAAACGCAACGGTGTCACCGTCAATAACTCTGAGTACAGTTGCATCATAAGTTACACCTGCTTTCTGTTTGCCTTCGCTTACCTGTGCAATCGCTGTTGTTGAAGCAAACATTAAAACTAATGCTGCTGTTAAAAATCTAGTCATAAAAAACCCCTGTGTTAGTGCTTATTTTATATTTAGCAAAAACACAGGGGCTAGTGTTAACCGTGTCTATAGAAGATATGGTTTCCTATATGTGCTGTGCGTACCAACCGTCGCCACCCGGGATTTATTGATCTTTCATGAAAGAACATTGCACCGTTGGTTGGATCCTTTATGATCTTGTCTATAACAAGTAAAGCAATCTGTAAACTATCCTGCCATCTTTTGTTATACTTTTTGTTTGGTACTATATCTGATCTCCCATCGCATGTCCAACTAAATTGACATGTTCTACCGGATCTTTGATATACTACTTTACAAATATCATTTGGATACCGTGGACTTTTTGCGCGATTCAAGGTAACATGAGCCACTGCTGCTTTACCCTTATCACTTTCACCACCTGCTTCATGATAAATGTTCGTTGCCAAACATAGAAGCTCTCGACGATCTTCGTGTGTTTCTTTATTAATTGCAACTAGATTTTCATGACTAGGTGCTGCTGCTAACGCATTAGTTGACGCAAATAAAACTCCAATGGTTAAAGCCGCGACAACATCTCTAATGGTTAGACTAATGCCTTGTTTAAGGGACATTACTCCTCCTCCTTATTAATGTTTGTTCGCCTTACTTAAAAAATATGAGTGCCATTAACAGGGACTGACCAATAAAGCCAAATCCTAAAATAATCAATGCAACCATGTTCTTTTCTAGCAATGCTTTTAGATAGAAAAGAGCCATAGCTACCCACAGAATGATTACCATATCAATGGGGGGTGTAGTGTCTGTGAGACCGCTCATCAGCCCAAGTAAGGAAGGGACTGTAACGGCTTGTAGTGCAACTAAGCCTGTCCAGCCAAGTGTATCAACTGTGACCTGCTTAATTACGCTATTAAAGTCGGACGCAAGTTTCTTACCAAGTGTCTTAAGACTAGCTTCAATGTTGTTAAAAATGTCTTTCATAACTTATCCTTTGTAAAAAATGTGACGACCAATTTTTGTGATCTTCTTTTTGTTCCAATTTGGATTTACATAGTCTGCATGATAGTAGAGCGCATTTGAAAGTGACTCTAGTTTAAAGTTTTCTACATAAACCATTTTTGCAACTTTATAACTTTCTTCATATAGATTCTCATCTATAACTCTTGTTCTATGACGACGGTCACAGTACCAGCTAAACTGGCAAACAACTCGTCCCACGAACTTGTTCTTTTGATAAACTACCCCACATACAGTATTGGGGAAATCAGGACTTTTAGTGCGGTTAAGTGTTACCTGTGCAACACCCACCTTTCCTTCAAACGGTTCATTGGCTGCTTCTCTATAAATGTTTATAGCAAGACAGTCTAGGTCTTTTTCAATTTGTTCAGCAGTTGCACCGCTGAAGTTGGGTTTTTCAAAAGATGCAAATTTAACTGATGTTATAACACCTGTTAATAAAATCACAAACATCAATCCCATTACTAGGATGATACTGTGCATCGAATGTTTCATCATCATATCTTTCTCTCCTTAGGGGCAAACGCCTTGTCGTAGATAGGTATACATATACGAAAACCATTTCCGTATTAATTTATTATACTGCGGTGTCTCAGTTTTGTCAATAGCTAAATTAGCTTAGTTTTCAATGACTTATAAAGTTTTTATGCTAATTTGATAGAGGATGTAGCCTCTACATACGCTTTTGCAATCTCCTTGTCAGTGGGGGCGTATGCAATAACGGTGCTTTTATTTAGCTTTGTGATGTCTGGTTGTGTTGTCATCATCCAGGGAACAATTCCCATTCCCTGATTGCCCATAGCTAGTGTGCAGGGCTTTTTGATATGCAGTTCATTGTCTGTAACTGATTCAAATCTACCTAAAATTTCTTCTCCAGTTATCAACTTGATACTAACAATATCGCCTTGATCTAATGGTTTTTGAATTAACATATGTGTTTATTACCTTTGTACTATTAATATTTAACAAAAAAACTGTTTCTTGTCTACTGTTTTGTGATGCTAATACCTGCGCTTCATCGTGTTTTTAACACAACTCGTCCATAGATAGAAAAAATATGGTATTTCTTAAGGATTTTTTCTTTCTTTGTTAAATAAAAGTGTGAACAGATACATGTGAGTCTAACAAGTAAGAACAACCGCGTCCCTCTTAGTATACGCTATATAGTGCAACAGAACTGCACAGACTGTTCGCAAAGTTAGATATGGTAGGCGCCTACCATATCATTTTATATTAAACTTTAAGTGGGGTCTGAATCGACCTTACAGTACTATCGTTTCCTCTTTGATATTCACTGGAATATCAAACTTACTAGCAATTTGCCTCATTGCATCTACTCTAGATGTTGTATCTCTACTGCTGTGTAAGTGAATTATATTAGCTTCGTCCAGTTTACAATTATTCCATTCCTCCGCAAAAGGAATGTTTAGATTAAAAATCTGAAAAGCCATCTTTGGATCGTGTACCTCAGATACATCCAATCCTTGACTCCATAGTTGATAGTTGTGAATTAACTGTCCCCAACTCCAATCATTTTCTGCATGAGTGAACCACTTATCCATAAGTCTTTCGCCTAAATCCCAAACCTGAGGATTCATCTCTGCAGGATAGTATCTAACATCATCGTTAAAATAATGGGGCATTTCTTCATGTGTTTTTGGGTCAGTATAATTAAACATCATCATGTTATTATATCTACCAAATACTTCTGTGGGTTTGAGGAACATGGTATCTGCACCCATACACAGAATATTGCAGGGCTCCTTATGCCATAGTTCTTTGATCATGTACCAATGTGCTATCTGATAAGCTCTAGAATCTAATACCGGAGCAGTGAATTTAATTTCTTCCCACTCGCCAGCCAAATAGGTTGTTGCGCTGCTTCGACTAATAGCATACATATTTTCATAGTCGATGAGATCTCGCTCAGCTCTAGGATTGTCACCTGTGCCTTTCCAATAACCCCAGTGTTTAATAATTGGGCGCACAGCGCCAATAAGATAATTTTTCATAGTTTCACCAAATAAAGTTTTCTTTGTAATACTTTACAATATTCACAAGCTCTTCGTCAAAGTTGGCTTTTGGTAACCAACCTAACTGTTTGATTTTAGAATCGTCAATTGCGTATCTAACATCTTGCCCAGGGCGTTCGTAGTTAGTATCCAAGTATTGTTCTGCATCACCTGGAAGACCTAAGAGGTTTATAATCTTTCTTGCAACTACAATATTTTGTTCTTCAAAGGTTCCTGAAATGTTGTAAATTTCATTAGTCACGCCTTTTTCAATTATTGTTATTACTGCTGATGCAGTATCGCTGGCGTGAAGCCAAGTTCTGCGTGGTGTGCCTTTATTGTGCAGCAAAACCTTCTTACCTAGTGTTAGATACTTGATAGCGTGAGGGATAAACTTTTCAGTGTATTGACCAATGCCGTAATTGTTTGTTGGCCTGACAATTACATATGGCAAATTATATGTTCTTGCCCACGCAATAACCAACATGTCAGCTGCTGCTTTTGTTGCACTATAAGGATTGCTGGGTTTTAATAGATCAGTTTCTTTATGAAAACCCTGATCTAAATCGCCATACACTTCATCTGTACTAAAATGTAGTAGTACAGGTGTCTTTTTTCTACCACTTATTTTTGTTCTAATAAGTTCTAAAATATTATGTACGCCACTAATGTTGCTGTCTACAAATTCAGAACTACTAACAATGCTGTTATCCACATGAGTTTCTGCGGCTGTGTTAATAAAATAGTCGCAGTCATAAATCATTGTTAGTTCATTAATATCTTTATTTTCAAATTTGAAGTTCTTATAAGATAGCAAATCATCAAGTAGATTCCAATTGGCAGCATAGGTACCTTTATCAATACCACATACATACCAACCTTTTTCTAAACAAGATTTTGCAACATGATATCCGATGAATCCTAAACATCCTGTAACATAAACAGTTTTATACATAAAGCCAATCCTGATTGTTCAAATACCAGTTTACAGTCTGTTCGAGTCTTTGCTGATGGGAGTATGGTGCGACCCAGCCTCTTTCATAGAACTTATGTGGGTCCACTGAAAAGCATAGATCGTGTCCAGGCCTATCAACTGGTATAAAGTTATAATTTAGTGTTCTACCCATTATGTCTGCTATGTTATTGGCGAACTCAAAATTATTAATAAATTTGTTCCCTGCGCTGTTCCATTTTTCGCACAAGTCCTGTTGTTCGTTGATTACAAAGTCGGTGTGACTAGCAACGTCCCCTGCATAGAACCACCGACGGCCACCAATTTGATTTTCCTTGCCTACATGAATGTCCAGTGTCTCATTGTTAAGCAATTTTTTAATAATAATTGTGGGCAGTCTGTTTGGCTGACACATAGGACCAAAGGTATTATTAATATGTATAATACTCATTGGTAGCTGGTATGTATGAGAGTAACTTACACAAAGCTCTTCGCCCGAAGCCTTTGATGCTGCATACGGACTGTTGGATCGATACGCATCGTCAGCGCCACTATCATTACCAATTGGTATTGGGCCAAACACTTCACCTGAACTGTAATATACAAATTTCTTAAGATTAATTTGTCGTGCTAGTTCTAATAGATTCAATGTTCCTATTACATTATCTAGTACAGATTCAACAGGTGCGCTAATACTATCAGCAGCACTTGGATTTGCTCCAGCATGTAAAATAATATCTATGTCTTTAAATGCACTTAAATCGTAAGGGTCTCTGATATTATGTTCAACTATTTTGATCTTATCAGAGAACTGTGCAATTCTTTTTAGATTTTTTGTTCCTGGCCTTACTAGACAAACAACATTATTATTTTCATAAAATTGTTCAACTAGGTAACGACCTATAAATCCTGTTGCGCCTGTAATTAGTATGTTATTCATTATGATGCACATAAACTAGGTCGGTCGCATGTGTTGCTACATGCTTATATCCATACCGGTCTAGGAAAGACTGAATCATTTCAAATTTAACACCATATCGCTGAGCCCATGGTGCGTGCCATTCTATGGAGATAACTGGTTTGAACTTATTAATTGTTTGTTCTGCACCTAACAAGCCAAAATATTCATACCCTTCAGTGTCTAGTTGTATTAAGTCACATCGATCAAGTTCTAGATCATCAATTTTAAATGTTGGTATAGTCCCCATGCCGTGAACATGAGTTGCACCAACATCGTGTGCATGATGATTTAATGCTATAAATCTGTGTGCGTCGCCTACAGCGGCATTGAATTTTACAACATTAGGATAATCACAATTCATCGACAATGCTAAAAAGTTCAACGGTTCTGGCTCAAATGTGTAAACTCTTTCAAACTTCTCTGCATATTTACGAATGTAATATCCAGCGTTGCCGCCTGCTTGCACAACAACTTTTCTTTCCGGAACATGTGTGCAGAGATCGTCAACAACATTACTGTATTGGTGCATGTAATTCCAACACCCATGATCTCCGATGGGCCACCACCAATCATCTCGCTTTTCTAATTTATCAATAAGTCTATTCACAGCTAAGTCCTTTTAATGTTTAGATAGCAAGGTTCATTACTGTAGATAAACTCGTGCCAAATACTCTTTAGCTCTTCTTCGCTATTAGGTTTATAAATTTTAATATTTGGGAAAGCCTTTAATGCAGCTTCGTCATCTATGGCCCAATGGCTAAATCCTAAATGACCGTAATCTTTATCTCGGCCGCTGCCTACAAGTTTTACTGGTGCACCTTCGTGATCGAGATAGTTTCTCAACCATTCGTATGGTCTAAAAATTACAAACGGCGTAATGCTATAGCAAACAGGAATTTTGCCGTTATGCGTGAGGCCCACAGCGGCTCCTAGCATTAGCTGTTCAGCAGCACCAACATTAAATGTTCTGTCAGGCGCTACTTCTCTACTTTTATTTAAAACACCAAAGCCTAAATCGCCTGTTAGAAGATAAACGTTTTCATCATTGGCTAATGTTTCAGCCATTAATTGTCCAAAAAGATTTCTCATAGTTTATCTAAATCCTCAGGCTTTAAAACATAATAGTGTGTTAGTACACCTTCTGCAAAAGGCCACTTTGGTGGCTCTGTGTTACGAATGTT
>Ga0129333_10003688_pt1 | contig 14345 bp, 11 predicted proteins | sample CPB6_08_DNA_FD_94474 | JGI IMG/M metagenome (GOLD analysis project Ga0129333, IMG submission 94474) | Freshwater to marine salinity gradient microbial communities from Chesapeake Bay, USA - CPBay_Sum_0.6_0.8_DNA | ecosystem: Environmental > Aquatic > Marine > Coastal | place: USA: Chesapeake... | reverse complement strand
CTCGACTGGCTGCGGCGCCTCGACGACATGGGCTACTCCGTCGCGGAGTCGCGCTACCCGGAGGTCGCCCGCGGCGCGGTCGGGGACGGCCTGCGCGTGCGCTACCCGGACGGGAGCGTCGCGCTCGGCGTCGACGCCGTGCGCGCGATCGCGATGCGGACGCCCCTCGGCGCGCCCGTCGCGTGGCTGCTCTACGTGCCCGGGCTGCACGCGCTCGGAGCGTGCGGCTACGCGCAGATCGCGAAGCGCCGCAACCCCGAGGGCGCGGCCTGCCCGCTGCCCGACCGCTACGAGGCGCGCGGCTCCGTGTACGAGACGACGTAGACCTTCCGCACGGTCTCCTCGATGTCCCACTCGCCGACCCAGCCCTCGGGCGTCACGACGAGCACGCCCGGGGCGAGCTGCGTCTCCGTCCCATCCTCGTTCCGGAGCACGCCCCGGCCGCGGATGACCGCGAACGTCTCGCGGTAGCCCTCGCGGCGCGCGGCGAAGGCGCCCGCGGTGCACTCCCACACGCCCGACTCGCTGTGGGCGTCGGCGAACAGCACCTTGCCGGACTCGACGGGCTCGCCGCGCGTCGCGTTCGGCTTGGGGCCGATCACGTCGAGCGCGAGGGTCAGCGGATCGTCGAAGTGGGGGGCGTTGGGCGCCATGCGGGCCTCCTACGGGGTGACGCGGGGAGTCTGGCACGTCCGCGGCTACGCTGCACGCATGGACGACGATCCCCTGCGCGACCACGCCGACTCCCCGCTCGACGAGGTGATCGGCCTCAGCTACCACGGCCGCGACGGCGAGGACGTCGTGCTGCGCCTCGACCCGACGCACGCCGCCCTCGGCTACGAGGACCCGCCGATGCTGCACGGCGGCACCCTCGCCACGCTCGTCGACACCGCCGGCTGGTATGCCGTGATGGCCGTCAGCCCCGGGACGTGGGTGGCGACCGACCTGCGCTGCGACTTCCTGCGCATGGCCGACCTGTCGCCGCTGCGGGTGACCGCGCGCTGCCGCAAGGCCGGGCGCACCCTGGCGGTCTGCGACGTCGAGATCGCCCCGTGGGACGCGCCGACCAAGGCATCCGCCATCGGCCGCATCCAGTTCATCCGCACGGGCGACTGAGACCCGGGCGCAGCGGCGGCCGGTACATTGCGCACATGGACAACCTGATCGACGGCAAGGCGGTCGCGGCCACGGTGCGCGGCGAGGTGGCGGAGCGCACCAAGCGGCTCCACGACGAGACCGGCATCCGCGCCGGGCTCGCGGTGATCATCGTCGGCGAGGACCCCGCCTCGCAGGTCTACGTGGCCAACAAGCATAAGGCGTGCGAGGAGGCCGGCATGCACTCGCTGCAGGTCGAGATGCCCGCCGAGACGACGCAGGCGGAGCTCGAGGCCAAGATCGACGAGGTCGCGGCCGACCCCGCGATCCACGGGATGATCGTGCAGATGCCCCTGCCCGACCACCTCGACACGGACGCCGCGCTCAACCGGATCCCCTTCGAGAAGGACGCCGACGGCCTCACCGCCGACGCGATGGGCCGCCTGATGACCCTGCAGCCCGGGCCGCTGCCCTGCACGCCCGCCGGCGTCATGGAGCTCCTGAAGGCCTACGACGTCGAGACGCGCGGCGCCCACGCCGTCGTCGTCGGGCGCTCGGAGATCGTCGGCAAGCCGCAGGCGCACCTCCTGCTCAAGGAGGACTGCACGGTCACGATCTGCCACTCGCGCACGCGGGACCTCGAGGGAATCTGCCGCCAGGCTGACATCCTCGTCGCCGCCGTCGGCCGCCCGCGCATGCTCGGCGCCGAGCACGTCAAGGACGGCGCCGTGGTCATCGACGTCGGCATCAACCGCCTCGACGACGGCCTCTGCGGCGACGTCGACTTCGACGCCGTGCAGCCGAAGGCGCGCCTGATCACGCCGGTCCCCGGCGGCGTCGGGCCGATGACGATCGCGATGCTCCTCAAGAACACGGTCGAGGCGGCCGAGCGCAGCGCGGGGCGCTGAGGCGCGTGTCGGACGTCGAGCTGACCCCGGACGAGGTGCGCCACGTGGCCGCGCTCGCGCGGCTCGGCCTCGCCGACGCCGAGGTCGAGCGCCTCGGCCGCGAGCTGACCTCGATCCTCGGGCACGTCAACACGATCGCGCAGCTGCCGATCGCCGACGTGCCGCCGACGAAGCACGCGAACCCGCACGGCGACGCCCTGCGGCCCGACGAGGCCCGCCCCGGCGCGGCGCGCGCGGAGGCGCTCGCCAACGCGCCGGACCCGACCGCGGAGGGCTTCCGCGTCCCGCCGATCGGAGCCTAGGCCGTGGCGATCGACGTCATCGGGCTGACCGCCGAGCGCGCCGCCGCGCTCCTGCGCGGGCGCGAGTGCACCGCCGAGGAGCTGGCGCAGGCCTACCTCGACCGGATCGCCGCCGTCGACGGCGAGATCCACTCCTACCTGCACGTCGACCCGGAGCGCACGCTGGCCGCGGCCCGCGCGCAGGACGCCGGGAGCGGCGAGGGCCTCGCCGGCGTGCCGATCGCCTACAAGGACCTGCTCTCGACCCGCGGCGTGCCGACCACGGCGGGCTCGCGGATCCTCGAGGGCTTCGTGCCGATCGAGGACGCCGACGTCGTGCGCTGGGGCGACGAGGCGGGCCTCGTCAGCCTCGGCAAGACCAACCTCGACGAGTTCGCGATGGGCTCGTCCACCGAGCACTCCGCCTACGGGCCGACGCGCAACCCCTGGGACACCGCGCGCGTGCCGGGCGGCTCCTCGGGCGGCTCCGCGGCCGTCGTCGCGGCCGGCTGCGCGCCGTGGGCGCTCGGCACCGACACCGGCGGCTCGATCCGCCAGCCGGCCGCCTTCTGCGGCCTCGTCGGGCTGATGCCGACCTACGGCTCGGTCTCGCGCTTCGGCGTCGTCGCCTTCGCCTGCTCGCTCGAGCAGGTCGGGCCGATGACCCTGACCGTGCGCGATGCCGCGCTGCTCCAGCAGGTGATCGCCCGCGACTCCGGCCGCGACGCGACCTGCACGGGCCCGCGCGAGCCGATCGCCGTGCCGGAGCCCAGCCGCCTCGACGGCGTCACCTTCGGGGTGCCGCGCGCCGAGCTCGAGGCCGGCGTGGAGGAGGGCGTGCGCGCCCGCTTCGACGAGTCGCTGGCGATCGCCGAGTCGCTCGGCGCGCGCCTCGTCGACGTCGAGCTGCCGTACGCCCGCCACGGCCTCGCCGCCTACTACGTGATCGCCCCGGCGGAGGCCTCCGCGAACCTGTCGCGCTTCGACGGGGTCCGCTACGGGCTGCGCGTCGACGCGCCCGACGTGCGCGCGATGTACGAGGCGACCCGCGACGCCGGCTTCGGGGCCGAGGCCAAGCGCCGCATCATGATCGGCACCTACGCGCTGTCCGCGGGCTACCACGACGCCTACTACGTGCAGGCGCAGCGCGTCCGCACGCTGATCCGCCGCGACTTCGACGCCGCCTTCGCGGGCGTCGACGCGATCCTGCTGCCGACCGCGCCGACCGTGGCGTTCCCGATCGGCGCGCGGCTCGACGACCCGCTCGCGATGTACGCGAACGACATCTTCACGCTGCCCGTCAACCTCGCCGGGATCCCCGCCCTGTCGGTGCCGAACGGGCTCTCCGAGGGGCTGCCGACGGGGCTGCAGATCATCGGCCCGGCGCACGCGGAGAACCTGCTCCTGCGCCTCGGAGCCGCCTTCGAGGCCGAGCACGCCTTCGACCCCGTGCCCCCGGCGCTGCGGAGCGCGTCGTGAGCGGGGCCTGGCAGCGGGACGGCTACGAGGCCGTGATCGGCCTCGAGATCCACGTCCAGCTCGACACGGCGTCGAAGATGTTCTGCGCCTGCCCGAACCGCTACGGCGACGAGCCGAACACGAACGTGTGCATGGTCTGCCTCGCGCACCCGGGCGCCCTGCCCGTGGCCAACGCGGAGGCGGTCCGCCAGTCGGCGCGCGTCGGCCTCGCCCTCGGCTGCCGGATCCCCGACACGAGCGAGTTCAGCCGCAAGCAGTACTTCTACCCCGACAGCCCGAAGGCGTACCAGATCAGCCAGTACGACCAGCCGCTGTGCGCCGAGGGCTCGTTCCACGTGCCCGGCGAGGGCGCCTTCACGGTCGGCATCACGCGCGCGCACCTCGAGGAGGACGCGGCCAAGATGATCCACGCGGGCGGCGACGCCGGCCGCATCCAGGGCTCGGCCGGCAGCGTGGTGGACTTCAACCGCGCCGGCACGCCGCTGCTCGAGATCGTGACCGAGCCGGATCTCCGCTCGCCCGAGCAGGCGCGCCGCTTCCTGACCCTGCTGCGCGCCACCGTCGTCGCGATCGGGGCGTCGGACTGCGACATGGAGAAGGGCTCCCTGCGCGCCGACGCCAACGTCTCGATCCGGCCGATCGGCTCGGAGGGGTACGGCACCAAGACCGAGCTCAAGAACATGAACTCGTTCCGCTTCCTCGAGCGCGGCATCGAGGCGGAGCTCGAGCGCCAGCTCGGCCTCGTCCTCGCCGGGGAGGAGGTGCGCCAGGAGACGCTGCACTTCGACCCGGCCACCGGCGGCCTGACGAGCCTGCGCTCGAAGGAGGAGGCGCACGACTACCGCTACTTCCCCGAGCCGGACCTCCTGCCGGTCACCCAGGATCCCGACGCCCTCGCGGCGCTCGCGGGGCAGCTTCCCGAGCTCCCCGTCGCCCGCTTCGCGCGGCTCACCGGCACGGGCCTGCCCGAGTCCACGGCGCTGCTCCTGGCCACCGAGCCCGAGCTCGCCGCCTACTTCGACGACCTGGCCGCGCGGGTCGGCGACCCGAAGGTCGCGGCGAACTGGGTGATGGGCGAGCTGCAGGCCCACCTGAACGCCACGGGGATCGCCGCCGATGCGTCGCCGGTCACGCCCGAGCGCCTCGCCGGACTCGTCGCCCTCGTCGTCGAGGGCGCGATCAACCAGACCTCCGCCAAGGAGGTCTTCCAGGCGCTGGTCGAGGATCCGACGGCCACTGCGGCCGGCGTCGTCGAGGCGCGCGGCCTCGCCCAGATGGGCGACGCGGACGAGCTCGGCGCGATCGTCGACGGCGTGCTCGCCGCGCACCCGGACGAGGTCGCGGCCTTCAAGGGCGGGCGCGAGCAGGTGATCGGGTTCCTGGTCGGGCAGTGCATGAAGGCGTCGGGCGGGCGCGCCGACGCCAAGGCCCTGCAGGCCCTGTTGCGCGAGCGCCTGAGCGCGTAGGGCCCCGCGGGCCGCGCGACCCGGGTACCATTCCCCCTCCACACGCGGGAGAGGCGCATGCAGTCCGACAAGATCTGGTTCGACGGGGAGCTCATCGACTACGAGGACATGAAGGTCCACGTCCTCACGCACGCGCTGCACTACGGCTCCGGCGTCTTCGAGGGCATCCGCGCCTACGACACGCCCAAGGGGCCCGGCGTCTTCCACCTCTCGGACCACGTCGCGCGCCTGCGCCGCTCCGCCGAGCAGTACTACATGGACATCCCGTACGGCGATGAGCACCTCTGCCAGGCCGTTCACGAGACGATCGCGGTCAACAAGCTGCCCGCCTGCTACATCCGCCCGCTGGTCTTCCGCGGCGCGGGGGAGATGGGCGTCAACCCGCTCAACTGCCCCGTGCACACGATGATCGCCGTCTGGTCGTGGGGCGCCTACCTCGGCGACGAGGCGATCAAGAACGGCATCCGCTGCATGATCTCCTCGTGGCGCCGGATCGGCCCCAACACGATCCCGGCCACCGCCAAGGCCTCCGGCCAGTACCTCAACTCCCAGCTCGCGAAGATCGAGGCGCTCAAGCACGGCTACCAGGAGGCGATCCTGCTCAACGAGCAGGGGATGATCGCCGACGGCTCCGGCGAGAACGTGTTCGCCGTCAAGGACGGCGTGCTCTACACGCCGCCGGTCAGCGCCTCGTGCCTCCCCGGCATCACGCGCCACGCCGTGATGGAGATGGCGGCGACGATCGGCATCGAGTCGGTCGAGCGCGACCTCACCCGCGCCGAGCTCTACTTCGCCGACGAGGTGTTCCTGACGGGCACGGCCGCCGAGGTCACGCCGGTCGCCTCCCTCGACGACCACCACATCGGCAAGGGCCCGATCACCGAGCAGATCCAGGAGATCTTCTTCTCGGTGGTGCGCGGCGAGCACGCGCTCTCGGCCACGTACCTCGAGTACCCCGCCTGAGGTGAGCCCCGCCTCCGAGCCGATCCCCATCGCGCGGCCCGACGTCGGCCCGCGCGAGGAGGAGCTCGTCCTCGAGGTCCTGCGCAGCGGCAACCTGTCGCTCGGCCCCATGGGCCCGCGCTTCGAGCGGGCGTTCGCGGACTGGGTCGGCGTGCGCCACGCCGCCGCCGTCTCGAGCGGCACCGCCGGCCTGCACCTGCTCGCGCACCTCGCAGGCGCGGGACCCGGCGATGAGGTGATCACCTCGCCCTTCTCGTTCGTGGCCAGCGCCAACTGCGCGCTCTACACGGGCGCGGACGTCGTCTTCGCGGACATCGACCCCGCCACGTTCAACCTCGATCCCGCCGCGGTTGAGGCCGCGATCACGCCGCGCACCAAGGCGATCGTCGCGGTGCACATCTTCGGGCTGCCGTGCCGGATCGAGGAGATCCGCGCGATCGCCGACCGCCACGGGATCGCCGTGATCGAGGATGCCGCCGAGGCGCTCGGCGCCCGCCGGCAGGGTCGGATGGTCGGCACCACGGGGTCGCCCGCGGTCTTCGCCTTCTACCCCAACAAGCAGATGACGACGGGGGAGGGCGGGATCGTCACCACGGACGACGACGAGGTCCACGCCGCGATCCTGAGCCTGCGCAACCAGGGCCGCGCCGACGCCGGGCAGTGGCTCGCGCACGACCGCCTCGGCTGGAACTACCGCATGGACGACCTGTCCGCCGCCGTCGGCCTCGCGCAGGTCGAGCGCCTCGACGGGATCCTCGCCCGCCGTGCGGAGGTGGCCGACCGCTACACGGCGCTGCTCGCCCGCGTCGACGGCGTCGAGCTCCCCGTCGAGGTGCCGGGCGACACCCGCTCCTGGTTCGTCTACACGGTGCTGCTGGACCCGGCCGTCGATCGCGATGCGGTGATCGGCCTCCTCGCCGAGCGCGGCATCGCCTCCAAGCCGTACCTGCCGGCGATCCACCTGCAGCCGCTCTACCGCGACCTCGGACACCGGCCGGGCGAGCTGCCGGCCTGCGAGGCCGTCTCCGCACGCTGCCTCGCGCTGCCCTTCTTCGGGGCGCTGACGGCCGAGCAGCAGGAGCGCGTCGCGGCCGAGCTCGCCGCCGTCCTCGCCGACCCGCCCCTGCGGTAGATAGTCTGAGGGGGCGATGGCGGCGCTCGTGGCGACACCCGTGGCGCAGTACACGACGACGACGTCGTGGATCGCCGCGCCCGCGGTCGGGCAGGGCGACCTCGCCTGGCTCGAGGTCGGGCGCTCCGACGGTTCGACGCGGACGGTCGCCGCGTTCCGGGGCGACCGCCTCGTCCTGCGCTCCGCGGGCCGCACGAGCACCGTGGTCCACGAGGACTGCAACCCGGGGGACTGCGACATCGTGCGCGCGCCCGTCGCGGGCGCGGACGGCGCCTTCGCCTACAGCGTCGCCTTCCCGGGCACGGCGGGCTACGTCGCCAGCGTGTCGCGGGGCGGCGGCTCGAACGTGGTGGCGGAGGACGTCACCGACCCGGAGCTGATCGCGGACCCGCACCTCGTCGCGACGACCGCGGCCGCGATCGTCTGGGTCGAGGAGAACTCCATCCGGATCGCCCCCGCCGTCGGTGGCACCGCGGCGATCCTGGTCGGCCCGGAGGCGACGGGCGGGGAGGTGACGTCGATCTCGGCCGGCCCGGCCGGGATCGCCTGGGCCGTGCGCCGGGCCGACGGCGGCAGCGCGATCATCGTCCGCGCCATCACCGGCGAGCTCGCGACGCGGGCCGAGGAGCCCGCGGGCGGCGCGCAGCTGGCGCAGCCGGTGCTGATGGACGATGGCACGGTCGCCGCGGTCAGCCGCCACCTCGTGCGCGGCCGCTACGCCGTCGAGCTCGTGGCCATCGCGCCCGACGGCACCCGTCGCGTGATCGCGGCGTCGACGCCGTTCGGTCGGGGCGGCCCGCTCGAGGCCATGCGCCCCGCGGTCAGCGGCACGCGCGTCGCGGCGCGGCTGCGCGAGGGCAGCGGCGGTCGCAGCGATGCGATCTGGGTCTTCGACCTCGCGACGGGCGCCAAGCAGCGGGTCACGGCCGCGGACCGCTCCAGCGAGCGGCTCTCCGACCCGACGCTCGGCGGCGGGCGCCTGGTCTGGGCCAAGACCGAGCTGCGCGGATCGGCCCTCGTGCGGGCGCGCATCCTGTCGGCCGCCCTGCGCCGCTAGAACGGCGACACGAAGACCGTCACGGGGGTGCCGGGCGGCACCTTGCTGCCCGCGGAGGGGTCGAGCCGGAAGACCTTGTCCTGCGGCAGGAGCGCGCCATCCGCGTTGATGCCCTGCGGCAGGAGGCCGGCCTGGTCGAGCAGGGGCTCGGCCTCCGCGAACGTGCGGCCGATGACCTGCGGCACGAGCGCGCCCTCGTAGTCGCCGCTGGTCCACACCGTGACGACGGAGTCGCGCGGGGCGAGCTCCCCGGCGGCCGGGTCCTGCGAGACGACGGACCCGATCGGCAGCCCGCGGGCGTCCTGCTGGTCCTGCACGACGACGCGGAAGCCGGCGGCCTGGAGGCGCGCGATCGCGGTCTCGGCCGTGCTCGGCGCGTCGTCCGTCGCGATCACGCCCGGCACGAGGACGTTGGGGACGCGGCGGGCGATGGCGAGGGTGACGACGGTGCCGGGCTCGACGGCGCTGAGCGGTGCGGGGGTCTGGGCGACGACCTGGCCCGGCTCCTCGGAGGGCTCCGCGGGGCGGTACTCGAAGCGCAGGAGCAGGCCCGACCCGGTCGACAGGCTGTTCGCCTGGCGCTTGGTGGAGGAGGTGAAGTCGGGAACCGGGACGAGGTCGGCCTCGCAGGGCAGCACCTCCTGGGGCAGGCGGTCGATCGCCCACACGACGACCTGGGCGTACTCGCAGGACGGGTCGACGCGCAGGCCCGTCTCGGGGTCGATCGAGATCGGCTCGGACGGGACGCCCTCGGGGTACGGCCAGTCCTCGGCGGGCTGGTAGCGGAGGGCCGCCTTCATGAAGGTCGACCACATGATCGCCGGGAAGGTGCCGCCGTAGACCGGGCTGCCGTAGTAGCCGCGCGTCATCGGCAGCGCCGGGTTCTCGTACCCGACCCAGGTGGAGACCGCGCGCTGCGGCGTCATGCCGACGAACCAGGCGTCCTTGTAGTCGGTGGTGGTGCCGGTCTTGCCGGCGGCGGGGCGCCCGATCCGCGCCGCCTCGCCGGTGCCGTCGATGAGCACGCCGCGCATCGCGTCGATGGTGGTCAGCGCGTCCTCGCGGCTGACGACCTCGACGACGCGGGGCCGGTTGACGAGCACGGAGCCGTCGGGGAACTCGATCCGCTTGATCGAGATCGGATCGAGCGAGGGGTCCTCGATGCCCGCGTCGGGCGTGTGGAACAGGATCGAGCCGCCGGTGCGCTGGCCCGCGTTGGCGATCGTGGCGTAGGCGTGCGCCATCTCGAGCGGCGAGACGCCGATGAAGAGCCCGCCGAGGCCGATGGCCGGCTGGCCGTCGTCGATCGGCGTGGTGATGCCGAGCCGCCGCGCGACGTCCGCGATCGGGGCGGGCTTGACCAGCCAGGTCAGCTGCGCGAAGACGGTGTTGTCGGAGACGGCCATCGCCTGCGGCAGGGAGAGGTCGTCGCCGTAGTCGTTCTCGGAGTTGCGGACGTACCAGAACTGCTCGCCGCCGAGGTCGTAGAGGACCTTCTGCGACCGGAAGACCGTCGACGGGCGGATGCCCTTCTCGAGGGCGGCGAGGTACACGAACGGCTTGAAGGCCGACCCCGGCTGGCGCCGCGCCGAGGCCGGCACGTTGAACTGGTGCTTGAGCGAGTAGGGCTTGCCGCCCGCCATCGCCTTGACCTCGCCCGTCTCCGGCTCGATCGAGACGATGGCGCCCTGCGGACCCGGCTTGGGGAGGGTGCGGGCGAGGGCGGTCTCGGCGATCCGCTGCTCGCGGGCGTCGAGGGACGTGATCACCTTGAGGCCGCCGCCGAAGGTCTGGCCGGTGCCGAAGCGGTTGACGAGCTGCTCGGTGATGAACTGGACCCAGTACGGGTAGGCGGTGTCGGGCTCGTCGAGCTCCTCGCGGGAGAGGGGCAGAAGGCGCCGGCTCTTCTCGATCTCGGCCGCCTCGGGGTCGAGGAAGCCCTGCTCGGCCATCTGGCTGAGGACGATGTTGCGGCGGGCGAGCGCGACCTCGGGGTTCTGCAGCGGGTCGTACGTCGACGGCGACTTGAGGATCGCGGCCAGCAGCGCCGAGTCGGCCGGGTCGAGGGCGTTCGCCGTCGTGTTGAAGTAGAACTTCGCGGCCTCCTCGACGCCGTAGGTGTTGTGGCCGAAGTAGACGGTGTTGAGGTACGCGGTGAGGATGCGGTCCTTCGACCAGCGCTGCTCGAGCTGCCAGGCCAGCGAGGCCTCGCGGACCTTGCGCTCCACGGTCTGCTCGTTCGAGAGGTAGGTGTTCTTGACGAGCTGCTGCGTGATGGTGCTCGCGCCCTCGTTGCTGCCGACGGTGATGCGGTTGAACACGGCGCGGGCGATGCCGGGCAGGTCGACGCCGCGGTGCTCGTAGAAGCGCTTGTCCTCGACGGCCACGACGGCGTTCTTCATGTCCGGGGAGATCTCGTTGCTGCGGACGATCTTGCGCGACTCGGTGCTGCGCAGGATCGCGATCCGGCGCGGCGTGCCCGTCTCGCCGGTGATCCAGATGGAGCCGTCCTGGGCGAGCGCCGTCTCGCGGCCGTCGAACTGCTCGAGCGAGGGAAGGTCGGCCGTGATCGCGGTCGCGAAGCCGTAGGAGGCCGCCGACAGGGCGATGATCCCGACGAGCGCCGCGATCACGGTCACGCGCAGCCAGCGCCAGCGCCGCCGGCGCGGGGTGCCGGGGGTGGGCGCGTCCTCGGGCAGGTCGAGGACGAGCCGGCCGGCGCGGGGCAGGAGTGATCGTCGTCGGGCCATCAGGCGGGCGCGGGAGCCGGGTCCCACGCCCAATGGTATCCCGCGCGCGCCCTTCCGCGGCCGGTATCCTGCCTCGCGGGATGACGGATCACCTGAAGCCACTGCTGCGCAACGCCGTCGACGTGCTGCCCACGGGCGCCCTCGAGCGCCGCCTCGAGGAGGCGGCAGGGGCCGGCCGGCCCCTGCGCGTGAAGCTCGGCCTCGACCCGACGGCGGGCAGCGTCACCCTCGGCTGGTCGGTGGTGCTGTCGAAGCTGGCGGCGTTCCAGGCGGCGGGCCACCTGCCCGTCCTGATCGTCGGGGACTTCACGGCCCGGGTCGGCGACCCGTCCGGCAAGTCGAAGACGCGCCCGATGCTGACGCCGGAGCAGATCGCGGCCAACGAGTCCGACTACCTGCGCCAGTTCCGCAAGATCCTCGACGTCGACCGGATCGAGATCCGGCACAACTCGGAGTGGCTCGGCGAGCTCGGCGCGAACGGCCTGCTCGAGCTGGCCTCGCGCTCGACGGTCGCGCAGATCCTCGAGCGCGACGACTTCGCCAAGCGCCATGCGGCGAACGCGCCGATCTCGCTGCAGGAGCTGATGTACCCGCTCCTGCAGGGCTACGACTCCGTGGCGATCGAGGCCGATGTCGAGCTCGGCGGCACGGACCAGAAGTTCAACCTGCTGATGGGCCGCGAGCTGCAGGAGCAGTGGGGGATGGCGCCGCAGTCGATCATGACCCACGCCCTGCTCGTGGGCACCGACGGCACGCAGAAGATGAGCCAGTCGCTCGGCAACTACATCGGGCTCGACGACGAGCCCGCCGACATGTACGGCAAGACGATGTCGATCCCCGACGCGGCGATGCCCGACTGGTACCGGCTCGCCTCCGGCCTCGACGAGGACGACGTGGAGGCTCGCGTGGCCGCGCTCGCCGCGGGCGAGCTCGAGCCGGTCGAGGCCAAGCGGGGCCTGGCCTGGGCGATCACGGCCCGCTACCACGGCGAGGGGGCGGCCGCGGACGCCGCGGAGCGCTTCCGGCTGCAGTTCGCCGAGCACGGAGTGCCCGACGACGTGCCGGAGGCCGTGCTGGGGTCGGAGCCGGTCGTGCACCTGCCGGCGCTGCTCGTCGACCACCTCGGCGTCCCCTCGCGCGGCGAGGCGCGGCGGCTGATCGCCGGCGGCGCGATCCGCCTGGACGGGGAGGCCGTCGAGGAGATCGACCTGCCGCGCGACGCCCTCGTCGGGCGCGTCCTGCAGCGCGGGCGGCGCGAGTTCGTGCGCCTCGTCGCCGGCTAGCGCCTACCGGCGCCGGGTTCCCCGCGGGTGGTGTAGTCTGCGACCCGTTGCTTCGCCCGCGGCGCTCGCGCGTCGTCGGCGTGAGCCACGTCCGCGCGGCGACGCCGGGGCCCTCGGGTCTCTGCTACGCTCCGCGGTCGCGCCACGAGGCGTGTGGTCTTTGAAAACCGAGCAATGGAACGACGACGGGAGGCCTCTGGCCTTCTGTGGTCGTCTAACGAGTTTTATGCCAGCGGCAGCGGGCGGCAACGCCCGCTGGACGCACTGCGGAGCCACGCCTGCCGACGGACCGTCGGGTGGCGCCTCCGCACTCCAAACCAGCCAGAGACTCGGCCTTCGGGCCGGTTTCGAAAGGCTTTCACGGAGAGTTTGATCCTGGCTCAGGACGAACGCTGGCGGCGTGCTTAACACATGCAAGTCGAGCGGAAAGGCCCCTTCGGGGGTACTCGAGCGGCGAACGGGTGAGTAACACGTGGGTAATCAACCCCTGACATCGGGATACCCCGGGGAAACCCGGATCAATACCGGATGAGGTGCGGAGGCGCAGGCCGCCGTACTAAAGGTAGCTTCGGCTTCCGGTCAGGGACGAGCCCGCGGCCCATTAGCTTGTTGGTGGGGTAACGGCCTACCAAGGCGACGATGGGTAGCTGGTCTGAGAGGACGATCAGCCACACTGGGACTGAGACACGGCCCAGACTCCTACGGGAGGCAGCAGTGGGGAATCTTGCGCAATGGGCGGAAGCCTGACGCAGCAACGCCGCGTGCGGGAAGAAGGCCTTAGGGTCGTAAACCGCTTTCAGGGGGGACGAAGCTTCCGGGGTTAATAGCCTACGGGGTGACGGTACTCCCAGAAGAAGGTCCGGCTAACTACGTGCCAGCAGCCGCGGTAATACGTAGGGACCGAGCGTTGTCCGGAATCATTGGGCGTAAAGAGCGTGTAGGCGGCCTGGTAGGTCTCGTGTGAAAGCCCGCGGCTCAACCGCGGATCCGCACGGGAAACCCCCAGGCTCGAGTCCGGAAGAGGAGAGTGGAATTCCAGGTGTAGCGGTGAAATGCGCAGATATCTGGAAGAACACCCGTAGCGAAGGCGGCTCTCTGGGACGGTACTGACGCTGAGACGCGAAAGCGTGGGGAGCAAACAGGATTAGATACCCTGGTAGTCCACGCCGTAAACGATGGATGCTAGGTGTGGGAGGTGTCGACTCCTCCCGTGCCGAAGCTAACGCATTAAGCATCCCGCCTGGGGAGTACGGCCGCAAGGCTAAAACTCAAAGGAATTGACGGGGGCCCGCACAAGCAGCGGAGCATGTTGTTTAATTCGAAGCAACGCGAAGAACCTTACCAAGGCTTGACATGTACTTGTAAAATCTGGAAACAGATTCCCTCTTCGGAGCTTGTACACAGGTGGTGCATGGCTGTGTCAGCTCGTGTCGTGAGATGTTGGGTTAAGTCCCGCAACGAGCGCAACCCCTGTCCTGTGTTGCCAGCGGCTCGGCCGGGGACTCACAGGAGACTGCCGGTGACAAACCGGAGGAAGGTGGGGACGACGTCAAGTCATCATGCCCCTTACGTCTTGGGCTACAAACGTGCTACAATGGCCGGTACAGAGAGCTGCGAGGTCGCGAGGCCAAGCGAATCTCAAAAAGCCGGTCCCAGTTCGGATTGGAGGCTGCAACTCGCCTCCATGAAGTCGGAGTTGCTAGTAATCGCGGATCAGCAACGCCGCGGTGAATACGTTCCCGGGCCTTGTACACACCGCCCGTCACACCACGGAAGTCGGATACGCCCGAAGCCCGTGTCCCAACCCGCAAGGGAGGGAGCGGTCGAAGGCGGAGCCGGTGACTGGGGTGAAGTCGTAACAAGGTAGCCGTAGCGGAAGCTGCGGCTGGATCACCTCCTTTCTAGGGAAGCGGCGCGCTATGCGCCGTGGG
>Ga0129333_10003686_pt1 | contig 14347 bp, 16 predicted proteins | sample CPB6_08_DNA_FD_94474 | JGI IMG/M metagenome (GOLD analysis project Ga0129333, IMG submission 94474) | Freshwater to marine salinity gradient microbial communities from Chesapeake Bay, USA - CPBay_Sum_0.6_0.8_DNA | ecosystem: Environmental > Aquatic > Marine > Coastal | place: USA: Chesapeake... | reverse complement strand
TGGGCTGGTGTTGGCGGGCGGGCTGATCGCCCCGACAGTGGCGGCCTCGCCGGGGGATCGGATCGGCACCGGCAAGCGCACCTGTGTGCCCGGGCCCGGGGTGGACTGCCGGGACGTGGTCCACAAGTGGACGTTCGAGCATCATGGTGACTTGTCGGGGGCGAAGTTCGCTCGGGCGAAACTGCATGGAGCCGACCTGCGCGGTGCGCGCCTAGACAAGGCCAATTTCCGTGGAGTGGTCCTGCGCCACGCACACCTACATGATGCGTCCCTGGTGGGGGCAAACTTCAGTCCCAGCAACCCACGCGGCCGTCTGGTCCGGTCGGACTCCGTCGCTCGCCAGGGGGGGTGCGTGTATATCCCCGGTGACGTGGATGACGATGTATTCAGCGGCTGTCAATACGCGAATCTCGGCTACGTCGATCTTACCGGCGCGAACATGTCTGACGCAGACCTGGTCTTCGCGTCCCTCTACAGCGCCACCCTGATCGACGTGAACCTGACTGACGCGTCCTTGAACTACGCGACTTTGAACTATGCGAACCTGACGAATGCGAACCTGACCGGCGCCTACGCACCCTTCGTGACGATGAATTACGCGAACCTGACCAATGCGAACCTCACCGGCGTGAACCTGTCCGGGGCGACCCTGACAGGCGTGGTCTATTGCAATACGACGATGCCCGACGGCAGCGTCAACAACAGCGGCTGCTGACAGAGACGCCTCACCGCCACCTAATCCGGGTGTCGTGAAGACGAGAGCGAGATGTGCCCTTCCGCACAGTCGTCGACATCGATCTCGGTCTATACGACGAGGTGCGGGCCGCGGGCGGCTACCCGCACTACGTCTTCCCCACGACGTTCGACGAACTCGTGCGCATCACCGGCGGAACGCCAGTCGACGTCGGGGCCTGATGCACGAATTCCGCCCGTAATCGACGCGAAGAGAGTTGTTAGCGTCGATTACGGGCGGAAACCGTGCACGAAGTGCTCTGGGCCGTCGACGTGACTCCCTAGTCCGCTGACCCCTCACCCGGAGGACGCACGGGGATGACGATCTCGTTACGTCGCGCGAACGGGGGCTTCCACGGCGGGTCGAATCGCGCCCACCTTGGTTCGCCGGATTCCTTCCACCCAGTCTCGGCGATTGCGCGCCGCAATTCCTCCGTTCGGCGCGCGATGTTCGACGCGGTCCATCGCCCCGACCATCGAATCGCTGCCGCAGTCTCCCCCGGGATCTCACGAAGTGACACACGCGGATTAGCGGGCACGGGGTACTCCGAGAGGGAACGCCCAGCCGGGAGCACGAAGGACACGGTCCACTCGTTGGCGCCGGCAGGCTCCTGGAGGACCGGTGCCGTCATTGCCAGGCGCTCGCTCGCGGGCTGCTGGATCACGGGCGCGGTCATCGCCAACGGCTCGGCCCCGCGGTTCGCTCCGGAGATGTACTCGAAGAGCGGCCGGAATGCCGCGCTGCCCGCCTGCCCAGCCGAGCCGGAGGTGACGACATCCGCGACAACGCAGGGCGCGTACTCCCGCAGTTCCACGTTGCCGTGGGAATTCAGGACCCGGTACTCCTGCTGCTCGGTCATGGTCCGTCAACACTAGGCGCGAATGGATCATTCCGTCGAGACTCCCCGCCCTTTGCGCTCCCGAAGCCTCGCGCGCTGCAGATCGATCGCGCCTCGCTTGCGAAGGGGCCGACTCGCATCACAGTTCGATGATGAGTCCGGCGTAGTCGCGTGCCACCGCGGGACGGTCGAGCAGTCGACCACCCGGGAGCGGTACGGCAGCAGGGGCCCCGGTCCCGTCGACGAAGGTCACCGAGGAGTAGCCGGCACCCGTGAGACTGAGCACGATCTGGCCGAGCAGGAGCACCTGATCACCCGGGGGCAGCGCCCCCGCATCAGGGCTCAATGTGACGATGACCGAGCCCGCGTCCGTCACCGGCGCCTCCTCCGGGATCGAGGCTAGGGGGGTGTCGGTCAGCGGGTCGACGACGAGGGTCCGCAAGCCGTCCTCGGCCTGTTCGGGGGTCGGCCCGGCAGCCAGCGCCGCGACGACGTCGGACGGCGGCACCGCGGGCTCACGACGCAGATCCGTGATCACCGGGACCAGGCCGTCCTCGCGGGCGAACCACACACGGACCGCGCGCGCGGGGTTGGGATTCGGTGAGGGATCTCCGGTCGCCGACGCCGACGACGTGGGGATCGCGCCGGCGGGGATGGACTGGGGCGAGGCATCCAGACGGACGCCGCAGCCGGCGATCAGCACCGAGGCGACGACCGCGACAGCCGCTCGAGCACCCCTCACGAGACCTCCACCCGCGGGATGAGCACGGTCACACGAGCGCCGCCGAGTGGAGACGAACCAACGGACACCATGGCGGCGATCGCCTGCGCATGTTCGAGCGCGATCGCCATGCCAAGGCCCGCCCCCGACGTGGGGTCAGCAGCCTCCCCGCGGACGAACGGCTCGAAGATGCGGTCGGCAAGCTCCGGATCGATGCCGGGCCCGGCGTCGTCGAAAGAGACGGCGACCGTCTCCCCCTGATCGGCGATGGTCACCTCGCGGAGACCTTCACCGTGGGACTGGGCATTGCGCGCGATGTTGTCGAAGACGCGTTCAAGGTGTCGCCCGTCGGTGCTGACCACTGCCGGAGGGCCTATCACGATGTCATCGCTCAGTCCCTGGGCACGCACGATCTGCGCCGCAAGAGCGCGCACATCGATCGGTTCGGTCTCGATGTGCTCATTGGCTCCCATACGACTGATCTCGAGCAGGTCGATGAGCATCCGAGACAGGCGGCGCACCTGACGGGCCAGGTGGTCGACGATCTTCGCGTCCTGCGGAGCCATCTCCGGAGTGCGCTCCTCCAGCAGATCGGTCACTCCCGAAATCGCCGTCATCGGGGACCGCAACTCATGGCTCACATTCGCGGCAAAGCGCTGCTCGCGCGCGATACGCGCCTGCACGGCCTCAGCCATCTCGTTGAACGCATGCGCGATCGGGTCAAGGTCTGGATCCCCCGCATCGGGCAGCCGCGTGTTGAGATCCCCATCGGCGAGGGCCAGGGCTCCCGCTCCGAGTTGATCGACCGGGACGAGCAATCGACGTGCGACGTACCAACCGAGGAAAGCCCCCAGTGCACCGGCGAGCACGGTGACGGCAACCAAGCCCCAGCCGCCCAACGTCAAGGTGGCGTCGAGCGTGCGCAGCGGGAACACCTCGACGAAGAGCGACGTGTCCAGCGGCATGGCGATGATGAGGTAGGGCTCCCCCGCGATCTCAACCCGCTGCTGGGCACCGGACTCAGCTCCCTGGTCGAGCAGCGAGGCAGGGAGCAGATCCGGCGGCACGGCCACCGTGGAAGTGAACCACTGCTCTCCGATGCGCAGCATGGGTTGCGAGCCGTCGACGACCGGCAATTGGGCAAGCGACTCTCCGGGTGCGCTGCCTGCCCGGAGAGAGGCGGCCACGGCTCGAGCATCGAGGGAGGCGCGGGTGATGGCGGCATCGGTGCGCTGTGTCGACAGGTAGAGACTGGCCACCGCGTAGGTCGAACCGGAAACGATCGCGGCGACGCTCAGGGAGAGGATCGCGAAGGTGATGGTGACCCGCCACCGCAGGCCGAGGGACTTCACGATCAGGCCTTCATGCGGTAGCCGAATCCACGAATCGTGAGGAGCAACTCCGGACGCGACGGGTCAGACTCGATCTTGCCGCGGAGCCGATAGATGAGATTGTCGACCACCCGACCGTCACCAGCGTTGGAGTAGCCCCACACCGTGCGCAGCAGGTAGTCACGGCTCAGCACGCGACCCTGCGCACCCATGAGCGCCTGGAGGACATCGAACTCGATGCGCGAGACCGGCACCTTGATGCCGTCACGTCGCACCTCGCACGTGTCCTGGTGGAGTTCAAGCGGTCCGCACTGCAGGACACTCCCCTCTTCCGCGCCTGACTCCGTGAGTGGACGTCGGAGCTGACGGCGGATCCGCGCCATGAGCTCCTTGGTGACGAAGGGCTTCGTGACATAGTCATCGGCCCCGGCCTCGAGGCCGGCGACGACGTCATGGCTATCGGTGTTGGCCGTGACGATGATGATGGGGACCTCGCTATTGGCCCGCAGTGACCGCACCAGGTCAAAGCCGTGGATCCCTGGCAGGCGCAGGTCCACGAGGACGATGTCCGGCATGTCGTCCTGGACGGTCACCAGGGCAGCCTCGGCGGTCTCTGCCTCGAGGACCCGCAGGCCATCGTTCTCCAGGTTGGTCCGCAGGACCATCCGGATCGTGGGGTCGTCCTCGACGACGAGCGCTGTCTTCATCATGCGAAGCATGGTCTGCTGCCTCTGGCCTTGGCAAGCCGCTGGCACGACCTGAGCGACACAATTGCGACACTTCTCGCCGATCAGTGTGATCTCCCGCACAGAATCCGGCCATGTCGCCCTGGTCTGGTGGGGGCATGCCTGGGTCACCGGGTCCCTCGATCAGCGTGTGCATTCCGGCACGCAACGAAGAGGCCACCGTCGGCCAGGTGATCCGCCTGATCCGCGATCGGGGCGTCCGCCGGTGTCGTCCCTGCGCCTAGCAGTGGCCTGACACTCCCCGCTCGGACCCTCAGCCGGGTAACGTGCCGCCATGGCCGATGCAGCCCCCACAGAAGCCGCCTCGGATAGCCCACGCCCGGGGTGGCCGGTGAGCCCCGGATTCATCTGGCGCGCTGGCTTCATCGTGATGGCACTGGTCTTCATCTTCTTGTTCATCGGCTTCGTCATCGAGGACGGCGGCGGGGTCATCTTCACGGTCCTCATGTCGTGGTTCTTCGCTCTGGCGATGGCCCCCGCCGTTGAGCGACTGAGCAAGCACATGAGGCGCGGTCTCGCCACGCTCATCGTCATGGCCGCGGTCGGGCTCTTCCTCGTCGCGTTCTTCGCCGCGTTCGGGGCGCTTCTCGTCGACCAGTTGATCGAGATCGTGGAGAGCATCCCCGACCTGGCCGCCCAGGGGCTGGCGTGGTTCAACCAGACGTTCGGACAGTCCTACACCGCCGAGGAACTCCTCGCACAGATCAACCTGGACCAGGACGCGCTCAAGCAGATCGCGGCCGACGCAGCCAAGGGCATCTTCGGATTGGCCGTCTCCCTCATCGGTGGAGTATTCGGCCTCTTCACGTTTGCCCTCATCGCCTTCTATCTGTCCGCTGACGGGCCGCGCCTGCGCCGCTACCTCGCAGGCATGTTCCCCACGCAGTCGCAGTCGGTGTTCCTCAACATCTGGGACATCACCGCGGACAAGACCGGGCGTTACGTCGCTGCTCGGGCCATCCTGGCCGCGGTCAACTCCTTCTTCAGCGGCATCGTCTTCGCCGTCATCGGCCTACCGTACTGGCTTCCCCTGGCGCTCTGGACGGGCATCGTGGCGCAGTTCGTGCCGACCATCGGCACCTACATTTCGATCATCCTGCCGGTCATCGTGGGCCTGCTCAGCGGCAATCCCTGGCTCGGCGTCATCGTCTTGGTCTACGCCCTGGTCTACCAGCAGATCGAGAACCTCACGATCGAGCCGCGTATCAGCGCGAAGGCCGTCGACGTCCATCCGGCGTACGGCTTCGTGGCCGTCTTGCTCGGGGCCGCCCTCTTCGGCGTCGCCGGCGCGCTTCTCGCCGTTCCGGTGGGAGCCATGGTGCTGGCGCTCTTCCAGATCTACGTCAAGCGCCACGACCTAGTCGAGGACAGCGACGACGAGGCAGAGAGTCCCGCGGGGGACAGTAGCTAGTCGACGATGGCGTCGATGCGCTCGGCAAGGGCGACATCGAGTTCGGTGATGCGACCCCCAGCCGAATGCGTCGACAGCGCGAGGTGGAGCCGGCGCCACCGGATGTCGATATCCGGGTGATGATCCATCGCCTCGGCAGCCTGCGCGATCATCACGACCCACTCGATGGCGGCTGGGAAGGTGGGCGCCTCGACATCCCGGAGCAACTGTCCGTCGGCTACCTGCCAGTGCGGTAGCGAGTTGGCGAGATCGGTGAGCGCCGCCTCGTCCAGGGGTTCAGGCATCCCATCCTCCGGAGACATCGAGTGAATTCATCGCATGAGAGACGGCCTGGACCAGTGGCACCTCGTGGGTGCGCATGAGGTTGGCCCCGCCCAGCATGGCAAGGACAGCGAAGAACCCCTCCGCTGACCGGAAGTGCTCCTCGAACAGGTCGAAGGCATGCGGAAGTGCGTGACAGATGGGCAGTCCGAGCACCCGAAGGCGGAAGGTGTTGAGAATCACCTCGGTCTGGTGACGCACTCGCGTGAGCGGATCGACCAGGTTGCCGTAGTAGAAGCCCATGCCCGGGTCGATGACGATGCGGTCGACGCCATGACCGCGCGCCACCTCGATGCGCTCCGCAAAGTGCTCGATGAGACCGGGGATGGGATCGCTGTCCAGACGCACGTCGGTGATCTCACGCACGTTGGCGCCCTTGACGTAGCACAGGATGACCGTGGCCCCGAACTCCGCGGCGATGTCGTACATGTCCTCCTGGTGCGAGGCGCCGGTCATGTTGAGGACCTGTGCCCCGGCAGCCAGTCCGGCCCGTGCGATCTCGGGGTCGTAGGTCTCGACAGACACGGCGATCCCGTCGTCAGCACACTGCTCGATGACGGGGAGCAGGCGAGTCAGCTGATCATCGGTGGTCACGCGAGCAGCGCGAGCGGTCGTCGACTCAGCGCCGATGTCCACTAGGTCGGCACCGGCGGCAGCGGCGACTCGTGCCTTGCGGATCGCCGACTCGGTGCCGGTCGCAATGCTCTCGCGGTACGTCGAATCCCGGGAGAGATTGACCGTCGCCATGATCACCGGCTGATCCACCCACTCGCGGTCACCGATGCGGATTGGTGCAACGGGAGCCGACAGCGCCTCCGGGTGGGCGTTCGCAAGCCTCGCGAGCTCTGCGAGCGTGATCATGTCTCCCCCTGTCGCACAAATCGCGTGATGACGAATTCATCCTCGCAGCGCGCGCTGACCGGCGCGAATCGATGACCGGTCGCGATACCGGACACAGTGAGCGCCCATTCATCGACGGCACCAGCCCGGCTGAACTCGTCGAGGAGCGTCCGGCCCCCTTCGCAGACCAGTCGACGAAGTCCGAGGCCGATGAGGTGCGCGCGCAGCCACATCGGATCGACACGATCGCCGGGTGCCACAAGTAGTTCGCACGTCGCAGGCACCCGACCGAGCACGTCGGCCGCCGCCTGCTGGCCAGTGACGATGAGCGGAGGGACCATCGACTCGGAGTAGACCGGATCGGTCCAGGGCAGGTCGAGGCTGCCGCTCACGATCACAAGCCGGGGCGCCGGCCCCATGCCCATGGCAGCGCGCTCGGCCGCCACCTCATCGCTGACGCGCATCGGGTTGTAGCGCTCGATGCGCATCGTGGCGGCGCCAACGATCACGGCGTCGGACCAGCGCCGCACCGCCCCGAGCACGCGTCGATCCGCAGGCCCGGAGATGCTGCCCGAGCGTCCATCGGCTCCTGAGGCAGCGCCATCGATGGCGATGACGAAGAGCGCCCGCATCCAAGGTTCCTGCGGCCAGGAGTAGTTGTCGTCGAGCGCCTCGGGCATGGCGGCCAGTCTCGCACCGCTAGCCTCAGTCGGCATGACGGGTATGACAGGTGAGCAGATCGGCACTCTCATGCACCAGGTGGTGCCCATGGTGGCCACGCTCGGCCTGGAGTACGGCGAGGTGACACCTGAGCGCACCGTCGTCGTCCTGCGAGACCAGCCGCCTTACCGCAATCATGTCGGTGGGCCCCATGCCGCCGCGATGTTCGCCGTCGGCGAGTCCGCCACGGGCGCCGCGGCCATCTCTGCCTTCGGCGACATGATGGATCGCGCAGTTCTGCTCCCTGTCACTGCGACGATGGACTACCTCGCCATCGCGCGCGGAGACATTACCGCGACCGCGCGCATCGACGGCGACATCGCCGCCGCCCGCCGCATCTTCGACGACGGCGCCCGCCCCGAGATCGACATCTCCTGCGAGTTGACCGATGAGGCGGGCACCGTGACCGGGCGCCTGGCGACACGCTGGACCCTCAAGGCGCTCAAGCGCAGCTGACCGCGCTGTCGTCTCACTCTGCCGCGCCACAGGGCCTGAATCACGCCGGGAAGCGCGGCAGAGTGAGACGACGCGGAGTGCTCCCCGTCACGGTGACGACGCACTAGACCTTGGGCTGCGGGGTCCAGCGCAAGTACGGCTTGACCTCCTCGATCTCGCCGAAGCGGGCCTGGGCATCATCGGTCGACACCATCGTCGAGACGATGACGCGATCGCCGACCTTCCAGTTGGCCGGCGTCGCGATCGGTGCCTTATCGGTGAGCTGGAGGGCGTCGATGACGCGCAGGATCTCGTCGAAGTTGCGTCCGACGGACTTGGGGTAGGTCAGCGTCAGTCGGATCTTGTCGTCCGGATCGATGATGAACACCGAGCGCACCGACGACGTGTCGCCCTCACCGGGATGGATCATGTCGTAGAGCTCAGAGATCCGCTTGTCTGGATCCGCGATGATGGGGAAGTTGAGGTCAGTTCCGCCGACGTCGCCGATGTCAGGGGCCCAGCCGCGGTGATCCTCGATCGGGTCCACTGAGATCGCGATCGTCTTGACGCCGCGGGCGTGGAACTCCTTCTGCAGCGCTGCCGTCGTACCGAGCTCCGTGGTGCAGACCGGGGTGTAGTCGGCCGGGTGACTGAAGAACACCGCCCAACTGCCCTTCTTCCAGTCATGGAAGTCGATGGAACCGTCGGTGGTCTCTGCCGTGAAGTTCGGGGCCTGATCCCCAAGATGTAGTGACACGTCGTCCTCCCGTTGGTCTGGTAGTCGTCCCTCTCGGCGAGCCTAGGGTCGGGACTTAAGTCCTCAGGAAGTCGAGGGTCCCGTCTCCTCGCGAAACACCCGCGGACCGTGGGCATAGTCGTCGTGTGACCGACGGTCCTCGCGCGACTCGAGGTGCGTGTGCACCTGGACGAGAGGCAGCACGGACCGGATCTCCCCCTCGACGTCCTCGACCAGGTCATGGGCCCGGCTCACACTCCAGGATCCGGGCACCAGCACGTGGAGGGAGACGAAGCGGTCGCGCCCGGACTCGCGCGTCTGGAGTCCGTGGAACTCCAGGTCCCCGGCTGGATAGCGATCGACGAATCCGCGCAGGACAGCGATGATTCGATCGTTGTCCTCGTCAGGCAAAGCGTGATCGAGCAGGCCGCGTCCGGAGTTGCGGATGAGGATGAACCCGGTCCACAAGATGTTGGCTCCGACCGCGAGAGCCACTAATGAGTCAAGCGGGAGCCAGCCGGTCACGGCGACCAGGCCCACACCAACGATGACGCCGACCGAGGTGTAGACGTCGGTCATGAGGTGCTTGCCGTCTGCCACGAGCGTCATCGACCGATGGCGCCGACCCTGGCGCAGCAAAACGAAGCCCACCGCGCCATTGATCGCCGTGGCCACAAGCGTGACCGCGAGGCCGATGCCAAGTTCCTCGAGCGGCCGCGGATTGATCAGACGCTCGATCGCGGTGTAGACGATGAGGCCGGCGGCGACGACGATCATCACGCCTTCAGCCCCAGCGGATAGGTACTCCGCCTTGCCATGGCCGAAGTGATGCTTCTCATCCGCCGGTTTCGCGGCAGCCGCGAGCGCGATGAGCGCCAGCACGGCAGCCACAAGATTGACAACGGACTCCAGAGCGTCGGAGAGGAGACCAACGGAGCCCGTGAGCAGATAGGCGACGGTCTTCATGCCGATCGTGAGCACGGCCGCCCCAATGGACAGCCACGCCCACTTCGTCAGCGAATGCGCATGGCCGGCAGACACGCTACGAGCATGTCATGCGTCGCCGGGACCACAGAACTAGAAGGTGCCCTCCCCCGCCGGCGCGGGCTCCGGGGGCGAGTCGTCGTCGCTGCGCACGGGACCGCTGAGGTATCGCATCGCGCCGTACACGCCGGCCGCGAGCGGTACGCCGATGAGGGCGCCCAACAGCCCGAAGTACGCCGCACCGATCGCCGTCACCAGCACGATCGCCACTGGATGCAGGTTGACGGTCTGGCCCATGATGAGCGGCTGCAGGACATTGCCCTCGAGCTGACCGATGACCACGATGAGCGCGATGACCAGCGCTGCCGCCAGCGGGCCGTCGGTGACGAGCGCGACGAACGCCGCCAGCAGCATCGCGATGGGTGCGCCGATATAGGGAATGAAGGCGCCGAAGAACACGACTATGCCCAGCGGGATGGCGAGCGGGACGCCCATGATGAGCAGGACGATCGTCACCAGCGTGGCGTTGGTGATCGCGACGAGCACCAGGCCCTGGGAGTACTGCGAGAACCCCCTCCAGGCGATCCGCACCGTCTGGCCGATCACCTCACGGTTGCGCGCGGGCACCCAGCGCAGGAACCAGCCGAGCATCTCCGTCGGCTGGATGAGAATGAAGATGAGGATGAAGACTGCCGCGGCGAGCGCCGTGCCCAGGCCGAGCACGCTCCCGACCCCGGACAGCACCCCCAGGGCAATGTCGCCGCCCGAGGACGAGATGAAGTCCTGGGCTCTCACGTAGACGTCGGTCAGCTGAGCATCCGTGACCTGCAGCGGGCCTTCGCGCAGCCAGGTCTGCAGATCCGTCACACCCTGGTTGAAGGCGTTGGTGATGCCCTCCCACTGGGACGCGGTCTGCAAGCCGATGAACGTGACGACGATCCCGACGGCCACGAAGAAGGTGAGCAGGCTCAGAGCGGCGGCAACCCATCGAGGCATGGCACGGGCGAACCAGTCGGTGAGCGGCATCAGCCAGGCCGCCACCAGCAGGGCGAAGAACAGCGCAAGGATGAGGGTCTGGAGCGGGGTGATGAGGAGCAGCAGGCCCCACCCCACCACTCCCACGACGGCCAGCCGCCACGCATAGCCGCCGATGCGCCGGAAGGCCGGGGAGACCTGGTCGGAGGTGTCGTAGGGCCGTGGCAGGGGCGGTCGGGGTGGAATGTGATCCCCGGCCGACCGAGATCTCCCCACGTGCCACCTCCTCGCCGCGAGCGTAGTCCCGCGCGACACCCCTACCGGCGTACCCGCCTAGGGTGTGTCCCGACGAGGAGGTGGCATGGCACTCGCCTACGACAGCGCGGGCTCGGGGCCCGCGCTCGTCCTCATCCACGGTCTCGCCTCGTCCCGACGCTGCTGGGACCTGGTCATGGACGACCTCGCGAGCGACTTCACTGTGTACGCCGTCGACCTGCCCGGACACGGCGACTCCGATCCGCTGCCCGGTCTGGCGGAGACTCCGGCCACCGAGATGGCCGTGGCCGTCGGTGACTTCCTCGACGAGCGCGGCATCGAGCGTGCACACCTGGTCGGCAATTCCCTCGGCGGATGGACCGCGCTTGAGGCCGCGGCCGATGGGCGCGCGCTCAGTGTCACGGCGTTGTGCCCGGCCGGCCTGTGGGAGCCGATTCACGAGCCGCTCTCGGCCATCCAGTTCAATCGCCGAGCCGCCGTCGCCAGTCGCCGCGCAATCCCGGCGATCATGCGGATCACCCCCCTGCGTCGGACCCTCATGCGCACGGGTGCCGAGCGCACCGCGCGCGTGCCCTACTCCGTGGCTGTCGACGCCGCCTACGCCCAGGCCGACGCTCGCGGCTTCGCGCAGGCCCACGACGGCGCGCTGCACCGCCGGTTCGATCGGGCGGGGCAGATCTCCGCCGATGTGCCGGTCACCGTTGCCTTCGGGGACAACGACCGACTGCTGCCGGCGCCCCGATTCCAGCAGCGCGATCTGGCCCCCGTGCATGCCCGGTGGGAGGTGCTTTGGAACTGCGGCCATGCGCCCATGTGGGACGTGCCCAAGGTGACGGCGGCGCTCGTGCGCGAGACAGCCATCGACAGGACCTCATGAGCATTCGCGTCTACCAGGGGCCGCACTCCGACGGGCGTCGGATGCCGGTCAGTTGGCAATGGATTCCCTGGCTTCTCGCGGGAATGACGATCGGTGGCCAGATCATCTGGCTTCTCGCCGAGGCCGCCCGCGACTTCCTTACCATCGCGACCGTCGTGACGTTCTTCCTCGCATCGGTCAGCCATGCGTGGCTCACGCGCGGATGGCTGTGGACCCTTGGCTACGTCGCCATCGCGTCGGGTGTGGGCGGCGCGATGGAGGCGCTCGGAGTCTCGACCGGATTCCCTTTCGGCGAGTACGCGTACAGCGACACTCTCGGGCCCACGCTCATCGGCGTACCCATCATCGTCATGATGGCCTGGGCGATGATGGCCTATCCGGCCCTCCTTGCAGCGCAGCGGATCTCCCATACCCGCGCGGGCGTCGTCGTCTTCGGCGCCTGGATCCTCGCGGCGTGGGATCTCTTCCTCGATCCCCAGATGGTGAGCGAGGGACACTGGACGTGGGCATCCCCGGATCCAGGGCTGCCGGGCATCCCGGGCATCCCGCTGACCAACTATGTCGGCTGGGTGATCACGGCCGTGATCATCATGGCGCTGCTCTCTCGCCTGCCGGCCCGCAAGCCGGGAGGTGACGGGGTGCCCACCCTGATGCTCGGCTGGGTCTACTTCTCCAACGTGCTCGGCAACGCCGTGTTCTTCGGGCGCCCATGGGTGGCTCTGTGGGGAGGCGTCATCATGGGCGCCGTGGTCATCCCCTGGGCATGGGTCAGCTGGACGCGTCGGCCATGAGCGCGCGAAGTCTCGCCCGTGCCATCGCGGGCACCGGCGCGCTCACCTCCGCCGCACTCACCGCGCACGCCGCTATCAACATGCGACTGATCCGTCGTCCGCGCGACGAGTCGGTGACGATCGGCGAGCGCGTCTCGGTGCTCCTGCCGGCACGCAATGAGGCCGCCCGCATCACGCCGACACTGAGATCGCTTCTCGCGCAGGAAGGTCTCCCCGACATGGAGATCCTCATCCTGGATGACGGGTCGACCGATGGGACCGCTGATGTAGTACGACAGGTGGTCGGGTCCGATCCGCGCGTGAAGGTCATCGACGGCCCCGACGACCTGCCACCGCCGGGTTGGCTGGGCAAGTCATGGGCGTGCCACCGCCTGGCGCAGGAGGCGACCGGCGACGTCCTCGTCTTCATCGACGCCGACGTCCAGTTGAGTTCGCGCGCTATCGCCTCGACGGTGCATCAGATGCGCTCCGGGGGCCTGGACCTGCTGTCACCGTATCCCCGCCAGGTGGCCATCACGCCGGCCGAGCGCATCACGCAGCCGCTTGTCGTGTGGTCGTGGGTGACGGCGCTGCCGATCCGCATCACCGAGCGCAGCCACTACCCGTCGATGGCCGCCGCCGTGGGGCAGTTCCTCGTGGTCGACTCCCGCGCGTATCGCATCAGCGGCGGCCACGCTGCCATCGCCGATCTCATCCTCGAGGACGTCGGCGTGCTCCGCGCACTCAAGCGGGCGGGATTCCAGGGCGCCCCTGCCGACGGCAGCGCCGTGGCCTCATGCCGCATGTACACCTCGTGGCCCGAGATCTACGACGGCTACACCAAGTCAGTGTGGTCAGCGGTCCAGCCGTCCCCGGTCGCCTACGCACTGGTGTCGGTCATGACCCTGGCCTACGTCGCACCACCGGTCTTCGCGATCCTCGGCCCCGGTCGCGCCGCGCGGGCGTGGGGTGTCGCGGGCTACGCATCGGGCGTCCTGGGGCGCTACGTCGTCGCACGCCGCACCGGCGAACGCGTGTGGCCCGACGTCCTCGCCCAGCCAGCCTCGGTCGCCACCTTCGCGGGACTCATTCTCGCCTCGCTGCGCCGCCATCGAGCAGGCACCATCACGTGGCGGGGCCGTCCACTGCCGTGATCCGTCGATGACCGGACTCATCGTCGTCCTGGCCTACGGACTCGGAGCAGCGATCGGTGCCGCGAGCGCCCGCAGCGTGCGCCTCGCCAGCGTCTGGCGCGTGATCATTCGCTGGCAGATCGTCGCCGTGTCGGTCGGCGTCTCGATCCTCGCTGCCTGGCGCCTGGAGGGAATCGCCGATCTGGCGTGGCCGCTCATCGCCGTCTCGATCACCCTCGTCATCATGGCCGTCGCGTGGTGGACGACGCCCCGTGGACCGCCACGGCACTGGAGTGGGCGGCGTGCTGCGGGGCTGGTCCGCCAACGCCAACGGCGGCTTCTGGGTCATCCCGGCCGCGACAGCGGTCGCCGGTGCCCCCGGCGCGGTCTTCGCCGTCATCGTCGATCGGCTCTACATCATCGTCTTCGGATTTTTCACCTGGATCCTGCGCCGCAACGCACCCCAGCGGCAGCGCATGCGCACGTCATGGATCGACCAG
>Ga0129333_10003684_pt1 | contig 14349 bp, 14 predicted proteins | sample CPB6_08_DNA_FD_94474 | JGI IMG/M metagenome (GOLD analysis project Ga0129333, IMG submission 94474) | Freshwater to marine salinity gradient microbial communities from Chesapeake Bay, USA - CPBay_Sum_0.6_0.8_DNA | ecosystem: Environmental > Aquatic > Marine > Coastal | place: USA: Chesapeake... | reverse complement strand
CGACCCAACCTTCAGATTACAATCAATAGTTAATAATAAATCTAAATCACCCTTACAAACTTGTCTTACAGTTTGCTTGTGAATAGAATTAATTTGTAATAAGCCTCTGTCTATGGAACCATTTTTATTTAGCGTCCATATGACTTTGCCATTTTTATCAAACCTAGCATTAATTGCTTTTATTCTACAATTGGATTCTCTGCGGGCAATTGGTATGAAATGTTCTGGTGGTAGTCCATAACGTTTTAGGTGCGGCACTAACCACGCACATGGGTCTTCTTTACCCTGTGCAGGTACGGCGCTGCCCAAGAGCAATGCCAAGGATATTAAGATAGAACGAATCAGCTTGCTGACGGTCCCTTTTTGGCCTTCTTATCGAAGCCAGAGAAGACTTCGTTTATCTCAGAAACAGACAACTTACCGTCATCTAAAAATGCACGGGACAAGCCCTCAATGACAACGGCAACACCACCGATGCCTGCCATCATAACTGCTTTCCATACTTCTACGCCGGCGATTGTACCTGCGCCTACGACACCAAGACCTGATGCTGCGAAGGTTGCAAGCATGCGTAGTAAAATGTTTTTTAATTGCTCCATTTTATTCTCCTATTCTTGTGGTCCTTCGAGATTTTGTAATGCTCTATTCTTTTTTTCTTGTAACAAATAATATCTTCTCATGATTTCATTGCGTTCTTCTATTGAACGTAACTTAAATCCAGGGGCACCAAGCAAGCTGAGAGTTGTATTAAGTTCTCTGTCCAACTTGGAGCCAGTCAAAGTCTGCAGCCACTTAGGTTCATCACCAGGTATGGCACTCAAGTATCTGCCAATTAATCCTGCAGGTGCTAGCAACTGTGAGTATAGGTACTGACGATAACGTTGTGAGTTTTCTTTATCGCTGAGATTTTCTTTTGTTATTGGCGCACCACTGAACAACTGTTTGTTTATTTCGTTTTCAAGTGGTACTCTCAATGCCGGAGTTAAACCAGAAAGAACTTCGTATACATCGCCACTAGCTGCCTGCTGTAATATGTTTGGTGCACCTGCACCAGGGAATCCAAGTTGTGGATTTAGATATAGACTTTCTCCACCACCAAGACCAATGGCTGCACTACCACCAAGTGCACCTGCTGTTCCACCGATTGCAGCACCAGGTAATCCACCTGTTAATCCACCAATAGCAGCTCCAGCTAATCCACCAAATATACCACCCTCAATTGCATTAAGATTTGGTATCTTAAATGCACCTTGTTCCTTGAGATAGTCAGGCATGAATGGGCTTTCGCCTTCTTTATCCTGCATGTTTCTACGGAAGCTTAAATACTTTTGGTATGCGCCAGGTGCCATCCACATATTCTCAATCTGCAGTGGTAAGTTGCGGCTCATCCACATCCAGAATGGAACAATGCTTCTTACGTTTCTGTCAATTGCATTGATATTTGCATAGTCAACCATGTATTTGTTTACTCTGTTTGCTGCTTCTTGTGGGTCAAGTCCTTGCTTGATGCCATCATATAGCAAAGCAAAACGAGTTGCTTCTTCAATTGCTGCACCCTTATCTCTAAGTTTGCGCAATGGCGCATATATTGCAGCAGATGCTCTAGCGGCACCTGGAACTTGTGTTCCTGGAATTACACGTCCACCACCAAATGGAATTTGACGTCCAGCAAATGGAGTAAGACCTGTTGCTGTTCTGCCCGTGATGCCAGTCTTTCCCACGCCAGCAGCTGTAGCTATTTCACCAAACTGACCGAATCCTGTAGCACCGCTCAAAGCAACTGCGTCTCTAACAGCTTGTTGTTCAAAAGGTGGTAGAGCTTTTATTACATCTACTATTGATTGTCCTTCTTTTAATCCTTTTTCTATTTTTCTATAGATACTAAGACCTTGTATTAAGTTTTCAGGTTTACCACCAGCAGCAAGCATCATGAATGTGTTACCTAATGCGTTACGAACATGAAATCCAATACTGCCGGTAACAGTAGCTTTTGTAAATGTTGTCAAATCTTTAAACAATACTTCTGTTCTTCTTGCAAATTTTGTATCATCAAGACGCTTGAGATTCTGTAGCATTCCTGCTACCTCTTGACGAACAAAAGTATTAGGTATATTATCCGGATTAATTGACTCAAATCCAAGTCTTGCAAATTCGCTGACTCCAGCCCAACGTTCTGCGGGAGTACCAGCAAAAGTAGTTTTTACTTTTGCAATGTCATCTGCTACAGCTATAGCCAAGTTCTCTGCTTCGTCCAACAACAATCCACCAACCACCGGGTCAACTGTACCTGAATCAATGGCTCTAGTTACATTAACAATATGATTTTCTAATTCATTAGCAAGTGTTTTTATTTCCTGCTTAATAACAACATCACCCTTAAGACGTTCGCCAAGAGTACTAATCAATATTTTGGCTGTTTCTATTTGTTCAGGCGACCAATTGACAAGTTTATCTGGACGCATGAGCGCTGTGACTTTTGTTTCAACATCAGTCAATGCTGCTTGTACAGCTTTCAAATCTTTTGTTTCTGTTGCAATACGTGAAGCTCTTGCAAATGGTAGTTCAGATGCTCTTCTTGTGGCAATTGCATTTATAATATCTGGTGGTACATATCTTGCATCAAAGGCACTTGGCACTCCTCTAGCAGTTCCTCCCAATGCTCCACGAGTAGTAATAGTTCCAATACCCGGTATAACGCTTGGAGTCTTTGGCAAACCTAATACTGCTGCAGTATAAGCCATAAATCTTGCATGATTATTAAGATAGCCAGCAAGTGCTTCATTGGCATTGGTTGTAAAGAAATCAAACTTTACCTTACCATATTGTTTTGCAATTTGGTTAAGTCTTGGAATACCTCCAGCAATATCTGCAGGAGTCAATGTATAACCAAACCATTTTTTTCCTGGGATAAGTGTTCTATCAAGATAGTTTCCGCTTAATAATGTTAATGTATCAATACCAAGGTCTGATGCCACTTTGTCTGCAAGTCTTCTATTGCGTCCAGCCCATTGTAATGTTGCTGCACTTTGTACTCTTGGAAAATAATTATCAACTTTAGTTAAACCTTTTGCGCCAAGAGCATCTAATCGCTTTTGTGCTTGACCAAATGTGCCATCTAATATTTGTTTATAGGCATCATAGATTTCACGTTCAGCTCCAGAAAGAGGTTTTAATCCTTTGGCTCCCCAACTTATTTCTGGTGTTAATAGATGTGGAGAAATCTTATCTACAACTTTAGTAAATTTTGGATATTCTTTCTTTAAACCATTTATAATCGCAACACCTTCTTTTCTTAAGAAGTTTAATTGTGCGCGATTAATTCTATCTGCTGCTAGTAAAGCCACTGCGTCTACTGCTTCTGCTCCCTTAAGGGTTCCTTGGCTCAATCCTTTTCTTAAGGTAAGAATATCTGCTTCACCAAGTATTCCACCTTCAGGTGCACCCATAAATCTATTTAATAATGCTGCTCCCTTTGGAGTATTAACAAACCATAAACGACGACCAGCTACAGCTTTGCCAACGAGTCCTGTAAATGGTGCTGTTCCAGGAATAGTGAACTTTGGAAATGTTGGAAGTCCAATGCGCAAACCGCCCCTAACTCCAAGAAGTTGAGCAGCTTCGCCTGTTATATTGGCATAACCTTTTGTTGCAATACCAGAAATTAAATCATCTGACAAAACAGTTGCAGCTTTTCTTGCGGCAACTCTTTCAACCATTGGAAGCGCCTCATTCGTAGCAGCAGCCAATGCCTCTTCTCTTATTTCACGAACAGTATTAGCTAATGTTTCTTTTGCCCCTGCTCCGTATGTTCTACGTGGTGCTTGACGTTGTGTTTGAGTAACAACTTCTTCTGCTGCTGTTAACCCTCTGCCTGCAGTGGAGGCTGCTGCATCAGCTGCTTCTTTAGCGGCTACTGCTGCTGCTTCGTCTGCTGCTGCTCTAGCTGCTGCTTCTGCTGCAAGTGCTGCTCTTTGCTCTGCTTCTCTTATGATTGCCGTAGCATCAGGTATTGTGCCGGCGATGATTGGAGTTTTAACAGCAGACTCTGTTCCTGCTATTGCAAGTCTTTCTGCGTAATCTGCTGCCTCACGAGATGCTGCTTCAGCTGCTTCTCTAACTGCAGTTTTTTCTGCAAGGTCTCTTGCTGCCAGCGCTGCTGCATCTTGAGCAAGTTCTACTGCTGTTCTTCGCACACCTGCTCGAAGACCTGCTTGAACGCCTGTTCTAGTTAATGCACCAGGTGCACCAACATAAGTTGTTGGGTCTAAAGCAACGTCACCAAACAAACCAATAACACGGTCAACCCATTTGTTACCAGTCTGCACATAGGGTATGTCACCAAAACCAGTAGTAATATCTCTTGTTTGTCTTACTAAATCTTTTAAGCTGCCAGATGTAGTAGTTGCTTTATCTTGTACAATTTTGTCTTGCGCAGTTTGTGCTTCTTCAAATGTATTTATTTTTTCAATATTAGGAATTGGTGTATTGATAATCTCTTCCCAGTTATCAATAACCAAGTCACCAGGCTTAGCAATTGGCAATCCAGTTTGCTTGTGCGTAGGAATATAATCAGTTGCTTGGTAGCGTTGCTTGCCATCTCTAATATCTTTTGCAAGTTCTACTGACTCTCTAAATCCAGAGACCAATGCACGACGTCCAACATCAATAGTAGTCAATGGTCCAAGTACTAAACTAGATGGTTTAAATTCCATTTTACCTGGAATAATATCATAGTTAATAACTTTTGCTAATGCACCGCGCCATCCACCTGGCATCTTTTGTTCTTCACCAGTAACAGTTCTTTCTACTTCTTCAACTGATACCCCTGCACGCAATGCATCAATAGATGCTTGACCTAAATCTCTACGTGCTTCATACAAGTCTGGAGATGTTACATATTTTGGTGGAGTTTTGGTTGTTGGAACTGCCATGCCAGCCTGACCAACGGGTGGAACATTTTCTTCTATTGCTGGCACGGTTCCCACTGGAAGAGGAGGAGCACCCTTCTTTTGTGTAATAGTTGGAATCGTTGGCGTTGATGATTTAGGAACAGTAACTGGAGGCGTTCCTTTTACTGGAGTAGGAACAGTAGTTGGTGTTGGGACCTGTGGAATGATTGTTCCAGTAGGTGCCTTTGGCACAGTCGTAGACGGAGTTGTGCCACCAGGAACTATTGGTAGTGGAGGTGGTGTTTTGGTTATTGCCATCTTTATTATCTTTGTACTATTGAAGCCTTGTAGAGGTCTTGTCTTCTAATGACTTCATCAGTAAATGGTGTTCCGTTTCTCTTCTTTACCGCGGCAAGGAGTTTATCTACAGCTATACCTGCTGCAGCAGAGCTTCCTGGGAAGGAAGTCTTAGCTAAATCTGTCCACTGCTGGTAGTAGTTCTTTGCATTGGGTAGCGTATCAACACCAATTGTACCTTGTCTTAAGTTAGTTGTTGCACCATACTTAAACTTTGGATTTGGAATTGATGCTGACCAATATTTATCATTGTTTAGAAATTCTTGTCTTGCAGTAATAGCTTGCTTGTTTGCAGTATCATACTCTGAGTATAAATCATCAGCCAATCTTTGTGCTTCGTCTAACTTCAATCCACCAAATGCACCAGGACTTGTGATTGCTTCTGCTGCCATCAATTCTTTAACCGTTTCTAATGGCACGTCGTTTGCAAGCCATGAATAAAGTTTATCATTAAAAGTATAAGCCATTGGATTTATATCACCTTTAGAAAACTTTTGATTAAATGATTTCTCAAGCTTCAAATAGTTCGGTGCATATTGCTTAAATGCAGTGTTAATAATATCTTGATTTGTTTTTTCTCCATATGCGCCAATAATATAATCTTCTGCTTCAGGAGATTCTACAGCTGGAGTTCTCCAAGTACTTGGATACTTGGCTTGAGCAATTGCCATAATTTGTGGGTCAAATGCAACCTCTGCTGTTGCACCTTGTCTAACACCAGGAGGAATAATTGGTTCTTCTCTTGGTGGTGTTGGAGGATTAACGCCTGAACCGTCACCAGTTTCTCTTGGCATTCTCTGACGCACTGGCGTTGGTACACCTGGAGCACGTAAAGCTCTTTGTGCAGCCATGGTTGTAAACTGCTGTGCTCTTTCTGGACTAGCACCAGCTGCTATCAATCTTCTGGTCAATGGATTTTGTGCCATGTTATTCCTTAAACTATATTTGCGCCAAGTTGTGGGAACTGTCTTCTAATTTGTGCTGGTGTAGCATTTGGATTAGAAGCAACGAAATTCTCAATTCTATTTACCAATGCTTCATTTCTTATGTTAGCTGTTTTAGCGGCCAACTGCTCAATCGGTGATGGAGCTGTTACTACTGGTGGAGTAACTGTTGGCTGTGAAGTTGTAATTGTGGTACCAGGTGCTGCTCCAGTTATAGTTGTTGGAGTAATCTGGGTTGGATTGATATAGCCAGTTCCAAGTAGTGCAGCTAGTGCATCCTGTACAGTTTGGTTACGAGCAGCTGCTGCTGTTTCTGCGGCTATTCTCTGATTGGTTATATTAGCCTGTAGTTCAGCAAGTGCTTGCAATTGTTGCTGTTGCAATCCGCCAGCCTGACCCTGATAAATACCCTGCAATGTAGAAAGTGCAGATGACCTTGCCATTTGCTCTTCAGCTTGACGTGATTGTGCTGCAGCTGTTTGTGCCGCTTGTAGTGTATTAAGAAGTGCATTGTAATTTGCAGCTCCACCTTGTGCAGCAAGGTTTGCTAAGTCAACTTGTGATTGAACCGGCGCACCAGATACACCTTGACCTGCAAGATAATTTAATACATCACTAGTCATTGGAGTAGCCGTTTGACGGCGTGCTTCAGTATATGCGTTTGGTTGATTCTGTCGTAAATAATTTTGTAGTGCGTTATATGCCGCAGTTGTTCTACCTTCTGCACCAAGATATCCTGTACCAACATTTGTTTCTGGTGTGTACTGACCAAGAAGTTGTTTTGTAAGTAAATCATATTGGTTTTGGATATACTCTTTACCACCTGTTTCAGCGGTTCCTAGTAAGTTTGTTATGTTAGTTGGAACACCTTGATTCAACAATCCAGTAAGGTAGTTTGCCTGGTATTGTGAACCTTGAGTTGCTCTATTTACTGCAGCTTGTGCTGCTGCTTGGTCTGCTTTTATTTTTTCTAAAGCAGAAAGGTATGAATAATATCCACCTTGACCACCACTAGTATCTACAACTATGGTTGATATACCACCTGGTGTTGTTGCGCCACCAGTTGCACTTGCGCCATCATTTGGGTCTGGTTCAGTGTATGTTGGTCTTGTTCCTGGAAGAGTTCTTCCTAATCTGCTTACTGTTACAGCCATATCATCCTACCTTAAATTGAGTAATGCTTGCGCATCTTGTGAAATCTGTCTAGCTTTATCTTGTTCTAAATTAGTTAAGCCAGTTTGTAATGTTTCTTGTGCTTGTGTTGCGGCAAGGTCAAAGCCTCTGAGTTGTTGGGCTATATCTTCTTTTGCATAGCCTGTCTGTCTAGCTCTTTGACGTCCATACTCTTGTAAAGCACGGTTATAAATACCAGAACGAGTGCCCATTCCAGTCAATCCTCTACGGGCATAGGAGCTTGTTAGGGCAGGAAGCTCACCCTGTTTACCGGTTGGAGTTCTACCAAAGGCAGCTTCTTCTAATTGAATTAAAGCACGTTGCCCACGGGTCTCAGCCAAATAACGCTGATAAGCATTAAGGGCAGCCTGTTGAGCATAGTTATTTAAAAGGCTCCTTCTAGCTGCTTCGTATATTGATGGGTCTATTGCCATAAAATAATCTCCTATAATACAGGGTCAAGTATTACTTATTACCCTACTTTGTAGATGTAGGGTGAAATGTCGGTGGTAACTGGCTTGGAGCCTCTGGGGTATGAGACTTATGCCACTTATCGTTATAATCAAACATGGTTACCGCTGAATATTTAGTTCCAGAAATAACTGGTAGCGATGCATGTGTGAAAATATAGGTTGATGGAAACACTACTATATCTCCAGCTTCAGGTTTAATTTTAAATCCAAGCTTTGTAAACTCTAATTCCCCACCTTCGTAGTCATCATTTAAATACATAACCGAAGACACCGTACAAACATAACTAAATCCATGGTCACTATGAGCAGAAAAGTGTTCGTTAGGTCCATATTTAACAAAGTTAATTGCTTCCATATAGTCCATTTTTATATTTTGAGATTCAGAATAATGATTTACACAAGTTGTAATTATTTCTTTACACTTAAAATAAATATCTTTTAAAGCAGAAAGTTTAGTTGGAATTAACTCTACATTTCCAGAACCTATTTTGCAGTCAAAACAATCTCTATATCCTGGCATTTTTTCGCCATATCCAACAAGAGCTTCACTCCATTTAAATGTTGGGTGTTTACTATCCATTAAAACATTATTTAATTCTTTAACAATTGATGGGTCAATTGCGGATTTATAAATCTTAATCCCTAATCTAGGGTCATCTACTGTAATAATATCGATATTCATTAGTTTCCTTCGGTATGATTTGTACTTATTTTTGTAACCTTCCAAAAAGAAGGCATTGTATATCTTATTCCTTCTTCTATAGTAGTTACTCCGTGTAAATAGTTAATGTCTCCTGGAAAAAATATTAAACTATTTTTTGATGGTTTTACTTTAAAATTTTGATTTGGAAAATATATTTCTCCGCCTTCATAATCATCGTTTAGATACACCAACGATGCTATGTCATTTTGTGGATACATATTTGGTGTTCCATCATTCAGTTGTTTATCTGCGTGTGGCCCCTGTCCATCTCCAACTCTCCATCTTACCAACGACGCTGCATTGTCTGCAAGTTCTACTGACAAAGTATTTTCTATTTTAAGTTTAACTCTATCAATAATATTTTTAGTTATAAGTTTTATAGAATTATCAGTAAACAAACCATTGTGGTGAACTCTACTCTTCCACACATCATGTGTTGGTGTTTCATCCCAAACTGTATTAACCCTTATATAATTGTTAATTTTTTCTGATTCTTCTTTGCTTATAAAATTATAAATAATAAATATATTATCTAATGATGAACCCCAGTATCCAGGCGGTGTTAAAGATATTTGTTCTTCAATCACCATTTCTTTAATGGACATGAAGCTTCCTTCAGTTTTACTTTTACAGGCATAATGCATCCGCATTCTTTGCACTGTCTTGTAATTTTAATTAGCTTTGGACATTCTAAGCAAATAGCATATCTGTCTATTGCTGTTTGTTCATCGGTGTTATAAGCTTCTTGCTTAAAAACATCCCATGGTCTTGTGTTGCCTAATTTTTTCTTATACTCTTGCCAAGCATTTGTCATTTAAAAATCATTCTACCGGTTCTAAAAAATTTTCACCATCATATGTCCAACCTTCTACTACAGAAAGTTTATCATTGTTAGATAGTTTTATAACCTTTGGGTCAGACGACATTGCTGCAACCATTTGTTCAAAAATTGTTTGAACTGGTATTTTAAATGCCACTTCTCCATCAACAACAAAAGCAAAAAAGTCAAACTCTTCTGGATGCTCATATGGATTTAATGGTAAATTATTCATAATCTTCCTATTTTAGTTAGAATAAACAAGCTGGTCCAGTACAGTATAGCAGCACTGGAGGGCAATCGCAACCAGAGCAACCCGCTGGTGCACAACTATAGTATTGATACCAACCAAAGCATCCGCCACTGCCGCCTGCTCCTGCAGCACAACCAGCATTTGCTGCTTGGCCCTGACTACTTGGTACGCAACTTGAACAGAAAGTTGGTGGGAAATCTGGTGGGAAAGACGGTGGGAATGATGGAGGGAATGATGGTGGGAAAGATGGCGGGAAAGATGGTGGGAAGGACGGTGCTGGAGCAGATGGCGTAACAGAATTAGATGCCCCTGAGGCAGCAGAAGAAACACCATAATTAGTTGTTCCTACAACAGTAAATGTATATGCTGTTCCATTGTTTAAACCCGAAACAGTAATTGGAACAGATGCACTAGAACCAGTAATACCACCAGGACTAGAAGTAGCAGTATAAGTTATTGTACCTTTACCAATATATGTTGATGGAGTAAAGGCTACAATAGCTGATGCGTTTCCAGCTGTGGCTGTACCAATCGTTGGGGTGGTTGGTTCTCCACCGCCAGTACTAACAATAATACGCATTATGAGGACAAGTCTCCTATAGCTACCCATGTATTAGCAGCTCTCTTAATTAAAGTGGCTGATGACCATCGTGCTCGAAGTTTAAGACCAGGTGTTGCGTTAATTGTTACACCGGTACCTTGAACTAAAGTTGTTTGACCTGTACCAGTTTGCAAAACAACTATTTGTGAACCTATTGGAAAGTTAGTTGTTGAATCTGGCTCCACTGTTAAGTTATTTGAAGAAGATACATTCATTTCTACAAGAGCCCCATCATCAACTAACAATAAACTATAGCTAGCTGTTTCTTCATTAATAAGAATATGACCAACAATATTTCCTGTTATTGCAGCACTACCTGACACTGTCAAGTTGCCCGACAAGCTTAATGATGTGCCAGTTGCAGCACCAATATTTGGTGTAGTCAAAGTAACAGATGCTGCAATCTTTGTAGTTGTTACTGCTGCTGTGGCTATTTTAGCTTCTGTTATAGACGAGTTTGCAATTGTTGCTGTGCCGATTGCTCCAGCATCAAAGTTAGTGCCTGCTGATAAACCATCAACAAAGTTTTTAACCTGAGTGAAGTTAGTATTCATTTGTGGTGCGTCAATTACGTCACCATTATTAAATGTATATAATCCTGATAATACAGCCATTTTATTTCTGACTCCTTACTTTTCTTCTCTTAAATTTATATGCGATTGAATTTAATCCCCATTGTCTACCAGCAAAACTGCCTGTTGTTACTTCGGCTGGTCCTTCAAACTTAAGTTGTACAGATTTAGCTCTCTTTAATCTGCCACCTCTTTGAATACCTTCTCTAAGGTCACTTTCACCAAATTCTCCAGTTCCATATACACCAGTGCCCCATAATGCACCAGTGACTACAGGCTCAAGATTAATTGTATGACTTGTGGTTCTAGTTTCTGTATTGAAATCATGATACACATCTACCGTTATTTCAGTTGTTTCATCAACTGGGCGTACTACATACAAACTTCTTACGAATGTTTTATCTTGCACGAAGCGGTCATCATAAAACCAGGGTGTAACAAATACAGTTTGAAAGTTTCCTAAAGAATCTCCAGCTGGAATATCATCCATTACGTTTTGTGGAATATCATCTGAGTATTCAAATTCATCTACATACATGATATATTTAAAAGAGCTATTTGGGTGAATCATCAAATGCCAAATCTCACCATTAGCATCATTCCAGTCACATCCAGATAACAAACCATATCCAGTTATGGTAACGGGTGTCGCAGCTTCTTGAAAAATAGCTGATTGATACATGGTAAATGCACCAGATTGACCAATGCTAGGGTCAAATATAAAATTCATGTTTGAATACTCTACAGCTGTTCCCGTCGGGTTTGTTGTAGAGCTTGTGGTTGTTGGGTCAAAGTCAAATGGTGCTGACATCCATACTCTATCATTTACATATGATAAAGTTAAATCAGTTAATTTGTTAGCATTGATTCTATTGGTATCAATAGTTGGTTTTAAGCGGCTAAAGATATCTTGAATACCATTGCGATTGTAGAATAACAATCCAGCTGGATAGTCAAAGAAGTATGCTCCACCAGAACCCTCTACCACATGCTGGGGATATTGAATGCCAACATTTGTTGAAAGTTCTACAAGCTGAAAAGAATCAACATCATAACCCATAAGCAAATAAACAGCTTTTGGTTTAAATATTAGCAACTGCCCATCAACTATTGCTAAACCACGAATACCTTCACCACCAGCAACAATGTCAATATAGTCATCTTGGAACCAGTCTTCTGGTCTATTTTCATGTGACCAACGAATTCTATTTGGATGGTCAACTAGAGATGGTGTAGCATCATTGTTTAATTCTTTTGTATTGGCAACAAATAATTTATTTGCGTGAGCTCTTACATGCTCTGCTCTTGGCATGTATCCACCAGTTGGTGTTTGATATGGTTGCCATGTTGGGCCAGATGCGGCAAGTGCAACAGCATATGTATTTGTTTGATTCCATTTGTACATTTGGCTTGCGTCTTTACCAACTGCCATATAAATTGTATCAAGCCATTGTGTGACACTTGCGCCATTTTCAGATTTAACAGCAACGTCTGTGGATACCGCATATTGTATTGTTGAAAAATTGCTACCAGATGATTGATAAATTTTTCCATCTGTTGGACCTACTGAGTCATATCCAGTATTTAATATTATTCTTGGTGACGAAGAATCTTTATAATTAAAAAGCCCTTTTGGTTTCCAGTTACCACTAACTTGTGTGGCGTGCTTCTTTTTGTATGCGGCACGTGTAAAAGCGCCACCACGTGGGTCAACATCCATGTTAAGAATGAACGGTGATTCATTATCTCTTAACTGAAACTGGTCAGCACGAAAGTTAAGTCCACCAGTAAAGTCTCTTTTTTGGTCAAAGAGAATTTGAGCCATATTATAATGCTACTCCTAATGGATATGGGGCACCTGGTAATACACGTAGATTTGGTGCATCTGACCACCACCAGTCGTATGGAGTAAGTTGTAATCCACCAGACATAATAAGCTGTCTGTTGCTTGATGGTGCAGTTAAGTTTCCTTGAATAATTGCAATTGCTTTTTCAAAGCTACGCATGTATTCATTTGACATCTCTGGGTCTTCCTGGAATTGGAAGATACGTGCCATAACATAATTAATTAATGGTAATTGTAATTGAGGTGAAATGTCAATTGCAGTATTTTCATCAGACAACCACTCTAATGATGGGTTGCGAAAACCTCTAAGAGTAAATGAATAGTTATTATCTGGTTTTGGCCAAAGGTTTAATTGATTAGCCCATATAGAAAAGTAAGCTGGTATTCCTTCTTGGTCTTGTGCGCCAACCCAAATTGACTCTGCTTTAGCTTGGTCAATATAAACCAATGCATTGCCTTGATAGTTTGTGTCACTGTTAACTACAGATATTATTTGCGATATATCAGTAATAGCTCTTGATGCATTTGGGGGAGTGCTTGCAGGTTGAGTTTGCGTAAATGCTGTGTATGACCTAGTTCCTTGTCCAACACCAAAAGCATAAGTTGTTTGGTAGTACGGCCAACGATTGCTTAGTGCTACAACTTTTTGAAAACCTTCTTTAATAAAACCGTTGACAAGGTCAGTTGAAATGTCGTCGTTTTCATCAAAACCAATGTCTAGGTCAGAAAGTTCACCAACAAATGTACGCATTTGTGCTAGCGTAAGATTGGCGTTAGAAAAGTTTATAGCCATTTATAACTCCTACTCTGAGGCTGTTTCTTCTTTTTTTGCTTCTGTCATTTTATTGAAGCTATTTAGGTGGCCAATGCAATAATCAGTTCCTTTTGCCTTTGGGGCTTTGCAAGGTTCTTCTTTCATGTTCATTGCCTGACATAAACCATTTTTATAATATACACCACCGTAAGCAACTCCTGATGGTGGGGCAACTTCTACACCTTGACCATGATATGCCATACGGCCATTGCCAACGTGTTGTGTGCCGGCGACTGTACCATATGGTTCTGTGCCAGCAAGTCCTTGTGATTGTCCTACTGTATTTTTATTCATATTATCTCCTTCGAGTTAAAAGTGTTTTATTGTAGAACATGCCACCAAGGGTTTTTACTCCCCTGGTGGCACGTGTCCTAGGTAGCAGAATTAGGCTTCAGCTGGCCAGTCAATACGGCTCCATGTAAGAACAGAGCTTGCACCCTGTACTGTAATGGTGCTTGCATTTTCTGCAATGCCACGGATGGAAATTGTACCATCTGCTGATGGTGAAATTACACCCTCAACAATTGCAATGTTATCTGTGGTAAATGCAGAGCCAGTTGTCTGGGCTGATGCTGGAAGGTCATAGGCGTTGCCATGATTAACAGCCTCAGTTCCTGCTGCTGTTCCAACAGATGAGCGGTATGCCAATACTGTTGGTGAAGCAGGGCCAGATACGGAGAAGTTTGCACCATCTCCAGTAGCTGCTGCATCGTATACAACTTTTGCATGGAACTTGTATACTTCGCCAGCCTTGCCGTACCAGCTTAGTCCGGTGACTGAGCCGTAAGAAGTACCTACGGTTGTGTTTGCCGAAGGAACAACTGTTCTTTCTACTATGAATTTATTTGTACTCATGATTATTACCTGTTCTTTCTAATCAATCATGTTGATTAATTGTTTGTTTGTT
>Ga0129333_10003683_pt1 | contig 14351 bp, 19 predicted proteins | sample CPB6_08_DNA_FD_94474 | JGI IMG/M metagenome (GOLD analysis project Ga0129333, IMG submission 94474) | Freshwater to marine salinity gradient microbial communities from Chesapeake Bay, USA - CPBay_Sum_0.6_0.8_DNA | ecosystem: Environmental > Aquatic > Marine > Coastal | place: USA: Chesapeake... | reverse complement strand
TGTCAAATGGGTTAAGGACAAGCTTGTTGTATTGTTTAATGGCCAATCACAAGCTTTCGATATTAATAACAGCGGCTATGCAGTTGGTTCTGCTGGTAATCCAGGATTTGCTTTTGTTCATGATGGCAATACTGCACATAATCTTAATGATGTCACCGAAGGACTGAATGGAATTAGTTTGGTAGTAGCAAGAAACATTAATAACCAGGGATGTATCACTGCATATGGTTTCGATAGTAGATATAATATGTTAGGATTTATTTTGACTCCAGCGTGAACTTGAGTTACGTTGAAATCAGAATGAGTTTTTTTACTTAATAAAAAATCTACTGGGCAACCAGTAGATTTTTTTTATTTATATCAATTTAAACAAGTTCCTTAATTGGTTCATGACCAGCATACAAAAAGTTGGGTCTTCCTGTCATATCTGGAACTGCAGTATCTACAATATCTATACCCATCTGATGATACAAAGTGACAAAAACATCTTTATAGTCTATAGGTCTTTCATCTGGCTCCTCTCCGAACCTTGATGTCGAACCAATTACTTGACCGTGTCTCATACCTCCGCCTGCTAATAACGCAAAAGATGCTCGGGGCCAATGGTCTCTTCCACCATCTTTATTGATTTTAGGAGTTCTGCCAAATTCACCCCACACAACAACAGAAACATCTTTGTCTAATCCTCTATCATGTATATCTTGTACTAGTGATGAAATAGCAGAATCCAACATTGGAAGATATGATTTTAATTGCTGGTAATTTGCATTATGATAATCCCATCTTCCATAGCCCAATGAAACAAATTTGACACCAGTTTCAACTAGTCTTCTTGCAGCTAAAAATTGGTCATTAATCATAGGTAAACCATCATCAACAGGTTCGTATCTACCAATGCCGTATCTGGCTCTGACTTTTGAATTTTCTTTTGTAACATCTAAAGCTTCGACCAATTTGTTTGAAGTCAATAAATCAAAAGCTTGGTCATTTAATTTATTAATTCCTGAAAATAAATTTTTATTATTTCTAAATCTATCAAAACTTTTTAACAATTCTTTGCGATTTGCCAGTCTATCGAGAGAAAAATCTTTCAACTGCATATCACGCATGAGTTCTCCAGAAGTTTTCAAAGGTTGATATCCTAAACCCAAAAAACCCGAATCACCTGGGTCAGCCCAAGGCATATGTCCTGCTTTACCCTGCATAGCGACAAAAGATGGTATTGTCACATCTCTTTGTGGGTCAATCCTTGAAATTACAGAGCCCATGCAAGGTGCTTTGTTCTGGTTGACTTCTTGTAAAGAGTATCCACTCATGCAAATATGTGAGTCATGCTCATCCTTACTTCCATATAAAGACCTAATTATTGAAAATTTATCCATCATTGATGCAATTTTGGGCAAATGCTCACAAATTTCAATTCCAGGTACATTAGTTTTAATTGAATTAAATTCTCCTCTAATATCCAATGGAGCGTCGGGCTTCAAATCAAACATATCTAGATGTGGCGGACCTCCAGGCAAATATATCATTATCACAGATTTTGTTGTATTTTTAGTTTTAAAAGCCAATGCCTCTGGAAGGCATAAACCACCTAAGGCTAACGAACCGATTGTTAAAAAATCCCTGCGAGAAAATCCATCGCAAAATTTTCCATTATTTTTTCCATATATTGATAACATATTGATAACCCTGTATATTTACTTAAGGTGAATTATGAGAAGCATGTTGAGAAGAAATAAAAATAATATTGATTTAAAGTTATGTAGTGACTGCGGTAGGGATGTTGAGCAAATAAAACAATATTTTATGGTAAATGATGATATTTGGGATAAGTACGGTAACAAAGAAGGTTTCTTATGCATGGACTGCTTAGAAAAAAGAATTGGTTTTAAATTAATGTTAAATGACTTTAAATACGAAATAATTAATTCAATATATTTATCTTTCAACAGAGAAAGACATATGCCCCATAATTAAAGATTCAACAAATCAACTGGATAAATTTTTCTTTCTGCCACTAATATTGGATTCTTTGAGGTCATATCTATACTTGCATCTAAAAACTTTGATTCAAATAATTTATCTATTTCATTAATATGGCAAAATTTAGCAATTGAATTTAAAAAAGGCATTGTTAATTTCCATAAAACTGGATAATCTTTTGACCCTCTAACCATACACATACAAGACCATAACATTTCGATATATTGGTCTTTGTCGTTATTTTCCTCTTTGAATTCAACAATTACAATAGACATAATATTAAATTAAATAATTAATAATATAATGACCTTTTAATACAACAAATCATCAATCAATTTATCAGCAAATCTATTAATAAATTTATTGAATGAATTTGTTTTTGCAAATATTTGTTTAAATTCAGTAAACTTCCTGCTTGTTTTCCTGGTTATTGATGAAAGACCAGCCATTGAATTCATGCAAATATATTCAGCCCTTTTAAGATTGTTTTCTCCTAAATTTTCAGGTAAATCTTTAGGGGGGTTTCCAGTTAACATATCATAAGCGATTTGTAAATCTTTCATTCTTGCATTGAATTCTGGGTCATTGGCAATTTGCTCTTGATGTTCTCTTGTCAACTGCAATATAAATTTATTACTCAAATAAGTATCACTTATTTTTTGATTTAAACTTCTCCAGTAATCAAATAATTTAGCTTGCTCGGCTTTATTTTCTTCAGTTTGTTTTCTTAACTGAAGCTGCCTAATTTGATTACTAATCTTTAAAATATCAAGTCTGTATGGTTTTGTAGTTTCTTGAAGTTCGGCTGCTACTTGCTCGAATCTAGGGTCATTGTAAACTTCTTGTGTGAAATTTTTAAATTTACCATAAAAAGCTTCAACTTGAAGCATACAGGATTTAATCAATGCAGCTGAGGGAGTAAGAACTGCAAAAATGTTTGGTAAATCCTGATTGAACTCAGGATTATCTTTAGCATACTTATTTATATAACTTTCGGCAAGACCACCATTATAAATAATATTTTTAGCATCTAATTGATTGATTAATTTTTGTGGGCTAGTTCCAGAATCAAAATCTTGTTTTGTTATATGGATGATATCGTTACCAGTCATAACGGCTTGGATTGGTTCTAGTTTAGTTTTAACAACAGTTTGGCTATCATACTTTTCACCAGAGTATCCAAAGTATTCACCAACGAATATAACTTTTGTCTTTATAACAGGTTTGCCATATTCATCAACACCAGATAAAACATTTGCGGGTAATAAAAAGTCTACTCTAAAATATGTGTTTTTATCTGAAGGAAATTGAATTTCTTGAGGCACTGGTTGCAGCCCTAAATTTCTAAATGTTTGGAGAATTTTTCTTTCTGCATTTGACGCAGTAGTTAGTGCAATTTCCCCATAGACTTCGTCGGGCAAAACTTCTGCTTGAATTCTTCCTTTTTTGATAGGAACATAATTTAATACATCGTTCTCAATTTTAGAAAACTCTTCAGCCAATGTAGGATAATTTAAACTGACTAAAATATCATGAAAGTTTTGACGATATCTTTTACCAAAATACTCATTAATTAAAACTCTAAGATATGGGTCTTCATTATCTGCAATTATGGTTGCTAATTTGGCAGCGCCTTCTGCATCATCTGTAATTCCATTTTTGGTTAAAGATTGATAAATATAAGATTTCAGGAAATCAATATTTTGGTCTTGTTGGTCTCCATTTTGAATTCCATAAGGCAAACCTAAATGAGTTTGAACTCCTTGGAAATTATCTTGAGCTGGAATCTCTAAATCTTGTGTTGTTATATGCAATAGAACAGTGTTTGGATTTTGCATATAAAAATCATGTAAATTTTTATTTGCTTCTTTGAGCTTACCAACTAAAACACCAGAGTATAATTTCTGCGCAGCGTCGCTTTTTAATTGTGCTACTTGTTGTTCAATATTTTTAAAATTGACTTTATCAACATTCATCATTGCTAATTTGTTAGTTACGGCAGTGGAAATATATTCTGCAATAAATTCATTAAGTTGTAAAACCAAATTATTTTTTAATTGATTTGCTTCATCTTGAGTTTGGCCTGATACAGCAGTTGTCGCAGGGTCTGGAATCTCTGTTTCGAAGGCAAAATCTTTAACTTTGTGAATTGTCTTCTTTGAAGAAGTTTCTATTTTGTACCAGGCCATATTAATTCCTCAAACTATTTTCTAATTGAAAAAATCTTATTTAAAACATTATCTTTATTATGTGCTTCTTCCTCAACAATTAAATCAATTTTAGATAAGTCTTCTTCTAATTCTGCTTCGCCGATTGCTGTATTTGGCAAATTTAACCCGTTTAAAACAACAGGTGGAGGAACAGATTCTTCTTTAATCTGAGCTTCTTGTTCAGCCTTTTCCGCCTCAAATTGGGCAAGTTTGAATGCTTCAAATTCATTAGCAATTTCGTAACCTGATTGTCTATCGTGACATAAGAAAACGACAGAATTGCGCTTCCTATGTTTGACATTTATATATCTCTCATCTTTGTCATATTTATTTTCAAATAACCAAGCTACGAAATCTTCTGCAGCTTGAGAGGTATGAAAATTGGCTACATACTTACAGCATCTCATTTCAATTGAAGTGACATACATAATTAAAATCCTTTTTATTATTTGAGATAATTATATTTTACAAAAATAAAGCCCCCTTGCCTGGGGGCTTTATTCAAATAGCGACAAGTTCTCGTTTAGATTGACGATTATAATTTTCAATGATGCGTTTAATGCCTCTATTAGCTGAAATTACTTTACCAACAGTTGTATCAAGATAATCTGCTGTTTCAGGAATCGTACATTCCATCTCCCAAACATATTTGAAAACATTACGTTGAACTGGATTGAATAAATTTTTAATATTTTCAATCTCTGCTCTTAAAGAAAGAGTTTCTTCATCAGGGCAATCTTCGTCTTCAAATTCCTGCAACCTAGATGTTTCTTCTCCCATTGTGTTGTAGTAAGGGTCGCACAAAGTCAAAAAAGTGGGCAGTAAAGCTTCAACTTCCATCTTTTTGGATTCAATTGCTTCTGGGGAATCAAGACTCCACTTAGCCTCAAAATTAGCTTTCTTAACAGGGTCATTATCGTATCCACCCATATAATAAACCCTGAATTCTCGCATCTGGGAAGGGCACTTGACAAAAGATTCTTGGTCTGCCTGGGTAAGCATTTCAAACTTTACAGTTGAGTAAACATAAGTAGAAAGTTTGGCTTTTTGATTAGTAAAATCAAATCTATCATAAGCAATCATAGCAGCAATTCTAGCAATTGACAGACAATCTTCAACAGTGCTCATATAGGGACGTTTTGCGAGAAGCTTAGAGGCTAAACCACGGAGCATATTATCATGCCGGGAAAATAATTCCGAAAGAAGAATGTCGCCATAAGAAGTACCCTTGTTAGTTCGATAAAGCTTAAGAAGCTCCTTTTCGTGCAGGGACTTGATAGCATAGGCAGAAAGCCTACGGGAGGTGTTGATAAGCATAATATAATTCCTTTCGTGCTAAAAGTGTCTCTTATCAAATGAGACTTAATAAATGCACATGTTTTAATAATATTTGGTTTGCTTTTTAATATATAATTATTTAAGGTCTAGACCTTTGGATTTGAAAAATTGCCTATCTATATTTGGGAAACCAGTGATTTGAATTAAATCATCAGAACCAGAATGTATTTCAACACCTTGGTCTATTTCCACAGAAGCTCTAGGTATTCTATCTTCTCCTCTTCCAATTGTACAGTTGAAATGGAAATTTTGATTGCTAGAACCAGCCAAAATATTATTAATTTTATTAGCTTGTTCAAATCTACCGTCTATTAATAAATCTACTAAAGACATACAATGATGCAATGTTTTATCTTCTGATTTCAAAATTTCTTCTACAGTATATCCAGTAAATAAAATGATACCATCTGGTAATTTATTCAAAAGATTGTCATTAATCAACTTTAATAAATAATAAATTGGTTGAGGCTGCTCTAACGGGTCTCCCCCTGTAAAGGTAATTCCAGTATTATGAGGTATCAAATCAAAAATTACTTGATAAAGTTCTTGAATTTTATAAACTGTACCTAAATCTTGGCCCCAAGTTTCCGGATTGAAACATCCTTTGCAACCTTTAGAACAACCCTGGGTCCAGATAACAATTCTGGACCCAGGGCCATTTACTTTAGACTCAGATAAAATAGAATGTATTTTAATTTCATCAATCATTAGAATAAGTCAAAAGTTTTCTAACTGTATCGAACTTCGAGTTGAATTGAGCAATTTGTTCACTAATTTTATTGACATGGGGATGCAACGTAGATAAATCTTGACCAACTGCGCTATCAATTAATTTATTTACATTTTCACCTATTCTATCAATATTTTTCAAAGTGTGAAGAAGTTCATGTTCATAACTCGATGCATTTCGTTTAGTTCTACGGCTTAAAATAGCCTTTTTGAGATAATCATGATTCCTCATGAATGTCGCGTATCCATTTGGCTCTGCCAATTTTGGATTTTCAGAAATATGAAATACTTTAATCGTTGCCATTTTACTTCCTCCTGGGTGGAAGCGAGTTCTCCTTAATCTCAAAATATCCATTATAAATGAAATCAGTCAAACTGCTGTACCCACTATAGCTTACTGCAGATGAGATTCCGCCCCAAAGGTCAGAAACTAATTTTTCCAAAGGTAAAATGGGCTCATCAATTTTAAACTCCTTGCCTTCTGAATGGCGAGAAGCTTTTCCAGTTGCCAGAATCTGTTGTTTCTCTGAAGCCCCACCCCAATAGGTGCCGTCACCATGAAGATTAGTTTCAGCTTCTAATGCCCTTGCAAAGTAACCACCCATGATGATTGCATCTGCTCCTGCACCAAATGCCTTTGAAGCGTATCCACTATTCTTTATACCGCCATCAGCAACGATTCTAACGTCTGCGTCACAAATTTCTGACAATTTTGGATTATTCATATCATATGGGCATTCAGGCTCTGTACTAAACATACAATATTCAGCACATTCGATAATTTCTGTAATTTGCCCCCTGTTATATCCCGTAGAATCATTTGTAGCACAAGGGGAACCACCTGCAATTCCAACTCGAATATGAATCGGACAGTTATGTTCATAAAGTTCATCGACAAGGTTGAAAACACCCTGGGCTGTATGGACATTGCCAACCATGATGTTGTCAATTTGAGCAATTTTTCTAATTCTCCGAACAGATTCTCCGATAGCTTTATGCATATATCCATTTGCCATATCAATTAGCCAGTTTGTCACACCAGCCTTAGCCAACATCTCAACACGCTCAAAGTCATTCAGGCCAACTGATACAAAAACGTTAGATGTATCACTTAACGATTTGAATATTTCAATTTGACCCTCAGGTGAGCCCCAATCTCTGTGATATTTGTCATGCGTTTGGAACCTATGAAGACAAACTCCCAGCCCAAGTTCATTTGCTCTTTGAGCCAATTCAATACCAACAATAGCTTGCATTGGGCTTACATAAACGCGATTTAACTCTACAGGCAACTTTTTGCGAGACAAAGCGCTCAATTCGTTTTCAGGGTCCAAAGCTGTAGGCTTGGACAAAAGGTTGACATCATTATAATAAATTGATTTTTTATCTGTAAATACTGGCATAATTAAATCCTTTGTGTCGAGGAACAGTAGAAATCACCGCTATTGTTTTTATAATTATTTATTATATTCATATATAATTGCATCATAATATGCTAAATAAATTGTTCTAGTCAAATCAATATCTTGAGCGAAACAACGAACATCATCATTTAAGTGTATTGTCATGACATAGGAATTGTCAAAAGTTTCAACATGCCAAACCCAATCTTTATTTTTCAACATCTTGAAAATAAATGGCAAAGCATTTGCTGAATCAAATTCAGGATGCTGAATTCCTGTCAAATATTCAATTTCTTGAACAATATTGTAGCCTAAATCAGACCTGTCAGTATCAATCCAAAATTCCATTTTAATTCCTCCAAATTATGATTTAATATGTCAAATTCATTTATTTAAGATAGTTTGTTATCTGTACAAAAAAAATATGAACATAGTAATTCCGATGGCAGGACTTGGTTCCAGATTCAAAAATGCAGGGTATGATTTGCCAAAGCCGCTTATAGATGTGGCAGGCAAAACTATGATTCAAAGAATAGTTGAAAATATTGATATTGACGGGAACTATATATTTATAGTTCAAAAAGAACATTCTAAAAAGTATGATTTGAAAAATTTTCTTAGAAAGTTTATAGATTGCGAAATAATAGAAACTGACGGATTGACAGAAGGGGCTGCTTGCTCTGTACTTTTGGCTGATGAATATTTATACGATGATTGCCCTTTATTAATTTGTGACTCTGATAGCTTAATCAAGTGGAATTCAAAAAAATTTATAGAATCGTGTTCAAATTACGATGGTTGTGTAGTTACATTTCATTCAAATGAACCACATTACTCTTACGCCAAAGTTAATTTTGGCTTAGTTGAACAAATTGCAGAAAAACAGGTAATTTCTAAAAATGCAATTGCTGGTAGATACTATTGGAAGCACAGTAGTGATTTCTTACATTACGCCAAATGGATGATAACAAAAAATTTAAGAATAAATAATGAATTTTATGTTGCTCCAGTTTACAATTACGCAATTGAAGATGGTAAAAAAGTAATTAATTTTGAAGCAGATTGTTTTTATAATTTAGGTACTCCAGAGAGCTTGAAAATATTCTTGGCCTTAGAAGAGGACAAATCTAAATTTTATTAATAATATATCAATTAATAAATAAAAGGAGATTTTCAACGATGAATTTCACAAAAATCAAATTATATCTTTTTTCATTACTCATTTGTGGCACTGCAACAGCTCAAGTTTCAAAATTAGATGATAAAACTTTTGTTGTAAGAGCTACTAAAGAAAATCTGAAACTTATTGAATTACTGACAAAAGAACTGGATAATAATAAACCTGCGGTTGAAGTGAAGGTAATTCCAGTCCAATATATATTAAGTTCGGACCTGCAACCTATTTTGCAAAATGTGATGTCTATCATTAAGCCTGCAAAAATAAATACATCTCAACTTTCTTTGGAACGTAATAATTGGAACTCAGAACAGCATGGAGTTGTATTAGCAGATACAAATAATAATCAAATTATTTTAATCAGTGATAGCAAAACTATATCGCAATTGGAAAAATTGACTAAAAGTTTAGATGTCAAATCTGCAACAGAGTTCAATGAGATGATTGTCAAATTGAAAAATGCGAAATCTGATTCGATTGCAAATTTAATAAACAGTATTGGTGGTAATAATGTTAGCAGAAGAATTAATTGAGAATCCCATCACTTTAACAGAAAATGCGGTCAACTATTTAAATGATATTTTATCTCAGCAAGATAATAAAGATGTTTTGAATGTTAGAATTTATGTATCAGGTGGTGGATGTTCTGGTTTGCAATATGGTATGGCTCTAGATGAACTTGTTGATATTGATGATAAAGTTTATAAAATCGATGGACTTAATGTTGTTTTGAGTGACATGGACACAAAATATCTAAAAGGTGCCATTGTCGATTATGTAACCACCAATATGGGTGGGGGATTTAAAATTGACAACCCGATGGCTGTTAAAAGTTGTGGCTGTGGGTCATCCTTTTCTGTAGAGGATGATGCAGCCGGGAAAACAGTTACAGGTGGTTGCGGCAGTTGTAAATTTTAAATTATTAATTGAAACCTCAATGATAATACATTGAGGTTTTTTTGTAGGTATTTATTTTAAATTAAAATAATTTTTTACTGTGTACAAAAAATCAAATCATTCAAGGTTTTAACAATGCATTGTAATTGTAATATTATTGAAACTCAAAACAATGTTTGGGTTTTAAGTTTCAGCGAATGTGTTGAAGGCCACATGGCATTTGGTCCATTTAGTTCTAGCGATGAAGCAAGATACTATTGTAAAAATTTTTTTGGTGAATTTTATTTTCAAAAAGCAAATATTATTGATTTTGAACATCCACAAGGGCAATGTTTAAGAAAAGCACTTAAGGGTCCGCCTTTCAAGCATAGGTATTGGGATTTCGAAGATTTCAAAGTCATGGCGTGGAGAGAAGCTGGTTTTAGAAGTAGAAGATAATCGACACACTCAATGAGGAGTGTAGTCGATTTTATAATTTTTGGCCCCCGATATTGAGGTATTATATAGAATATATTTTATATTAATTATTAATTCTAGGCACGATTATATATTGAATCTATACAATTCTAGGAGTAAAAATGAGTGGATTAGTTGATGTCGTGCTGGGTTTGCAATATGGTGACGAAGGTAAGGGTAAGATTACGAACCAATTAGCTGCCAGCGGCGAATACGATTATGTTTTTCGTTACAATGGTGGTGGCAATGCAGGTCATACCATTTATAAAAATGGTAACAAATATGTTACTCATCTTGTCCCATGTGGTGTACTTCACGGTATTAATTCAATCATCGGACCTGGTTGTGTTTTAAATATTCGTAAATTTCAAGAAGAAATTAATTATCTATCACAAGCTGGATTTGATGTTTCTAAAGTTGGAATAGCTTATAATTGTCACATTGTAACTGAAGACCATGTTGACGAAGATTCTAAAGATGTTTCAATTGGCACAACAAAAACCGGAAATGGACCAGCTTACAGAGATAAAATTAATCGAACGGGTAAGCAGGCTAAAGATATTCCCGAATTGAACGATTTTTTGGTCGATTTGGGTGAACTTTCAGCATATGATTATAAATTTCTTGCAGAAGGCGCCCAAGGTTATTTCTTGGATATTGATTACGGTGATTATCCTTATGTTACATCGTCTAATTGTGGAATTGGCTCTGTAATTAATAATGGTTTTAGTCATAAGCAAATCAACAAAGTTTACGGAGTAGCAAAAGCATATTCTACTTATGTTGGAGCAAAGCCTTATCAATTTGAAGATAATTCAGAGGTTGAAAAGATTAGGCAAGTTGGTCAAGAATACGGTGCTACTACTGGTCGACCGAGACAAATTGACTGGTTAGACTTGGATGAAGTTATTATTGCTTGCCAGCGTAACGGTGTTGACAATCTGATTATCAATAAATTAGATGTTCTTGAAGAGGTTGGTACTTGGAAAATTATTCAGCCTTTTGAGCATGATAGGATAGTATTGAGTTTTGATAACAAAAATAATTTTATTAATTATATTGATGATATTCTAACTAAAGCTTTTCCAGATATGAAAATCCAATATCAAGATTCACCAATGTAAAATTTATAGGTAGACAAAGTTGTCTACCTATTTGTTATTTTGCCAATTTTTTTCCCAAATATGGTCCAATTTTTTCAAACATTTCCTGTAAACCGCCTGGTTTAGGAACTTTAATTGGTGAACCAATTTGCAAAGAAGCAGACAACCCAGGATTCAATTTATACAATTGTTCTTGTGTAGTGTTAAATTTTTTAGCAATATTAGTTAGGTTGTCACCAGATTGAACACGGTATGTCATTAATACTGGCTCATATGGCTTATCTAATTGAGCTACCTTCAAAAACACTTCATTCATATCTCGGGCTTCTTTATGTAACCCTTCTTTTTCTAATTCATTAATTACATTATGAATTTCTGCTAATACGTTTCTCATAATTTTACCTCTGATTAATATTTAAAAATAATAAATATTATATCCTCGGTATTTATATACTAAAAATTTGTTCATATTCTATTAATTTGAGGTAAAATATATGGCAACTGTCAAGATTTCTTCTGATTTTTTTACTAATGAAATTAAGAATTATTCAAATTGGGAATTTGCTTTTTGGCGTGAATTATTTCAAAACTCTGTTGATGCGAAGGCCAACAATATAAGCATCAATTATGAGCAAAATAATGATTCTTGCATAATTTCATTCCAAGATAATGGTTGTGGCATGTCAAGAGATGTGTTGGAAAATGTATTTTTTAATTTGGGAACCACAACAAAAAAGACAAATGAAACTGTAGGTGGATTTGGACGAGCACGAATCATTTTATGTTTTGCCCAGCAAGATTATATCATTTACACTCAAAATATGATTGTTTCTGGTCAAGGTGCTAATTACGAAATCATTGAAAATGATGGCTTTGTAAAAGGTTGCAAATTTATTATCACAGTAAAGCCCAAGAATTTTTCATCAAATTACACTTCTTTTATTAATTCTTTATATCAATATCTTGATATGTCACAAATTGAACCTTATATTTTTATTAATGGGAAAAAGCACAATATCAAGCTTTATAAAAGAGGGAAAACCAAAGAATTATCATTTGGAACAGCGTATTCCAATCAAAGTGGACTCTTTAAAAATAAAATTATATTTAGGGTCAACGGAATACCAATGTTTGAAAGATATACACCAGCTAATTCTTTAATAATTGTTGAAATAGACCCAGAAAAATCCAGAGATGTATTACTTTCAAATAGAGATAGCATTAATTGGAAATATCTTGATGAGGTTGAACAATTTACTTCTGTTATTGCTATTGATACTATTTCTGCTTTTAGAAATAAAACAGAAGAAAGTAAACAAATTATTGGCAGTTCAAGAAAATTTATACCCAAGAAAAACATTATAGAAAAAGAAAAATATGATTACATTTTAGATGTTCAGACACCTTTAAATGTTGATTATTGTGTAAAAAATTGGAATCCAGGAATTTGCTTAATTACCAAAACAGACAATAATAAAATTAAAAGGGCAAGTAAACTTTTTGATATAGAGACAATATCTGACAAAAGTACTAAAAAAGGTAAATTATTTAACTTATGGCAGCTATGTTGTGAAAGTGCCTTGGAATCTTTTTGCAACGTTACTGGAACAAATGAAATAAATTGGATGCCTGGTTTCATTTTTGATGAAAGCATGGAAGCATGTAACCAAAATAATAATGATTGTTTTGCTCTTTTGCTCAATCCTCTTTATTGCTCAGGAGATAAAACAGGCAATATTAGATATAATATAAATGATTTCCAATCTCAAGTTCATATGCTTACGCTAGCTGCCCATGAAGTTTGTCACTGTAAATATAATTATCATGATGAAAGATTCGCTTCTTTATTTACAGATATTGTTTCAGACTTGATGTCTAATATTAAGAATATTATGAAGGAAATAAAAATTAGTCACTGTAAAATCTAATATGGAATTCATTGTAGATTCCTACTTCGTTGATGAAAATATACGAAAGGAGTTTGCAGTTATGAAGTTTCTTGAAGAGTTAGAAAAATTATTTAAAGAAGTTTTGGGAACTATTTTTATTTTTGAAACGTTTTAGTTTTTGACAAAGGCGCACATGTGTGCGCCTTTTTATTTTTAATAAAGGCAAAAAAATGAAAAGAGATTTAATATTAGCCCCTTTGCTTATTGGCATTGGATTTACAATTGGTTACGTTGTCAATGGTATGTCAGTAAAAAAACAGGAAACTGTTGTTATTGAAAATGATTCCGTTTGTAAACGAGTAATGCATGATTATTTTAATCAACAAAATCAAAAAAAGAAAAATGAATTTATTAAAAAATATATGGCAAATGCTGAACATTGAGTATAAATAAATATTATGTTTGGAATGAATATTTTAATTACTTGTCTTTTTATGCATAACGCTACTGGCTCTGAAATGTATTTTAATGAGCTTGCTAAATCACTTTCTAAGCTTGGACACGATGTTACTGTATTGACTGATTATTGTTCAGAATATTTTAAAAATCAGTCAATACAGTTTAATTACAAAATTGTTAAACCTGCATTTTTAGATAGCGAAACACAAAATAAAAAATATAACTTAGTCATTATTTCTCATGCTAATAAGATGTTTGGTTATTTGAGTAATTTTAATATTTTCAACCAAACAAGATTTATCAATATAATTCATTCTGAAATTTACACTGATGAACATCCCTTATTGAATCCAATAATTAATAAATATATAGCAATTAGAAAACCAATCCAAGACATGTTGGTAAATAAATTTAATATTCCTAAAAATAAAACTAAAATAGTTTATAATCCTATTGATACTAGTAGATTCAACACTAATGAAATAATTGATGATAACTACGGATTATTTATTGGCAGCTTAAATGAACTAAGATTGCCATCGTGTCTGGATTTTAATGACTATTGTAAAAGCAGAGGTTTAAAAACAATTTATATAGGAACTGGAAATCATTTGGCATCCGGTTATGATGAAAAACTTGAACCAGTTTGGAATATTGAAAATTATTTAAAAAAATCTACTGTTTGTGGTGGAATAATTCACGGG
>Ga0129333_10003682_pt1 | contig 14353 bp, 8 predicted proteins | sample CPB6_08_DNA_FD_94474 | JGI IMG/M metagenome (GOLD analysis project Ga0129333, IMG submission 94474) | Freshwater to marine salinity gradient microbial communities from Chesapeake Bay, USA - CPBay_Sum_0.6_0.8_DNA | ecosystem: Environmental > Aquatic > Marine > Coastal | place: USA: Chesapeake Bay... | reverse complement strand
TATAACGACACAAGACGGAAGAATTCTTCTTTTAGGATAAAAAATGTCAACAGTAAAAATTACAGACTTATCGGAAATAGTTCCTTTAAATGCAAACACCTCTAACACAGTTTTAGTTGGTGTTGATATTCCAAGTGACATTACAGGAAAGATTAGTGTTACTACATTGGCTGCGGGCATGTTTGCAAATAACGCATTAAATGTTGGCAACAATGCTGTTGTATTTCCTGGTGTTATTGGTCAATTTGCTTCAAACAACGAAAACTATTTGCAAGTAAATCTTCAAAACTTCAATCAAAATGGTTCTGGAGATTATGTGGTTACTGCTGACATAGGCACAGACACAACACATTATATTGATTTGGGTATGCATAACTCAAATGCTTCTGATGGAACAATATTGAATTTAGATGGTTATTTGTTTGTTCAAGGTAATACTGGCCAAGCTGGCGGCAATCTAATTATTGGAACCGCAACAACAGATAGGGATATTCTTTTTGTTCATGGTGGATTAGAAACATCAAATGTAATAGGCAAAGTTAATGCCAGTGGTTTGTTGTTATCTAGTGGTAAATCAATTTACTTTGGCGATGGTACAGTTCAGACAACTTCTTTTGGTGCTTCATCAACATATGCAAATGGCGCTTTCATACAAGCCAACGCTGCATTCTTAAAAGCCAACACACCAGATGCCATAGCAAATTCAGCGGCATTATATGCTAACGGAGCTTTTGTGCAAGCCAATGCAGCGTTCTTGATAGCAAATACTCCTACGCATGTGGCTAATTCGGCAGCTCTTTATGCGAATGGAGCTTTCGCAAAGGCAAATGCTGCGTTAGCGAACACATCAGGAACTTTTGCTGGTGATCTAACAATCACAGGTAATACCTCAGTACAAGCAATCAACACTGGTAATCTAACTGTGGTGGGCACAGCATCAGTATCCGGTAATGCTGACTTCGCTGGTATAGTTAATGTGACCGGTGCAGTAAACATGAATGCAACATTAGTTCTTTCAAATTCAAATTTTGCTGCAACTGAATCAGCGGTAACTATCAAGGCAACAGACGCTGTACAAAATGTATCACAAGCAGGAACAATGTTGCACATTTCTGGCAAAGCAAACACACCAGCCAGAATTATTTTTGATTCGTTCAGTTCGAATGGTTCTGCATATGGTATCATTGCAGGCAGAACAGCAAGAGGTACAGTATCGTCACCATTAGCAACAGGAAACAATGATATTCTAATGCGTTTTGCAGGTAATGGATGGGGCACAACAGGATTTGCACCACTTGGTGTTGCTCGCATTGATATTGTGGCAACAGAAAACTATACAGATTCTGCTCGTGGTTCAAAAATTGAATTCTACAATATTCGAAATGGCACAAACACTGTAAATAAAATTGCGTCTTTCAATGCAGATACTATTGAATTTACTGGAACAGTTAGTCCGGAAAAAGGTTTCATCTATGTACCAAGATTGTTAGGTGCTCAAACAGCAATTACTATTGATTTTGCGGCAGACTCCATGATTAGAGCAACATATAGTTCTACTCTCACAATGTCATTTTCAAATTATGCATATGGAAAAGTTGTTGAAGTGTGGTTGACAAATACCGCAGGCACAGGACAAACAATTAACCTTGGTGTTCTTGCAAATAATTCCACAACAGGTTCTGCAACACTATCTGTAGCATCAAATAGATCAGCAAAGTTGCAATACTTCAGCGTTAATGGTGATTTAGCAAATACTTTCTGTGCAATAACTTACGCTTAATAAATAAATCATGGCAAATAGAAATATACTTACCACACAAGCAAAGACAGTTCAAGCGGAGAGAGTATATTATTCTCCGACTGCCGTGTTGCCCTCTAGTCCAACCATACCATTGGAATCAACTTACTGTTTCTTATCAAAAGCCGAACCATGGCCTGATGAACAAAATCCTCCTGTTCCTGGCACAAGTGTTAAAGAATTAAAACAAGTATTTAAGAATATATTTGCGGTCAAAAAAGTTGGTGGAGGAGACATTTCTCCTGTCATTGAAAGAATTGATTGGGTTGCCGGCGCAACATACGATTACTATCGTGATGACATTGACATGTTGGAGTTGAATGAAAATGGTAACTTGATTAAACAATTCTATGTAAAAAACAAGTACGATCAAGTTTTTAAATGCTTGTGGAACAATAATGATTCAGTAGCTGTTGATGAACCTTTCTTTGAACCTGGTTCCTATGGCACAAATGGTATTTTTACTGGTTCAAACGATGGTTATAAATGGAAATACATCTACACAATTGACCTTGGCCTCAAAGTTAAATTCATGGATGATACATGGATGCCAGTTACTGTGGGTTCAAACACACCAAATCCACTTATAAGTTCAGCTGGTGCTGGAAGTATTGATGTAATTAATCTTTTTGATGGTGGTTCCGGATACGACACAACTAATGCAATCATAACCGTTACCATCACGGGTGATGGTTCTGGTGCGGCCGCAGTTGCAACAGCTAGTAATGGTGAAATCACAGGAATAACTGTGACTTCAATCGGTTCAAATTATACATTCGCAAATGTTGCAATCACATCGGCTTTAGGATCAGGCGCAATTGCATATGCAAATACTTCACCAATTGGTGGTCACGGTTTCGATCCTATTTCTGAGTTGGGTTGTGCTCATGTGATGATTACTTCCGAGTTTAATGGAACAGAAAATAATATCATTCCCGTAGATGTTGATTTTCATCAAGTAGGTCTTATTGTAAACCCAACGGCAAGAGGATTAAGTCCAAAGCCAGCAAATGGAGTTATCTATCGTACAACAACCGACATGATAGTTGCACCAGGTTTTGGTGTTTATCAAGAGGATGAGTTTGTTTATCAAGGACCAAGTTTACAATCTTCTACTTTTTATGCAAGGGTATTGTCATTTGATACATCAACAAATGTCCTATACTTGATAAATACAGTTGGAACTCCGACACTTAATGCTCCATTGATTGGAGATACATCATCTGTTATAAGGACATTGCTTACAACAACAACTCCTGTTTTCACATTACTTTCTGGCAATATAATTTTTGTCGAGAATAGAACAGGAGTTGAAAGAAGTTCTGATGGTATTGAACAATTTAGATTTGTACTAGGATTTTAAAGGATAAAAATGGCTCTGAATTTTAATGTAGAACCGTACTATGATGATTTTGACCAAAGCAAAAACTTTCATCGTATTTTGTTTAAGCCTGGTTTTGCTGTACAAGCCAGAGAATTAACACAGTCTCAAACAATATTACAAAGTCAAATCTCAAAATTTGCGGACAATATCTTTACACAAAATACACCAGTTACCGGTGGTAAAGTAACAACAAATTTAAATTGTTATTATCTTAAATTAAACAGACAATATAGCAATTTGGATATTGATGTTGAAAATTTCTTGAATAAAACAGTTCAAGATAGTACTGGAACTATCTTAGCTAAGGTAATTAAGACTGTTGTTGCTACAGGCACTGAAGAAGAAGGTGGTGATCCACCAACATTGATAGTTACTTATCTTTCCGGTTCACAATTTTCGGATGCTATGAATGTTTTTCCATCCGATGGATCAAATTTTGCTGCAACAATAATTGGCACATCCGGTGGTTCAACTGGCGTAGGACTTTCTTCGGTTGCTTCCATTTCTGAAGGCGTTTTCTATATTGTAAATGGTTATTCACAATCGGCTACACAGAACGAAGACGGAACATTCTCAAATTATTCTATTGGTAATTTTGTCTCTGTTCAGCCACAGACAATTGTTTTGGACAAATACAGCAATACACCTTCATATCGTGTTGGTTTGTCAATCGATGAGACAATTGTTGATTACATTAATGATTCTTCACTGTTAGATCCAGCTGTTGGTTCTTCAAACAGTCAGGCACCAGGCGCAGATCGTTACAAAATTTCTTTAAACTTAACAACATTGCCACTAACATTAGGTAATGATGATCAATTTGTGGAACTGGTTCGTATAGACGAAGGGAACATAGTTAAACAGGTTGACAACACTGTTTATTCTGTTATTGATGATTACTTTGCGAAGCGTACACACGAAACAAACGGTGATTACATTGTCAATGATTTTAAAATTACACCTTCCGCAAACACAATTAACGCAAACACATACATTCTGTCTGTAGGACCAGGCGTTGCATATGTACAAGGTTATCGTGCAGAAAACCAATCTACTATCAAAATAGATTCTAACAGAGCAAGACAAACTGATTCAGTTAATAACAACGGCAACTTTATTGATTATGGAAACTATTTCTATGTTGATAATTTAAAAGGTAGAAATGGTAGTTTCTTTGATATAACAACAGGTCATGCTGTAGATTTCCACACTGTTGGACCAGAAAATATTAACAGATCAAATACAACCTCGTACACTGCAACACTTGCCGGATCTGGTTACATCCGTAATCTATCATATGCACAATCTTCTAATACGGCGAACACACAAACATATGTTTACAAAGCACATATGTATGATATCTCTGGTAAAGTTTTGAGTGGTACAGTATCAGCGGCAACAGGTACAACAATTACATTCAATACTTCAGGTGGAAGTTTCTCTAATATTGCAAATGCATATATTGGATGTACATTGACAATTGATTCAGGTTCTGATATTGGTGACAGAAAACAAATTATTTCATATGACGGATCAACACACACCGCAACAGTAGACACACCTTTTATTGTTACACCAAGCGCAAGTGATTCATTCTCTCTAAGATTTGGAGTTAAAGATTTTGAAAGTGTGGTTCAATCAACATCCGGTACACCATATACATTAGAATCTAGTGCAAGTATGAGTTCTATTGGTAAAACCAACAATGTACCATCTGGTTTTACACAGTTGTATAATACAAACAACACACAACTAATATTTCCATTAGGAAATCCTTATGTTGCGACCGTAACAGACTCATCATATGTAACCACACAACAATTTAGAGCTCAGTCTTTTGGTTCTTATTCTACGGGTTCACGCCGTTATTTACAATTGGATGTATCTGCAACCGGATCATTCGACTTCATAAGAACTGGAGCAACAGAAAGCTCCGATGCAATATTGCAAAATTGGGTTGTAGTTGTTACAGATAGATTGACAAATACAACAATTCAAAATGGAGATATCATTGACTTTACAGCAGCAGGCAGAAGCATTGCTGTAGATTCAAATAAGAATGGTGTTTATCTAACCGCACTAGATTTGAATCCTTTTATTGCAACAATCTTTGTTCGTTTGAATGTTACAGACGGAAATGATACCAATCTGGTTTTAAAAACCAAAACTTTGATTGAAGCAAACACACAAATTGCTAGTAGTGCCGGTCCGGACGGAATCATTAGTAACACATACATCGATTTAACAAACGCTCAAGTATGGATTCCAGAAAATGGTGTTGTGAATTACGGCACCAATCAAAGTTTGTATGTGTCTGATGTAACCAGAATTGTCAAAATAATTGATACGGGAGGTCTTACACCAAATGTATCTTTATTGACAACCGGTTCAGATGTTACTAGTTATTATAATTTCAACAATGGTCAAACTGATGGTTATTATGGTCACTCTTACATCACATTAAGACCGGGCAGACCAAAACCAAAATCACTATGGATTTTGTTTGATTATTATGAACATTCTGGCGGTGACGGATATTTCTCCGCACAATCATATAGTAGTGTTGATTTTTCTAAACGACCGACATATTTTTCAACCAATCGTATCAATTATGAATTGAAAGATTGTTTAGATTTTAGACCTGCTGTTAAAAATGCACAGGCTGATTTTACATTTAGGTATAAAATCACACCAACATCAACAAATAGTTCTGGCTTATTTTTACCAACAGACCTAAGTTCTTTTATTTCAGATTATAGTTATTATCTGGGACGCAAAGATGTATTGATTATTGGTAAAGACAAAACGATCAAACTTATTGAGGGTAAACCTGCTGTTAATCCAGTCTTGCCTGTTGTGCCGGAAGGTTCATTAGTATTGGCCAACATTTCTTTGGATCCATATACAGCTTATGTACCAGGTCAAGTAACAGGTACGGTCTCAAATGTAAACATTCAACCAGTATTACACAAGCGTTGGGCATTTAGTGATATTACAGACTTACAAACTCGCGTTAATAATTTGGAATATTATGCATCACTAAACTTGTTGGAACAAAAAGCATCCAGTTTGCAAATTACTGATGAAAATGGATTGAACAGATTTAAAAATGGTATATTGGTGGATGATTTTTCAACATATTCTGTTGGATCCACATTCAATCCTGATTTTTCAGCATCTATCAATACAAGATTGCAGTATCTATCGCCAGCATTATTGGTGAAGAATTATCCTTTACAGAATCAACAAACACTTAATACAAATAGTTTGGCAAGATTCTCAGATGCAACATTGGCTGGTTTGAGTTATGTTCCTGCACAAAATGGTGGACAATCACCATCTTACATGTTGAAATATACAGAAACAGAACTTGCGGCACAACCACTTGCAAGTAGATCAATGAGTGTTAATCCTTTTGCTACAGCAAGTTCTGTTGGTGTGGTTGAATTAACTCCACCTCTTGATAACTGGGTAGATAATACTGCGTTGCCTGAATTATTGTTTGTCGATCCTAATTTGAAAACATATTTACCATCATCAACACTCAATTTGTTGGAGGGAAATCCAACATTAGCTGTTGCTGACTGGCAAACAGTTCCTGGAACAACAGTAACAACATCATATACTGAAACTAATACTGTTGGTAACTTTGGTGGAGATGACGGTTACGGCGGTTGGGTCGTGCAGGGCGATACGGTCACAACAACAACCGCAACAAAACAAAACATCTACACTTACGGTTATTGGTCGCAGTCATACAATCAAACATCTAGTTACATTACAAATGTAAGTATTTTACCATATATTCGTGGCCAGTACATTATGTTCCAGGCTAAAGGAATGTTGTTCAACACAACAGTCAATGCGTTCTTTGATGAGAAGCGTGTAACTCGTTTGATTAGAAAACCAAACATAATTGAATTGACTAGCGTAACTGGAACATTCAAAGCTGGTGATATCATTGGTTATGTTTCTAGTTCCGTTTTTTACAAAACCGGTTTTGTAATTGATGTATACAAATATACAAATGGCAATGTTAGATTGTATGTTGTACAAGATTTAGATACAACATCATATGGAGCAATTGTTGTCAATGCCACTTTCAACACATCTGGTGTGTACCAAGGAAGCACCGCATCGGGAACCAGATCATCAACAGTACATTATTCAGGTAAAACTGTTGCTGTTGGAACAAATACCAACACAATTAATTTGTCTTCTTCGTTGGCTTCAACAACAGATATTTACACAGGCATGGATTTGTGGATCGTTGCGGGTTCAGAAACAGGTATTTCTTCTATACCAAATGGTTCTAAGGCAACAATTTCTGCATACAACACCACAACAAAAGTTGCAACATTAGATAGAAACATTTCTTATTCTGCGGGTGATACCTACTCTATTGGACCATTAACTACAAATGAAATAGGTAATATTTCAGGTGTGTTCTGTTTGCCAGGCGGTTATTTCCATACAGGTGAGCGTTTATTCCGATTGGATAATCGTATTGTTACACAAGGTGCAAGCGATTTCTTCTATAACAATGGATCAGAAACAACTTATGCTGAAGCTAAATTCAGAGCACAAGGTTTAGCTACCAAGTCACAAGATGTAAATTATTCTGCTTCCGTTTCTTCTGCAAAAAATACACAAACAACAATCAATACACAAACAGGAGTTATTATTTCACAATCTAGAACTTCTCCTGCTGGTGGTGGCGGTGGTTGTTGTGTGATAGCGACTGCACTGAACAGTAAAGGTATATGGTCTGATAAACAAAAGAACACTTTGATTGAATGGTGTGAAAAATATTTACACAATAAGTCATTGGGTGAATGTTTCCGCCGTGGTTATCAAGTGATCGGTTCTAAACTATTGGTACCTGCACTTCGCAGTGACAATAAACTATTTGAAAAATATGCAACTTGGTCTTGGAACAATGGTACACAAATGGTAATGGGTAAGAAATTTAATCCACTATCAATACCAAATTCAATGTTCTGGATCACAGCATTTATGGCAGTTGGTGCTGTTGTGACCACAAATTATGCTAAAAAGTGTTGGAAAAAATTGTATGAGTAAATTATGGGTTTAACTGTTGAAGAATATTTTGCACAAAAAGAAGCATGTGCTCACTGTGCTGAACATGGTAATGAAGAACATTGTGTTACGACACTTCTGAGTAGAAAAGAAAACTGTTTTGTATACAATATAACACATTATGGTATAGGTGAATACAATGAGAAACAGTTGGAATTATTGAGAGAGTTTAGAAACAATTCAAAAGAAGAAGATAATGTGGATTATTATGTTAGATGTGATAAATTAATTTCTAAGATGGGTATTTTAGAAAAACCATACCATGAACAGATTTCAATTTATAGTGGAATAAATTACAGATACATAAGAGAAGTTGTATTTGCTTTAACTGATAATGAAAAAGAAAAAGCAAAACACATAATAAATACTATGTTAAAAGTTCTTGAAACAGAGAATAACATATCGAAGGAATTAAATGACTACGACAATTATTGATCCGGTAGCACAGACATTTATTATTGATAGTGCAAATTATCCAAATGGAGCTTTTTTAAGTTCAATTTGTCTATTCTTCCGCAGTAAACCATCAACAAATATACCAATTCAGTTGTCCATTTTACCAACATTAAATGGATATCCTACTGGATCGTCACTAGATTATTCTGTAGTTTCTTTACCGGCAACCAGCGTTAATGTTTCGGAAACACCGCATTATAAAGATGAAACAACCTGGACAAAATTTACATTTTCTTCTCCGGTTTATATTAATCCAGATGTATTGTATGCTTTCATAATACAGTCTGCATCAAGTGATTATACATTATGGATGTCTCAACAAAATGATACCGCTTTGTTATCGACTTCAAAAAATCTACCAACAGATCCAAATCCAACATCACCAACTAAAATTTCAAAATCTCCCTATGTTGGTGACCTATTTGAATCACAAAATGCATTGACATGGACAGCAGATTTGTTAAAAGATTTGATGTTTGTAATTAATCGTTGTAAATTTACAACTACAAGTGTGAATATTCCGTTTGTCGTTCCTGCTGGTTTACCACAAAGGAAAACAATCGAAAACAACATGGCTACGGCAACATCAAACTCCATATATGATACATTAAATGTGTCCACAACAGATTTTACGCCACCAGGAACAAGTATTAACTATCAATACACAACAACACTAGGCAGTGGTGCATCGGACGGTCCTTATTCGATCAATCCAGGAAAATACGGAACACCACAACCAATGGATGTTTATCTAAACGATAACAAACAGAGCCGAGTTTTGAATTATTTGGCAAATGATTCGTTTAAATTGGAAGCCTCAATGTCAACGACAACCGATACTGTAAGTCCGGTTATTTCAGAGGATGGTTTGGCATTGTATACAACCAGATACCGTATCAACAATATGGGTATAGCAAACGACAATATTATTTTGGTGAGTGGTGGTAGAGGTTACTTGGCAAATGCAAACGGAACAATTTCTTATCCTGAAATTACAGTTTCAACACCAGATGCAAACTGGGGAACACAAGCTTATGTTTCTGCCAATATTGTAATGGGCAATATAGTAAGTGTCTATGTTACCTCAGAAGGTTCGGGTTATTTGACTACTCCAACCATAACAGTTTCCAATACATCAAATGTTTCCGCACAAGTTCTTGTCAATGGTGAAACATCTTCATCTGGCGGCAATGGATTGGCCAGATACATTACACAAGCAGTAACACTGACCGAAGGCAATGATTCTGGTGATTTGCGTGTATTCTTCTCTGCATATAGACCGGTTAATACAGATATTAGTGTGTATTACAAAATTGTCGCAAGAGAGGACACACAAACTATTGATGAGGGTGACTGGGAACTAATGACTATTGTTAGTGGTTCTTCCTTATATTCTACAACAAGAGATAATATCTTAGAATATGAAGCTGCTCCAGGTACAGGAAATATTGCAGACAATGCGATTAGTTATACAAGTAAGAGAACTGGATTTTCTTACACATCATTTTATCAGTTCATGATAAAAATTGTTATGTCATCTTCTGATTCCACATTCTCACCTTACTTAAAAGATATGAGAACAATTGCATTGCCTTCGGGAACAGGACTGTAATATGTTGGTAAAAGTAGAGGGTACTAATATGTATCGTGATACCAATAGTATGGCACTAGTGAATAGAGATACAGCAGGCCGAGAAGAATATTTCTTAAAGAGAAAATTGGTAGAAACCCAAAAACAAGAAATAAATAAGTTGAAAGAAGACTTTAATAACATCAAAACTGAAATCTCCGAGATTAAACAATTGATGTTAAAACTATTGGAAAAAAACTAAATGGCTAATACAGTTACCGCTTTAAGTTATGCTAATACATTTGGTGATTGGGTTGTTGCAACCAATTCATTAATTGGTGAGAACAATATACTTGCCGGTGGAGATTACAATAAAACTTCAGGCACGCTTTACTTAAACGAAACAGTACAAAACTCACTTCAAGCAAACGGTACTGTTGTTGTTCAGAAACAACTGTTGGTTCAAGGTATTGGTTCATCAGGAACTATTCAGAATAACTTAACTGTTGGTGGCCAAGTATATTTTACGAACACAACATTGGGTTTAACGAATTCTGGACAAGCCAATATTGATGGTTTGTTACTCGCACAAGGACCAAATATTGGTTTAAGTGTTTCAAATAATGCGTTTGTTGCCGGTAATACTACAATAAGACTTAATACAATAACAAATATATTACAAGCAAATTCAATAGTTAATACTGCAAACGCTAGTATTACCGGCACAACTTATTCAGGAATACTACAAGGTAATACCAGAACATTGACTGGTATACTAACGGCAAATACAAATGTTTACACAGATGTATTGCAAGCAAACAATAGAATATTAACTGAATATGTAACTTCAAACACAAAAGTTTTTACAAATTTTGTACAAGCCAATTCTTCGTTATTGACTGGTATATTAACAGCAAATACAAATGTTTATACGGATGTTTTGCAATCGAATACATCAGTAACAACTAATTTTTCAATATCAAACACAGCATTAACTGGCATACTACAAGCTAATACATTAGCAAATACACAGACACTATCGGTAACACAAGGCATTCTTACAAATAGTTTGCAAGCAAATAATAGTATTACTACACCAGTTATCAATGCAAACACTCTTGTAATTGCGGCAAATATAATTTCAAATAGTGCTATTAGTGCAACAGGAAATATATTCTCTAATCGTTTACAAGCAAATACAAATATTACTGCTGGTGCAATTCAAGCGAATACATCTGTTGTTGGAAATAACATCATTGGAAACATTGAAATTTCTTCTCCCATGTTAAGTGTTGAAGAGGTTCGTGCTAACAGTTCAGTTGTAGTGGGGTCTTTAACTGTTAATACTAGTGGTTATGTCGTTGGTTCATTACAAGTTGGTGGAGACTTTACAATATTAGGTAGGTCTTTACTAGACGCAAACGAAATACTTTTAAAGTCAACAAATAAACAAACACCAGGTTTAGGTTTCGATTATATTTCTGTTAACAGAACTAATTCAAGTGGTAACTTTGATGGCGTCAATGATTACATTTACTCACCATCACATGGATTTTCAACTGGTCAAAATGTTTCTTTCTCTTTATTGAGTTCTTCAATATCAGTTATTGCAAATAATGTAACATATAGAGTTTTAAACCAAAACACCAATTATTTCCAAGTTGCAACAACTGCATCACCATCAACACCAATCAATTTTACGGGATCGGGTTCAGGTACAGTTACTGATTTGGATAACAGAAATGCTCAATTCCGTTGGAATGAGCCTCAAGAATTTTGGGACATTTTGAATGTTGATAATGGATTTTATTATAGAGTTATAACTAGTCAACTCTTAAATGACACTGTTACAAATACAAGTACAGAATTGGTCGCCACGGCAAATTCAGTAAACGCAGCAAGTATTAATGCAGCGATTGCTTCGGTATATGCAAATGGTGCGTTTGTACAAGCTAATTCTGGATACACACACTCAAATTCAGCTTTCACACAAGCAAATACTGCAACCAATAATGCTGCTGGTGCTTCACTGTATGCTAATGGTGCTTTCATACAGGCTAATGCTGCGTTCCTAAGAGCCAATACACCAGATGCCATAGCAAATTCAGCGGCATTGTATGCAAATGGTGCATTTGTACAAGCCAATGCTGCATATAATAGCCAAAATACCACGGGGACATATGCAAATTCAGCATATGCACAAGCCAATACTGCTACCAATAACGCCGCAGGTGCTTCTCTGTATGCAAATGGTGCATTTGTTCAGGCTAATACTGCTACCAATAACGCCGCAGGTGCTTCCTTATATGCAAATGGCGCTTTTATTCAAGCGAACGCAGCTTTTCTAAGAGCTAATACACCAGATGCTATAGCAAACTCAGCAGCATTGTATGCTAACGGAGCTTTTGTACAAGCCAACGCATCTTTTGGAACAGCAAATACAGCCACCAATAATGCAGCTGGTGCTTCATTATATGCCAACGGAGCATTTATACAAGCCAATGCATCTTTTGTAGTAGCAAATAATGCAGCAAATACTCTGTTGACTTATTCAAATCCATCATGGATCACATCTTTGGCTGCAGCCAAAATTACAGGATTGGCAGCCTCAGCTACAACTGATACAACAAATGCTACCAATATTAGCTCTGGAACATTATCAGCCAGCAGATTGCCAACAAGTGGTGTTGTTGCCACTTCTGTTGGATCAGCTTCTAGTGTCTCTCAATTTACCGTTGATACTTATGGTAGAATAACTACAGCTAATAGTATAGCAATAGCCATAAGTTCAGGTGCAGTTTCTGGATTGGCAGCCTCAGCTACAACTGATACAACAAATGCTACCAATATTACTTCTGGAACATTATCGGCGGTCAGACTCGGAACGACTGGTAATCCACAATTCAATTCCATAGGAGTTGGTACTGCTGCTTCAGGAACAGCGGGTACGATAAGAGCCACAAGTGATATCACTGCATTTTTCACATCTGATATAAAATTTAAAGAAAATGTGGTTCCAATTCCAAATGCTCTTGAAAAAGTATTAGAAATTGGTGGCAAACTTTTCGATTGGAAAGATGACTATATAACCGAGAAGGGTGGAGAAGATGGTTATTTCATCCGAAAATCTGATTTTGGATTAATAGCTCAAGATGTTGAGCGTGTCTTTCCACTAGGCGTTAGAAAGAAACCTGACGGAACATTAGCTGTTGACTATGAAAAATTATGTGCTTTAGCTTTCCAAGCAATTATTGAATTGAACGAAAAGATCGACAAGAACAATAATTAAAAGAAAGTTGTAAAGACATTATGGCAGCAGGATATCAAGAGTTATTCATTGAACAAGGTGCTGATTTTTCAACCTCAATTACATTGGATAATGCAGACAATGAGCCTTTTGATTTAACGGATTATCAGGCAAAAAGTCAGGTAAAAAAATCATACTATTCGTCTAATGCAGTTGCTCAATTTAGCATAACCATTGGAACACCAGCCAATGGTACCATAAGTATGGCTTTAAGCTCGGCAAATACTGCAAATATTGCCGCAGGTAGATATGTTTATGATGTTGTTATTAAAAAAAATAATCAAATAACAAGAGTTTTGGAGGGAATTGTTAATATTGTACCGCAAGTTACTAAATTTTAAAGGATAGAAATGCCTACGGTAACAGTTTCGCAACCCTCAATAATCAAAGTCAAGATTGATAGTCAACAAAGTAAAGTCAGCACTATCAATTATGCACCAAAATCATTAAAGGATGACTCTGATGTTGACATGACCGGTGCAAATACCGGACATGTTCTTGTCTATAACGCGAGCACACAACTCTTTAGTACAAAACCAATAGGTTCAGCTACGCCAGTAACTGGTGCTTTGATTCCAACCAATACAAGGTCCGCCGATCTAGGTTCTGTATCAAGAAGATTTAGAAGCATTTATTTGTCTGGTAATACCATTGATATGGATGGAACACAGATAAAAGCAGACGCATCAAATGGTACATTATCATTTAGTGCAGCTCCGACAGCCGAATTTCCAAATC
>Ga0129333_10003681_pt1 | contig 14356 bp, 13 predicted proteins | sample CPB6_08_DNA_FD_94474 | JGI IMG/M metagenome (GOLD analysis project Ga0129333, IMG submission 94474) | Freshwater to marine salinity gradient microbial communities from Chesapeake Bay, USA - CPBay_Sum_0.6_0.8_DNA | ecosystem: Environmental > Aquatic > Marine > Coastal | place: USA: Chesapeake... | reverse complement strand
GGTAGGGAAGGTGGTGGGGGTGGGAGGTGGGGGCGTTGCTGAGGGTTGTGGTGTGGAGGGGGTGGGGGGGGTCATGACACAGGGGGCTGATCCGGAGGGAAGATCCGAAGTAGGCCTTCGATCATGCGCTGCTGTATCTGAAGTTGAGAGCGAAGATCTTTGACCTCTGCTTCGAACTGTACCTTTTGTTGACTGAAACGACGCTCTAGTTTCTCAAGTCGGCCAAGTAGCATGACATCCTGAGCCTGTTCCGGAAATAGGCGGGTCTGCAAACCCATTTTCCCCTTGCGATGCAAGGTCCAGGCTTGTCCTCTGGCGAGTGGTCTGAACAGTGGGAGAGCGTGCACCACGAGATTATCGGGTGTGTCAGCCCCTGGAGGACTGTCAAAGAGAAACTGAAAATGCTCACTTCTCCAGGCCCATCGCAAGGATTTCGGCTCGACCCAGACCACAGCGTCTCCGTCCACGATTTCACAGAAACGAAACGCTGAGCTGGAGTCGGCTGCTGTCAGGCGTAGGCCACGTTGCTCAATACCCGTCAGCTCCGCATCACCTTGGTAAGCGGCGAGCGCTTCTGGAGAACGTCTTAGAATTCTTGTCAATAGAAGTTCGTCCGCTGGCCAGATCTGCCGGGTTGGTAACGTTGACTGATCCTGCTTACGGATGACATCATGTATGCCCGAAGCCTTGAGTCGCTCCAGCTCACTCTCCAGATGTAGAAGACGCTCATAGGGCGAGGGGATCGGATTCATCTCAGCTCTCCTTGTTGCGGGTAAATCGAACTTCAATGCGCCGGCGCTCAGCGCGAGCGCGTGTATCAGCGGGTGCATAATGTCCATCGCTAGCGATGAGACTTCCCGCAGAATAGGGTCGGATAGTCAGCCCAAGTTTGCTTTGGGGATCGAGCTTTAAGCGCAAGTAATTGGCAACAGCCACTGCGCGCAACAATCCCAGGTCGACATTAGAACCAGCCTGATAATCAATCAACGCAGAGGACTGGCTGGCCCGAGGCAGCAACAAGTCGAGATTGCTGCTGCCAGGAGAGGGTTGACCGTCGGTGTGACCAATGACTTCAATGCTGTCAATCCCATATTTCGCGATCGTATTTCGAATCTCTGGAATTCTTTGATCCAGATGACTCCTGAATGATGAGCTCAAAAGATAGCTGCCTGTTTCGAAGCGAAAAGATTCCTCTTCGGTGAGACGCACCAAGGGCGGCTTTTCATTGTTAGCCTTGGCAAAGGTCGTGATGGCAATTGTCAATAGCAGAATCAGCAGGCTATTGCTGAGTAGGTCTGTGTAACCAATCCAATAGGAGTTGTCACTGTCTTGTCGTTGTCGCTTGGAGCGCGCCATGGATTAGCCCCTCCCCTGAATATCTTGTTTCGCCAATGAGAGGGTATTGATTCCGTTGATACGTGACTGCAACTGTTCAATCTGAGACAGAACGGTCTGCGCGAGGGCTTGAGCCGATTCTGTTGGCTGCGCAATACTGGCGACGGCTTGTCGCTGTTCCTCGATCGCTTGGCTGAGATCCTGTTGGATCTTCTGTTGGATCTGATCGATAATCTCGTGGGCAACCCGATTGCGTTCGACCAGCTCCTGTTCTCCTTCCAACTTGGTTCTCTGCATTGATTCGATATAGGCGACGGTGAGCGAATCAAGCCGATTTGTATTGCGATTCCAATTGCTGAGTGCCGCAGCAAGTGCAGAGGCAAATACCTCGCAACTCTCTGCTGCGGAAGAATCGGACTCAAGACGCTTCTGAATCGCCGAGGCTGTGTCAATTGCCAGCTTGCGATCACGCATGACCTCAAGGCGAGCCTCCCTCAATTGCTTGGTGGCTTCGGTCGCAGCCTCGCTACTAGATAGAAGGGCTTGGCTGGCATTGTGCAAGCTCTTGATTTCTTCCAGGATTGTTTGTCCAAGCACGCGGCTGGTGGCCAATTCTTGCTCAGATGTCTTGGCAATCAATTGCCAGTCGGCCTGAATACTCATCAGATTAGTCGTAAGGTCGTCCATCCGTTCGCTGAGGATTGCTGTGCTCTTGCCAAGGTACTGACGACTTTCCTCCAAACCCGCAACAGAAGATTGCAGTGTGCTGGCAAAATCACTCTGGCTAAAGGCCTGGGCTGCATGGACAAAATCTTGGCCACTTTCACTCAACACCGATGCAAAGCGAGCCAGGTTATGGACAGAAGTCTGGGCTTCCGTGGCAAGCTCGCTGTGCCGATTAAAGATATCATTGAGTTTGGCCTCAAAAGCTCGATTCATTCCCTGCTCGACAGCATCAAATACTTGACTAGGCAGCTGCTCAGCGGTGACATTCAGATCAACAAGGGATTGCCTGAGGGGGGTCATAATCTGACGTCCCAGCTGCCTGGGAAGCACTGTCTCCAGCCAGCTGCTCAACAACGATTCACAGCGATCCAGACAATTGCGTGTGCCATTGAGCTGCGTCCAGATCAGCACTATCAGGCTGAGGAACAGTCCCAGAAGGCTGGTCTGAAAGGCAGTGCTCATGGGAGCCACCAGGCTGGCGAGCGCCCCCATGGCAGCAGCTGGAGCCAGATTGCCACCGAGCAGATCTCCGATCTGAGCAAGCCCCATCGTCAGGCCTGCGAAAGTGCCCAAGAGGCCAAACGAGATCAGAATCCCCGGAGCCTGGCGAATCCAGCCTTGTGCATCTGCTGCTGTGATGATCCACCTGAAAAATGGCAGTCGCAGCGTCTCGATGATTCCAGCACTGAACTCGGCTGTATCAACATCATCGACGTGCTCGAGTAGATCGATATAGCTAGACTGAATCGCCACAAGTTCGCCTGACTCAATATCAAGAGCATTGAGATCTTGGTGGCTACGCGCGAGTTTGCAGGTGAGCGGCTCGATCCTCTGCTTCAGCTTGTGCGATAGCCCAAACGTCGCAAGACCCATTGCAGCCATCACCAATAAAAGAATGTTTCGTAGGACTTCCATCGGGATCAAATCATCGGAGATTACACACAGGTCGCAGACGGAATCACAAGCGGAGTCACAATCTTTGGGAACCCAACTCAATAGTAGGACTTCGGCCGCCGCCCTCCAGATGGGTCGGGCTGTTGGTGGCGTGACTGCCAGCACACGCCGACGAATCGTTCCATCGTGGTTTCGGCCTGGTTCTGAGGGGGTGATTGTTCCGCCCTCTGACTGTGGTAAGCCTGATGGCATGGCTCTGGATCAGGCCATGCCATCAGGTCAGGTCAGCGACCTAGCCGATGCAGATATCTAGATGCCGACAAAAAGAATGGGGTTGGGCCAGTCCACCCTTAAACTAAAGCTGCTGTTCTCCCTTTGAGGAGTCGCATCTTCCGTGACCGTGAACTGGCTTGCCTGAGGCAGCTCAGCCGCTCAGACCGTCAATCCCTATCGTTCATTACCTTCTCAAGGATTTTCACCATGGCATCCAAGTCAATCACCTTGTCCAAGGGGCAAAAACTCTCTCTGGCTAAGGCTGCACCCGGATTGAAGAAAATATCCGTAGGCCTTGGCTGGGATCCGCGTGCCAATGACGGACAAGAATTTGACCTCGATGCCTCGGCATTTCTGCTGACCGAACGAGGCATGGTCAGCAGCGATGCTGACTTTATCTTCTATAATCAGATTCGATCGGCCTGCGGCTCCGTTGAGCATTCTGGCGATAATCGAAGTGGTGATGGAGATGGTGATGATGAATCTATTAATATCGATCTCACCAGCCTGCCCGCATCGGTGAAGCGGATCGCCATCGTGGTTACCGTGCATGAATCCGATGTTCGTCGGCAGTCTTTTGGGCAGGTCAAGAACTCTTACATTAGGATTATAGATCAATCTAATGATAACGAGATTTGCCGCTATGATTTGGAAGAAGACTACTCGAGTGAAACGGCCATTGTATTTGGTGAGCTTTACCTTGAAGGGTCCGATTGGCAATTCAAAGCCTCAGGCCAAGGACAGCTGGGAGGTCTCAGCACGATGTGCCAGAAGTATGGAATCAATATTTAATGTGTCCATGATCTGAACTGATCCTGGTCGGATCAGCGGGAAGACAAGAAAATCCAATCAGCTTGCGTGCTTTGCGCAAGTTTGATTGGATTAATTATCGAATATGTTGTAGGACAATCTACTCAGGGACGACGATAACCCCCATTTCAAGAACTTCCCATCTGCCACTGGGTGCTTGCGCAATCAAGGCAGGATGTTTTATCTCTGCCTGTGCATTAGGCTCTGGCTGGTAATTGAATGTCCCCAGTGAGCGCTGGGTCTTCGCAAACAGCTTGAGGCTCTGCGAAGTCGGGAAAAGGCGAGTTTCGTTCCCATCGGTAAGTCGATAATAGCTTCCTCCGCCACTGACATCTTCAAGTTGGGTTTTATGTCCGACAACGCGTCGCGCCAAAGCATCATCGGACTCCCGCGTGATGTTCAGCTCTGATTCTGCAAGCTCCCTGATAAGGGCTGTATCGTTTGCTTCGATTGCACGGGCTAGACTTGTAAGCTTCGAGACTTTTGGCTTCGCAGTTAATCCTGAATCTTCTATTTGTTGCATAGAAAAGCGGTCAGTAGGCGACGGCTGATCATTTAAATTAGATACGTCTTGGAATGTGTCGCTCTTAGCAAGATCAAAAGGAATCTCGCGTGCTGGATCGTTTAAAGATACTTGACTCTGAATTTCTCTACTATACAATTCTAGTCCGCTGGCCGGGCGAATGGCAGCGGAGAAAGAGTGAGACGAGGACAACATTTTTTTGGTTATATTATCAATCTTATTAGATAGGCTATTAATGTGATTGCCTTGTCGTTCAATCATGTCAATGATGGCTTGCAGCTTGACTTCAAGTTGCTTAAAATCTTGAGACGGTTTCGTGTTAACTGGAGTGGCCTGCTTAGCCGATGATGATCTCTTCCTCTTGAATAAGATTAGGCAGGTATTAAAAAAACTTAGGATGACGGCTATTGATAGGAGGAGCCAAACGAGGCCTTGGCCAATGCCTACTTGCAATGAATTGCTGGTGGCCGGTACAGTATTTAATATGATTGGACTTAGAAACTGAAGACTGGAAAAAACGCTAGTCGCGGAATGATGACCTAAAAGAGTTAGATGCAGATCCATGGCAGTTCAGCTCACCAAAGACAGCTTTGCAAGAGCTTTCAACAGAGCTTTAAGGCCAATAATAAATGGTGGCTCGGGATCAATATTGCGGGCATCAGTGAGCTTTTTGAACTCTGCGCATTCGTCTTCTATGTTTCTTCGCACTTCAGTCCACAACAGCGTATCATTTGGTTCTAGTTCATTTATGGGGAGCAATGATTCCATTTCTGAAACGATAGTATTAAAGTCGTGGACAAACGCTCTGAGGTTGCCCAAGCCTTTGTCAACTTGGTAGGAGGAGCCGATATTAGCCTTTAAATTATTTAACGTTATGCGTTCACTAGGCGTATAGACCTTGTCGCCGATGGTGACCGCTTCACCAGCAATGAAGCTATCCTCAATATTGGGCTCATGCTCGATAGACCTGCCAAGACTAATCAAGCCGAGAGCACTTTCGTCCTTCAGATCCTTGGATATCGTCGTCAAGGCTGTTCCCTTGGGAGAGCGAGTGAAACCAGAGCCCATCACTTGCAGTTGCTCGAACAGTGTTTGAATCTCTGAATAGCGATCAAACTTTTCTTCGCCTTCTATCCAATATAGAAAATGTGCACCATTACCGCCAATCAAAACAGGCATTGCACTTTCGTCTGCCAGTATTCCTTCTTGGGACAAAGACCGCAGAACAATGCCGACATAATAGTAAAGCCCTCCAAATGCAATTGCGATCAAGCTCGTTAGCTTGGAAAGAATTCTGCCTCCTTCATCTGCTTGCCTACGGCGCAAACGGATATTCTCGTAAAGAACAGCAGTTGAATTGCGCAGAATATTGTCTACCCAGCTATTAAAGTTTGGATTGTTACGAAGGGACGCATCATCTTCGCCAACTGAGCCGCGAGATCTAATCTCATCTTCAAACAAAAGCCTGGTTATAGACATCTTGGATGCTAGGAGATTGGTGCAGATATTACGTCCAGCAAACTTGACTGAGACTTGGTGAATACATTGATTCTTCTGCCAAATGCTGATATCCGTAGTGCCGCCCCCAACATCCATGCAGGCTGTATGAGCCAGGTTGACACTTTGTAAGTAGTTTCCAAAATACTTCGCAAACGCCACAGCTTCAGTCTGTAAAGCACGCGAATCCTCTGATCGGACAAGATCATGCGTCAGCCCGGTCAGTGGAACAAGATCTTGACAAAGACGTTCCCAGAGGCGTCGATAAGCTATTGTTTTCCCTGGAGAGAAAGCACTTGGATAAGATACATACCAATCAATACTACTGGCTTTCTCGGCGACTGCGTTGGCGCTGATCAGCATTGCTAGCTGAAGAATGAATGGATATTGGTATTGCTCTTCATCCCATTTGAAACCAGTCTTGATACCGTCTTTTCGGAAAGCCTGTGATTCTGCACTCGGCCACTGTACCCTGGCTTGATGAAATAGGCTGGGGATGGACGTGGTTTGAATTGTATTCAGAGCCGTTGCCGTAGGGGGATTTGAATCCTCTGGGAATAGAATCTGAGGAATGAAGTAGTCATAGAGGAGCTCGTCTTGTGTGTATTTCTCCGCCAGGGTAACTGGCATCAGGTTGGTTTTAAGCGGTCTTCGCTGAGGGCCAGAACTGCCATCATCAATCGCAAAATTAGTGAACGACGTACCGAAGTCAAAACCAACACGCCACCTTTTAGATGAAAAATTAAACCTGGGTGGCGTTTTCAGTGGGATTATCCCGCGAGCTTTACCATTTTCGATCAGCTTCAGGATATCCGGGAAGCGATCGCTCTCGTAATACCTTACATGCTCATCGGTGTCTTTATTCAAATCATGGTCTCGATAGTCTGCGAAACCATCAAGCGAAAGGCGGGTGCTGGTCATTTGAGTGAAGATATAGTATTTCTTCCATATTTCATCTGAGACGTAGGGCCAAACCGTGATAACGGGCTTGGGGTCATCGATGACGTTCTCTTTCTTGATTGCAAATGTTTTTGTGATTGGATATGGCACATCTAGCCCTTTGATGTTCACGAGTAGTTTCACTTCAAGTGCTGGCGCTCCCCCTTCATCTGTGACTCTCATGCTGCACATTCGCGAGAGTTCACTGCTGCTGTACAGATCCCGAATCCGTTCCTGGAAGGGGAGTAGAGGAGTACAGCTCAGGCCATTGATGCTAGGTATTCCCTGATAACACGAGGAGAGCCAAGTTGACGATTCAACCAAAGCTGTATCACCCGAGAGTAAATACAATTCTGGCAGGAAGATGTCGTCGAGATCGATAATGTCAACAACATCGGCGTACTGACTGGCCAGCCTGTTCTTTTCATAGCGAGTACTCTGCGCCGTAGCATTTCCATAAAGAATTAGCTCTTGGGCTGGCAGATCTAATTTCTCGCCCATCGTTGGATCAAGCAGAATCAACGGCTTTTGGGGTGTATTGCTGAATGGCCGTTCCAAGCGTTCTCCAAGAAGGATGGTTGCTTGGCTTGGTACAGATCCATCATCTTGCTTAGCAATTCCTCCGATTGGAGTGCCGAGTGCTGTGATAGCCTTCGGGCCCATTAACGGGAAACCATTGGCCGCCTCCGAAGCGAGGGCAACTGTACCTGAGGAGTTGGGATGTAATCTGTCAGCAAACTGATCAAGAATGGTTCCTAGTCTGCTCACCATCTGGGCGCTATTCATATAGCGTCCGTCGACTGCTATCGCCTGACCGATATGGCGTAGCCAACCGGCGAGCTGCTCTTTCTTGGAGTTGCCTAGATGTTGAATTGGAGATGTGAAACAACCGTTGCTCGTCCAGCCTTCCATCCCTGGAATGGGTCCAGGTAGATAAGCTGTGGGGCAAACAAGGGTCAGCGGTGAGGTAAAACCAATGTTGACCCCATCGAGCTCCAAAACATAAATTTTCTCCCAGGAGCTGATGCCATTCGAGGGTTTATACAGCGAATTCTCGTCTCCAGGCCTCAATGAAAAAAGTGTATTCGCTAGCTCCGCGGCCAAGCCAGAATTGCTGGCAGCCAATGTTGCAAGACTGACAGGTTTCGCCTGCAATATCAGCCCATAGCTTTTCCATAGTCCGATACATGCTAGGCAGCCAAAGAGCTCATCAAGCAACTCCGCTTTGGTTGGATATTTGGCATTGGTAATCGCTTGCTCCAGCTGGCGTGCCCGTGACCAAGGTGACGGCAGGGAATTTACACGGGCTACATTGGCCGAATAATCGAGAGTATCTGCAAGCTTTTCGAGTTGATTTTGTGGTCTCTGGATCCACTCCCCAGACTGGGCGCCTCCCGCTAGCGGTGGATTTGTCTTCGGAAACCAGGGGAATGGAAGAACGTTCTGATTCACTTGATTGGAGTTCATGATGGCTATACTTGAAAGGGAGAATCAGGCGCTTAGTGACCAGAGAGTATCAGCAAGGCCGGGGACCCCTGGATTCACAATTTGCCCTTTTCTGCGGCTGTCAATCTTGAACTTGATATCTTCAACAGTGTCCTGTCTGCCACTATCGTCTCTCAGTGGCCTTGCGGCTCCGATTACCACTCCTTCAAGCGTGCTTTGGTGAGTGTCTCGGCGGTTTAACTCAGAATTCTTTAAGAGTTGCTGACTAAAGCCATTGCCTGGATTGCTAGTGAATTGGCGTAGCCATTGCAACAAGCTTTCTGTATAGTCATCAATGGATTTCTTGATTTCAAGCTCCGACCTGTCACGAATGTTCGGACGTCCATCATCGCCGGGTTTATCAACTTCTCTGAGGCTGAAGAACTGTGTCGACCATGGGGCCCCTTTGACGAATTGATTGAGAGGCATTTCTTGGGCCTCCTTGAGATCGAGGCTGATGTTGTTCAGCCAGGCAAGGCTGAAACGGGTGGCTCTTGCTAGTTCTGCTCCAACGGCACTGGAACGAGGAATATCTTCCCAGGCAACAATGGTTGGATGCTGACGACTCAGGACATAGGCGTCACAGCTGGATGTTTGCGAAGCCATGTCATTCAGCCCATGGCAAGCGCCCAGCGTGGCAAGCAACTCCACCAGGTGGGCAGCATTTTCCTGCTCTTTGCCGCCGATACTGAATTCGTAGCGTGTTTTTGCATCACTGCCGACGAGATAAGTGCGATCAAAGCATTCTTGTCCGCTGGTGCCCAGATACCGCAGCGCGGCATCCGTATTCAACACGAAGCTGCTGGCCTCGGCATGCAAGCCCACATCCAGCTCGCCGGACTCCTCAAAGTCAAAATAGGGGAGCAGCAGGGATGCATTGACACTCACATCTGCTTTTTTGATTTGTTGCACGACGAGCCACTCCTTGATCTTTTTACCAAGGGTGGGCACACCTGAAGCTCCAGTGCCACCAAACACGCTACCGAACAGGTGCACTGTCGAGAAATCACCCCGCCCGGCTGCACCCTTGATCGCAGCCAAAAGCTGTTGCCACTGGCCTTGATCCTGCAGGCTGTGCAAATCAACACGCGCCATCACAGTGGAGCCGATGGGCGGTCGACCACGAAACCCCACGCCAAGATCCGCTGTCTGTTCATCTGGGTGAAACAGACAATCGAATAAGGCGGCCAATTCTGGCGCCTGTCTCGAAATCACAAATTTGGGGAACACCTGATCAAGGGTGATAGCACCATTGGCGGTTGCCAATGGATTCCAATTGCCGTAATGGCGTATCTGGGCCTTGGCGAATGTCTGGGTGCGATTGGCTAAGCGCTGTTGCATGTCGCTGTAAAGCTTGATGGCCCGTTCAGCCCTGGCCAGCAGCGTGCTTTGTTCATCTGGTTCGACCAGAAATGTATGCAGCTCGACGGGTTGCCCCCGTTGATCTGTCAACAGGCCAACTGCATGAAGATGAGTGAGTGCCTCAATGCATTTGGCACCACTGCCTCCTACGCCAATCGCGAAGAGAGATGTCATGTCAGCGATCTCCAAAGAATTTGACAGCACCCGGCATTACCAGGCGGAAGGTGCGTGGTGTGGCCACCAAGGTAGGCACCCAGAAGCAAAGGCCAACATCAAGGATGACGAAGACGAGCACAGTGAGCCAGCCTGAGGCTGGTAAGCCTGCATTCCAGAGATAGCCAACCATCAGCAACCAACCCATGAAGACATTGGTCAATGCAATCGACCACCACCAAGTCGTGCCGTTCTGCTGAGCTTCCTTTGCACTCTTAGGGCGCGCCTTGTCAGTTCGCAGGTACCATGTCAGGTACCCACCCGCACAGACCACCCACAAGGCTCGAGAGGCGGGATTGATGGCATCCCGGAATAGCGTATCAAGCGATACATTCCCTCCCGCAAACAGATCGATCAGAACGTTCTGAAATAAAAGGTCTTGGCCAATCCCAATCCAGAGCAGGCCTAGGACTGCAACGGTGACAAGACGTCTGATTTGTGCGTGAGACATGGTGATTAATTGCTTTTATCGAATTCGAAGGCTAGGCAGAAGGAGGCTGCTGGTGGGGCATTTGGAACGTCCCGAACTTTTTGGGAGAGAATGAGCATCAGTTGTAACAAGCCATCTGTTTTTTCTTTTGCATCAGCGCCCTGGGGGCCTCCGCGATTCCAGCTTATCCACCAAGGTTCAGGCAAGCTTCCTGCTGGAATGGTTGCGCGGAGTAGACCTGGCTCCACCGTGCTGGGAATGGCTAGCTCCATCCGTAGATGTGAGTCATGCAGGCTTACGCTCTTAAGGGCGATGCTGCCGGGATCTGTTGGTGCGGTTTTAGGCGGGATTGGAATCCTTTCTACATTGGCAAGCATGAAGCCTTCTGGTTTTGTCCCTTCGGGCCATGGATACAACGAAGACAAAATCACGCTGGGCGAGCGAGAGGAAAGTCGAGCAAAAACATATTCTGAATTTCGCCTGCTGTTGTAATCGTGCCTTTGTAGCTTGAGGGTTCCTGGTTCGCCATTTGGCTTTGCCACCGTCAATGGCTCTGGGAATGCCTGAGCATCAATCACTGATAGCTCCGGGGTGTCGACGCCGCTCAGCGACATCTTTTGGCGGATTCCCGATAGTAGTTCCTTGACCTGCCGAGAAGAGCCGGTGGTCAAAAGGTATAAAGGCCTGTTCAGTGACCCATTGAAAATCTTCTGAGCCTTTGCGTTGTACACATCGCCATTGAAGGGGATCTTCAGTGCCAGGATTCCCACGGAGGCGCCTTGATCGAGGTCCTGGCCGACCGCTTTGATCAGGCTTGTAATGTCCTCGCCATTCACTTCAAGATCCGTAATCAGCAGCCTGAGGGGTACCTTCTTCGGGGCCGCTTCGATCTCCCATAGCGTCTGCAAGCTGGAAGCCACGCTTGGATAGATGCCACAGCCCTTGAAAAAGCAGGTTTCGTTGGCTGCCATAGTTGTGTTGCTGCCGAGCTGCTGCGCTGTACCCCCTCCGATCCGGTAAGTATCGACAGCTACGCCGCTCATTCCCGCCGCCGTTGTTTTGACGGCCTGAAGCATTGTTTCCCATGTACCCCTGTCTGCAGCCTGCACGTGGCCCAGCATGGAGCCACTGCCATCAATCCCAATCAGCAGCTGTTGAGCAGGTTTGGGGGCGGGCCTGAGGATCGCCTTCTTGGCCTGATAGCAAGGCGGCAATTTATGGCAGCCCCCAAGCAGCAGTGCTGCCAAGGCCGTGCTGGCCAGGAAGTACGACCGGTGCTTAGACATGGCTGACGCCCGTGGTCCGGCTGTTTTTAGGGCTTGAAGTCGCTTGTCCGGCAAGGGCATGGGCTTGCGCAGAGATCCTGTCAAAGGGTAGACGTGGGCACTCCGCCCCTGTCCCGATGGGGCTTGAGGCAACTCCGGAGGGGATTGCCTGGCTGGCTGCCCGACATGCTGCGGTGGACAAGGCCAATCATGCCATGGCAAAAGCGGCAAACCGCTCCATGCCTTGCATCTCAGCACCTTGGTTGGCGTGGCTCGGATCCGGCCTGCCTTCACGGGGTTCGGGTTCCAAATGTTCGGCCGCTTCACGGCCCTGGCATCACACCATTTGGCCTGGCGAGGTGGCGGCCTTCCCGCTTTGGATTCCCTCGTCGTCTACAGCCCCTTTGCTGAGCCGCCACAGGACTCCCATCAAGCGCGTCATGCATAAAACGCATGTATGCGTTCAGGGGGGCGTGAGTCCTCGCCACAGGAGAGCACGCCCGATGACTCATCGCTGAGCGACCAAGCCGCAGTGCTTTGTATCGCCGCATTCAGGGATCTGGCAGCAGGGATGGCATCACCCCACCGCGGTGATGGGCAATCCAGGCCTGTTCCAGGAACTGCCAGACATTGCGGCCCTGTTGCCTCAGGGTGGTGGTGACAGTGAGCAGCCGGCTGCGGCAAATGGCCCCTTTGGCGGATTGGACGCCATGGCTGATCTTGCGCTGAATCACCGACTGGCGCAGGGCACGCTCGGCGGCGTTATTGGTGGGCTCCACTCCCTCGATCTCCAGGAATGTCCAGAGGCCTTCGGCCAGCTGCAGGATTTGCTAGCAGGGGCCGCCTCCCGTTTGCCGTAGCCATCAGCCGGCGTCACACGGTCATCCACCACCAGGCCATGGCGGTTGTCGATGAGTACGTGGCCTCGAGAACTGGGGAGGGCCGGATGAACGTTGAACTTGTGGGCCAGCAGAATATCGGGATCCGTGCTTGAGCAGTGGGGCGTGTTGCTGAGCCTGATCCCGCGGAAATCGATCTTGGCCCGCTTCTTTTCGCTCTCAGCCTCTCCGAATTTCTCGCCCGGCCCTGATGGTGGAGGGGCGGATCATCCTCCCCCTGGATCCGCTCGAGTGAGGCATGGGAGGCCCAGGCCTGCAGCAGGGTGCCATCCACGGAGAAGTGCTCGTTGCTGAGCAGCGGTTTCACCTCCGGAGCCGCCATCCATGCCTCCAGGAACCTGCCCATCAGCTGCTGGTTCAGCAGCCGCTCGCGATTTTTGGTGAGTGACGTTGGATGCCAGATCGAATCATCGAGGCTCAGCCCCACAAACCACCGAAACAGCAGGTTGTCGTCGAGTTACTCCAGCAGCAGGCGCGCCGATCGGATCCCGTGGAACGCCTGCAACAACGAGGCCAGCAGCAACTGCTCGGGCGGCACCGAGGGCCTTCCTTCTGAGGCGTACAGCTGGCAGAAGGTGGGATTGAGTTGATCGAGAGCCTGATCCGCCAGCTTGCGGATCCGCCGCAGCGAATGACGGGCCTGGATCCGATCCTCAATCGAGACATAGGCCAACAGCGAGCCAGTGTGCTCCTGTTGATCTCGCATCAAGGGGTGGCGGTTGACCCATTGCGCAGGGGTGGCTGGTTTTTTCAGCAAGCTCTTCAGGCGATGGTGGGCTGTGGCTGCAACTGTTCCTGAAGCCGCGGGTCGATGTAGATCCGCCCACGTCGCAGCGCCTGCAACGCCCGGATCAAGGTGCCGCTGCCAACGCTCTCCACATGCACGATCGCCTGGGCCTCGCACTCGCTCAGCGCCTCGGCCGTCAGCCAGTGATCCTGTTGCACCAGCACCAGAATCAGCATGCGGGCGCGGCTGCGCCGCAGGCGGCGAATCAGGCGACGGCCCTGGTCGACGGCGATGCTGTCGGTGGGCAGCACCAGCGTTTCAAGGTCCTGCCGCTTCTCCGACTCCCGGGCCTGCTGACGCACCAGGCCCCACACCTCCTGTTCGTCGATGCCGCTGCCGCAGATGTTCGGCACCCGGGCCACCAGCGCCAGTCTTGCCACCAGGTGGGCTTCCAGCCATGAGCCGGTGCCGGCCACGATCGGCCAGCTGCCGACTTGAGCATTGACCAGCTGCATGCGGCGCCGGAAGCCAGGGCGGCTCGGAACGAAGTGCAGGGCCTGGCTGGTGGCCTCCTGTGGCAGGTCGGCTTCAGCGATGAGAGCGGACGCAGCTCATCCATCCAGCCAACCTGACGTCGCTGGCTCACCCCTGCGCATCTGGTTGGCAGACGGCAACGGGCAGGGGAGCGGCTGATGGGTGCAGCCAACCCCCTCACATCGAGAGGCTCTCAGAGCGATCTCATCGCTGCTCCAGCGCAATCTGCAGCCCCGGTGTTGCTTCGCGCTTATGACGTTGACGGTTCCCCATCGGCAGCAGCTGCACCTGACGGCGCGTCGGTGAACCAGCGTGGTCGACCGCTCGACTCAGTAGCGCGGCACGGATGGGTCCACCTCCTGGCTCCAGGCGTCGATGCCGCCGGCCACGTTGATCCCCTCGATGCCGTGGCGCTTCAGGGCGATCAGGGCCTTGGCGCTGCGG
>Ga0129333_10003679_pt1 | contig 14358 bp, 19 predicted proteins | sample CPB6_08_DNA_FD_94474 | JGI IMG/M metagenome (GOLD analysis project Ga0129333, IMG submission 94474) | Freshwater to marine salinity gradient microbial communities from Chesapeake Bay, USA - CPBay_Sum_0.6_0.8_DNA | ecosystem: Environmental > Aquatic > Marine > Coastal | place: USA: Chesapeake... | reverse complement strand
AGGCGCGGGCGTCGTCGGACTCGGTGTAGTGGGAGTAGGAGTCGTAGGCGCGGGCGTCGTCGGACTCGGTGTAGTGGGAGTAGGAGTCGTAGGCGCGGGCGTCGTCGGCACCGGAGTCGTCGGACTTGGTGTGCTCGTCGGAGCAGGCGTACTCGTCGGAGCCGGTGTACTCGTCGGAGCCGGTGTACTCGTGGGAGCCGGAGTACTCGTGGGAGCCGGAGTGCTTGTAGGTGCAGGTGTACTCGTCGGACTTGGCGTACTCGTCGGAGCCGGAGTGCCAGTAGGACTTGGAGTTCCAGTAGGACTTGGAGTTCCAGTAGGACTTGGAGTTCCAGTAGGACTTGGAGTTCCAGTAGGACTTGGAGTGCCAGTAGGACTTGGAGTGCCAGTAGGACTCGGTGTACCAGTAGGACTTGGAGTGCCAGTAGGACTTGGAGTGCCAGTAGGACTCGGTGTACCAGTAGGACTCGGTGTGCCGGGAGTACCAGTAGGAGCCGGTGTACCTGTGCCCGGAGGTGCCGGAGAGCCTGTGCCCGGAGGTGCCGGAGAGCCTGTGCCCGGAGGTCCGGGTGTGCCTGTGCCCGGAGGTCCGGGTGTCGGAACCGGGGTATTTTCAATGCAGGGATCTAGTCCAAGCTGCCACCGATCAAAATCAAACGTAAATCCGGCTTTGCACGACGGCATCGTCGGAGCCGGAGTCGTTGCGGGCGGCATCGTATACATGACAGGAGGACGGAGACGATTAGTAAAATCTCCGCTCAAGTCTTTACGAAGCGCCTCTAAGTAACGCTCATAGTCACTGATGTCCCGAGCAGGCCCGGGCGGTCTCAACAACGACCGATACCACTCCGCTAGTTCCGGATCATACGGCTGCAAATCCGGCCCAGATGCAACGCCTGTTGGAGGTCGCGGCATCAAAGGACGCGGAGTTTGTTTGAATGGAATTAAGTCTGTACGTAGATCACTAAGGTAATTATCAAAACCGGGCGGAGTAGGACGCTCCGCTCTCGTGGGATCTACATTTTGACCGCTGATAAAAGGAGTCACGCCCTGAGCTGACGCAATGCCCGAGGGAGCATTGCTGCGGTAAAAGTCAGCCAGAGCGGGAGCGAAAGGGCGAAGAGCCTCGAAGTATTTCCGCCTCCTTTCTTCGTCAGTCTCTTCTTGTAGGTTACTCGCTGTTTCCGAAAGACCGCCTTCGGCATACGTAGAATCAGAACGCGGTACGACGCCGCCACCGGCCATATAGAACGGGCGCTGCTGATTTTGATCTAATGGCCCCGACGATGGGGGCCTAGTAGGGGCTGGCGTAGGTGGAGGCTGCTGCGGGCTAAAGTTCTGCGGGGTGTATTGCCCCGGCGTGTAGCCGCGATTGATGAAGTAAGGCTGTCCCGGCTCACCCCAACGTGGATTCATCTGACCCTGTTGGAACTGAGTCCTAAAATACTGAGTCGGTTCCGCCTTCGGGATACCGTACTTCTGGCTCTCGGCGCGGTTGATCAGATACATCAACGGAATCCACGAGCCTACATCCCCGAAAGAACCGAGTCCTTGCGACTGCGCCTGACCCTGTTGAGGACCTTTAAATATGCTCTCAAGGATGTTTTCAAATGGTTTTTTGACCGTGGGTTTAGTAGCTTTTGCGGCTCCTTCGATAAGCCCCGGCGCAATTTCGCCAAAGTCATCCGCACCACGAGGGGCTTCTTTATAGCCAGCAGGACCAGCAATTCCCGGTATTCCAGCTTTAGACTGCTCAACCGCCGAGGCGATACCACCCAACACTTGCGTGCCAAGGTAGGCTTTCATACCGGCATCAAGGCCCTTCTGCAGGTCGCCTTTGATAGCCCCGTACGCTGTACCGACTAACGTGCTCGTGAGCTGCGGATTCTGGATTGCCGCCGTGCCAACCTTCTTGACCCCGCCCCAAATTGCTTTGAGGAAGTCGCCCAGAACCGACGCCTCGGGGTATCCCGTCATCGGATTAACAGGTAACTCCATGCCTTGAGCACGTGCTAGTTCCTGTAAAGCCCGCACTTCGTCGGGAGTCATGTGAACGAGGGTAGAATCCCCGTTACGCCCTTGGGCGGCTACAAGGGACGCAAGTCCCGCCGCAGGATATTGATTCATACGCCCCCCGTGGGGAAAAGTTGTTTAAATAGTATCATGTGGCAGACTGGTAAATAGACGAACCATAGTTTGACACCCAAACTACGCTCAAGATGACGGACGGGATAGCGGGTCTATTATTGGTGGCCGCTACGTATGGAATGACAACAGCCGTATCGGCCGCTTCCCAAGCCAACTCAAAGTAACTCCCCGCCTCCACCACAAGCACAAAATTCCAAGCCGCCACAATCTCATTGTTAGGGCCATCAATAACGATCTTGGTGTTTGAATCCGGGACGTTGACTCCGTTAATCCGGGGCCAGATGTAGACCGCGCTTGCACCACCGCCAGACTTGTCTAGCTGAACTGAGAACTGAAAGTTGTATACACCAGTATTAGCGACGTAGATTTTGGAAGTCGGGGTACCACGAATAATTTCGTAGTCCGAAACGACCGAGTTAAACGTAAAAAGATTAACCGTATTGGCTACCGGGTTCGTCTGCGTGGTGGTGTCGAAATACGAGGCGTGTGGAGTAGGTGCATTAATTCGATTCGAAACTTGGTTGAAGTACAGACGCAGAACGTTATTGAACTGCTCCATACCTCGCTGATTGTATTCCCGTTGAGCAACAGGAAGATTCGGCGGAGCTACGCCACGTGGGGTTGTCATTACCGACGACCGTCCGGCCTGATATCAAGGCGCAGCGCACCCATTTGCCACGACACGCCAAGATCCGACGACCCGACACGCACTGCTAACTGACGACCGCGAATTCGAGTAAATAATTGCTCGGTGTAAATTTCGTATGGCAGCACGGTCGTAGCCTGCACGGTTTCAATATCTGGAGTGCCGTATGCAGAACCCGGATAGTTACGTGGGTAAACCGAAATGTTGACGGACGGAGTTGAAGTCGATGACCCCAAGAATTTGATGTCCGGGATGATGCGCGACACAAAGCCGAAGTTATGTCCGTCACCGATGTCGAAGTCGGACGACTCAATGAAGCAAGTAATTGGCTGCGCTACGCCAGTTGAGACATCATCCCAGCCAACCTCGTGATACATAACTTGGTTAGGTGCGGGGATAGACACAGGAGTATCTGCGCTATGAGAAGCCGCCGTAGTTCCGTTCGCGCCACGCACACATCCTGTCAAAGTGTTACCCGTCACACCAGTGTAGGTAATCTGCTCTGAATTAATAATTATAGTGCCAGCACGTGGATAAGACGTAGCGTTACGAAGCGTGATAGTCGTGATTGAAGAATTAATACTTCCGTCCAAATACGACTGTTGAATGCTGTAAGCCAGCATCGGATATTCGCGGATAGACTGCGGGGCAAAAGCCGTACGATTTAAATTGCCGTACGACCACACATTTTCAAGATAGTTGAAAATAACCACTCGGTCATTAACGGTACTTCCAGTGCCGGGGTAGAACCACCAGACTTCACTGAATGCTTCGTTATTACCGCACACAACCTGAGAAATCTGATCTTTATTTAACGTGCTGTAGATGTGCTGGCGGATAGTGCAGGGCAGCGTATTTACGCGACCGTCATACACGAAGAACTTATCCGTACCCATCCAGTACGTCGCGTTGTTGACCGAAATAACAGCATTCGGTGAAGCAATCGAAATGTCTTGGTCAAGTAATGTAAACCCGAATACGAACGGAGGGCCTAAGTACTGCATGGAGTATACAGCCGTATCTGTCCATATGAGAATTTCTTGGCGAGCAGCCGTACCCGCTACGATCTTAGAACCGTTAGCAAGACGCTGTTCACCTGACTGGTTAGTAACTTCTGGCACCCACTCGTAGGGGTTATCTGCGTCTGACCAACGAACCAGCAACGGATCAAATGTAGTATCAAAATTAGTCGGGTCGTACGGATTAGCTCCTAGACAGACCGTAAAATCATCTACAGGGGAGTCAAGAATAATGTTGGTCTGATCCGGTACATGTCTGCCCGAATAGCTAAACGATACCGCCGAAGCAGTAAGGGACGCAGTTGTAGCCGCAGAAATCGTAACCGAAGTACTGCCATTCCAAGTTGACGTAACGTAAGTGCCCGACACTATTCCGCTGCCAGATATGACAGAACCAGTATTGATGCTGGTAGCGTCAGCAACCCTAATCGTTAGTACACCGGAACCAAAAGAAGCCGTAGTAATAGTCTTTTCAACCGTATTCGCTTTAGCTTCTAGCGTGATAGCACGAGGCCACGCAGGGATATCTTTAGTCCAGTAATAAATCTTGCCCTCGTTTTCAGCGAAGATAAGGTCATTACCGTAATTAAACTGTGACCACAGACGAAGCGGTACGCCTACCGCCGTTGTAGACCCCCAACCGCCTTCACCCCAAGGTGGGCCGCCCCAGCCTACCTGCGATGTATAAACAGCCGGACCAGCGTCGATGTCGTATTGACCCACAACAAGTGACCCGCCACCCGTAGCGGAAGACACCGCAGCAGACGAACTCAAGATTACAAACGAATTCGCGCTCTCTACATTGACGACTTCATACTGTCCATTAAGGGTAATTCCGCCGACAGCAGAAGCCCCAGACAAGTTTATAAAGGTGCCTATCGTCAAACCATGAGCAGAAGAATGAATAACAACTTCTTTACTGCCAGTCGTGGTTCTAATCGGGTTTTGGGAAAGCGTGCCTGAAAACGCAAGCGGAGTGATGTCATTGTAGGCACCGCCAAGTTCGACGTAGAACTTCTGATTCGTACCGACGCTAAGAAGATTTAGTCCGTCAGTCGTTACCCAATTCCACATCGAACGCGCTACACCGTCATACGTCTCACCGTTTACGGAGGAAATGTTTACCCACCCACCGATTTTCTGAGCGTAGCCGCCACGAAACCGCACCTTGTCTACGGTGAAAAAACCACCTTCGCCAGCGTAGTTAGTGACCTCGCGGTTGACGCCGGGTTTAAAGTCAATTCGCTGAAGCGGCATTTAAATTACTCCCGACAGGTATAACGCCCGTTCGTCGTTACGCCTTTTTACCAGTCCCGGCAGGACTCTACCACCAGCCTTGGTCCACTTCAGGAACTCGTCAGCCGCTTCTTCAAACTCGCCCCGGTTGGTCTTCATCCGAAGGGAAGAACGTTGGAGATTGCCAAGACCCACGTTGAAGGCAAAACTGACGAGAGAATCGAAGATTCCTTGATTGCCAACAGCAGCAGGGCAAAGTCGAACCACACCACGCTCAAACCGACCAAGGTCTTGAGAAAGTATTCCGTCCACTTCGTCCATCGTGATAACCCGATCCCAGCCTGCGGGTATCGGTAGATTCTTGCGCTCCTCATACTTCACCGTCGCATGAGTCGGGTCAATCACGTGGCCGACGCCCACCGTCCACAGAAGCGCCGGACAGCGGTAAGGCTTAGTCCTCACCCCTTCGTGGTGCTTGATCATCTGGATGGCGGCAGGGCTGACTTTCACTTCTTGCCAAAAGCCTGTGTCCCGAACCAGAAGGCGATAATGGAAGACAGGATCAGCATCTCGTCATCCGAGAATACTTCAGCCATCGCAGCAGCAAACGGCACACCCGTGTTGTAGGCATACCAAACACCAGCGATGTTGATAGCGACAAGTTCCAACACGAAGATGTAAGTCACAACCGGACGGACAGAAGCCCGGAGGTTGATCATCCACTGCGAAGCACCTTTACCAATTTCAATGTCGTGCTGGTACAGGGCTTGACGCTCTTCGGCTGCGGTTTGAGTCTGGATCTGCTCCAGTTTAATTTCTTCAACGCGAGCCTGAGCAATAAAGCCCCGCTCGGCCAAAGCCAACTCACGCTCCTTCTGAGCAGCGACTAAAGCAAGCTCATGTTTCTTGTCCTGTCGATCCTGAAAGATGCTGAGAATCTTGGGTAATCCACCCGCAAGAAAAGACAGAAACGTAGAAACAAGCGTCATCATGACGGCACCTATTAATAGAAGGGCGACTCAGCAAATGTCACGATCTGACTAAACACCATATCCGCACGTTCTTGCGTAAGAAGATTAGTGCTTACGAGACCGTTAATCATGCTAGTCCATGACGGAACAGGTGTGAGACTGACCGGGCCGGGGGCAACAAAAACCCCGTCCTTATTAACTGCTCCGTCCACCGCGTACAAAAACTGCTTGGCGTACTCGTTTGTATCTTTAGCAGCCTCGATAACGGTCTGTTCTTCGTCGGTCAGACGGCCTTTCAAAGAATCAGGCTTAATAACAGGCGGAACAGTGTTATCTGTTGATACGAAGCGATAACGCCCCGGATACTTAGTACTAACAAAGTCCTCTGTGGCAACAATATTCCCTAACGAAGCGCCGCGCTCGTCAAGGATTTCATAAATATTTTCCATTAGAGGTACTCCACAATTACAAGTCCTTGGCCGCCAGCGCCACCGGTACCACTAGCATAAATACCCGGATCAACTAAAGGGTTATCTGAGTAAGTGGCCCACCACTTGTACCCGTAGCCAGTACCACCACCGCCACCATATCCGCCAGCGGCTCCAGTACCATTAGCACTCCAACTCTGTCCGTTAGGATCGTCGTTACCGTTGTAGTTTTGGGAATAGGCGTATCCACCGCCACCTCCAGCAAACACGGCACCTCTTCCGCCCGTCGCATTGGCGCTTCCATATTGAACGCTTTGACTTACCGTTAAGCCGCCCCCTCCGCAATTAGAAAGAACGCCGGAGTTAGCCGCAGTAACAGAAGTAGTTTCACAGTAGTTAGAGGTTGTGGCGATACCACCAGCTAATTGCCGCGTGTAGTTTCTGCCGATTTCATTCGGGTAACCGTTAGGAGGGCTATTTGAGTTTAATGTACTACCCCCTCCCGTACCTGCGCCGTAGCCATTATCCGACGTTTTACCGTTACCGAATATTCCAACCGAGGAGCCACCAGTTCCACCAGTAGTAGCTCCAACGGCATTTCCACCCGTGGAATAGTAGTCGTAAGTCACGTTTGTCGCGTTGGCTACGCTTCCACCAACAGCGTTTAGCGCAATACTACCACTACTTCCACCGCCTTGACCCCCTGTCACAACGAGACTGATGCCGGGGCCAACCACACTGGTCACACTACCTGAACCGGCTCTACCATTAGTATTAAATCCGGAGTAGTGAGTCATGCCTGCACCGCCAGCACCGATAGTAATCGTGTAGCTAGTACCAGCAGTGACGTAAATTGACTTAATGGCTAACCCACCTGCTGCTCCAGCGGAACCCGCTCCGTTGTTATAAAGCTGTTCTCCGAAGTTAATGCCCCACCGAAACGCGCCCCAAAACCCTTTCGCGCCGCCACCGCCACCGACAGCAACGAAGTTTACCCAACCCGTAGCACGAGCCGTGTAGACCTGAGAAGTGGTGACGTACTCAGATGCAAGCGGATTAGTCGGGGAACTATTAAATTGTGAATAAGAACTCATGCCAAAATCCATCCCTTAGTTGCGTCAGAGAAACGAAGCTGTGCCGCTGCGTACGGTGCATCCAAAATCATATTTTCAGCTAAACCTTGAATGTTTTGTCCGTTACGAGCAACGACATTCGTCGTCAATCCGTTTTGTACAGTGACATAGATCGTATCGCTAATTGCAGGTGAAGCGGGCAGAGTCACAGTTGCTGCCGTAGTTGATGTCAACACATAATGAAAATTAGCTGCCGCTGTAATTGCCGTCGAAGCTGTCACAGTGACTACTGGGAGACCACCTCCAGCAGACGAAGCAGAAATAGAGATACTTCCTGTCGCATTAGTAACAATGATTCCGGACCCCGCCGTAATAGTGGACAGGGTGTAGCCCGAACCGTTACCAATTAAAACTTGACCGTTTGTAGGCGTTGAATCAAGGCCAGTACCGCCTTCGGCAATTTTAAGCGCGTTGGTCAACGTCAGGCTGGTAGCCGAAAAGTTCGTGCCCGTCAGCGTTGTGATGTTGGCCGACGTTGAACTTAAATTTGAGACCGTAGCCGACGTATATGTAGCAGTCGTACCGGACAGCGTCGTGATGTTGGCCGAAGTTCCCGTCAGCGTCGTAATAGTTGCTGACGTAGAAGCAAGCGTCGTGATTGTTCCAGAAGTAGCCGTCAGGTTAGTAACAGACAAACTGTCAAAACTGATAGCACCGCCACTTGTGATGTAGCTCGTAGCCTCGACGACATCTGTACCGTTCGATACCAACAGAAGCTTTTTACCAGCAGCGACCGAAACGCCAGTCTGCCCGGATACTTTTACCGTCACGGCACCCGAGGCGTTGTTGTAGATAAAGTAAAGCTTCTTATTGGCGGGGACGATCAGGTTAGTATTCGTGCCGCCGGTCCCGGTCAATTCAATGTACATGTTACGGGCGACACCGGTCGCGCCGTTCGGGATCGTAATAGTGGTGTCAGTGCCGGTAGAAACGGCCTGAGTGACGTAACCTGAAATGGCCTGCTCAATCAGCGTGCCAAGGTTATTGTTAGTCGATGTACCCCAAGTACCGGCTTGATCGCCAGTACCGATGAGTTCAAGGGCTAAGTTTGTTGAATATGTACTCGCCATTTAATTACCTCACGCCGCGATTTGCGTCCAGTTCGCGCTCTGATCAGTATTTATCAAACCCCAAACATTCACTGCGGGTGATTGCGAGCCAATATAACCTGTCGCAGATACGCCCGTAACAATAACGATCCTATCTATCCGTACTTGTACTGTACCGATTTCCCCAGTTCCCGCTACCCCTGTCACAGGATAGATGGAATTCTGTGTAACAGTTCCTAGTTCGCCGGTAGCCTCAAGCCCTGTAACGTTCAGAACCTGATCCGTGACGAGCGCCACCGTACCAACCGTTGTGATACTGAGGACTCCCGTAACTCTCAAAACCTGATCGGTAAAGACTGCTACATCACCAACCGCACCTGTCGCAGAAACCCCAGTGACAAGCTCAGTATGTCCAGAGATAACAACGTAGTTACCAATCTGGAGGGTGCCTTCGACCCCTGTGACTGACAGAATCTGGTCAGTAAAGACAGAAACAGTGCCAAGTTCACCAGTGGCAGAAACACCCGAAACTGGAACGATAAGTTCAAGGAGAACCGTGGCATCGCCTAGCTCTCCCGTTCCCTCAACGCCAGTCTCGATAATGACTGCATCGGCAATAACAACTTCGTCGCTCAGTATCGCCTGAGCTTCAAGTCCGGTTACTGCAATAACTTGATCGTGTACAACAAAGACCGTACCAAGTTCACCGATAGCTTCAAGCCCGGTTACTGCAATAACCTGATCCGTGACAAGCGCAACAGTCCCTACCTCACCGGTACCGGTGAAGCTTACGGAAGCTGTGCCCCAACCACCTTCACCCCATCCTAAGATAGGACTCCAGCCGTCTAGGGCTACCACTACGTCTGTCACAGACGTAGCCTACTTAAGCGATGCGAAGAATCGCAGTCGAAGAAGCAGCAGCCGGGAACTGGATGGTGAAGTTACCAGCCGTGGAGGTCTTGTCACCGCCAAAAGCCAGAACCGCAACAGCCTTGTTACCTTGCGTAGCGTTGTAAATCAACGCGCCGTTCGCCGTGATCGTCGCTGATTCCCACGTAACGTCCGCAAAATCGAGCCACGCAGTCGTGCCAGTCGAAGTCGGGACCTGCGAAATCGTCAGTGTTTTACCGCCAGCCGTATAGTTCGTGCCAGACGAAGATACTTCATCCGTCGTGCTGTAAGCCGTCGTAGCCGCACTCAACGTAGCCGAAGAAGTGAACAAGGCAAGCTTGAACACATCCGCAGCCGTCGATGCACGGATAACGCCGGTACCAAAGTTGTGGATTCCGTCAAGGATTTCGACCTTGAACGAAGTCGCCATTGCCTGAGTAATAGCCATTAGAGGTCTCCAATTAAATGTGCAATTTCCGAATAACCCTGCTTCTCTAGCTTCTTACACAACTCCTTACGCTCAGCCGCTTGAGCCTCACGAAGGTATTCAACGAGCCAATATTGCAGGGCTTCTTTCGTGTCAACGCTGAGAATACGGTTGGCCGCACGCTCTGCAATCTCATCTACAGTATGCCCGCGATGATCTGTGGTCTGTACAAACACCAAACCAACTTCTGTATTTGCATTAAACATCAAGTCACCGGAATCCTAACTTGTCCAGAACGATATGCATCCTGACGATCCAAGCCATCGCCAAGACGTTTGAGGAGTGCCAATGACTCCTGATATTTCTGCTCGTAATACTGCATCATGTCCTGCTCACCTTTTAAGTAGGTGTACGCTTCGCGCAACGACCCGTAGAGCAGTACCGTCTCAAAGTTGTCGCCAACCCACGAAGTACCGTAGTTAACGATTGAAACGGGGTAATAGTAATAGTGCAGTTCAGCGGAATACGCTAAATCAGGCGTAGGCCCAAGGATCATGGTGTTGTCGTCCCAGATCGCATAGTACTTGGGCTTACCTTTGCTGGCCGGAAACGGGTATGCCGCTCGGATGTAGTTCACATCCTTATTCAGCAGGTATTCATATTCACCAGTCGTACCATCAATCACGGCCAAAGAGAACGTCGAGAGCCAATCAGACGGTAAAGAAAAGTATTGGAAATCTGCCGTCATCGTGCCCGTAACATTTTTACGGATGGCCGGGATCTGAACGGAGTTATAAATCCGCTCTTCAGCAAGCTGCACAAAATTCGGGATATTAGCCACGAAGGAAGTCTCCGTGGACTGGCAATAGTCCTGAATTGATTGTGAAAGCTGCGTGTAATTCACGGCGACCAGCCTGACCTGTACTTAGCGTTGTTCTCAAGGTTGATCTGCGATACGAACTTCTTGCCCTTCGTCGCAGCACCGGCACCCTTCATATCCATGTGGGTGACACCCTTGTTCACATCCTTCTCCGGATAGCCATTACGCCCCGTCGAGTCGGTGTTCGGCCTAATCTTGCCGGGATTCAGTTCTTTCATGGCACTTACCTCGGGCCAGAAGAGCCGCGCATCGGGCTACGCTGGTTCATCACCTTCGCCATGCCACGACCGTACTTCTTCATCTCGCTGTTGGTCTTGCCACCAGCACGCAGGTTTTTCACACGACCCGGACCGTGAGCCTTGCTCGCCGGAAGCTCCGCGTGTTTCTCAAGTTTGCTCTTCGCCATCTCAATCTCCTAGGTCGTAACGACCGTTACCGTTCCTACTTCACCAGCCGGGGCCAGTGTGTTCGGAGTTAGTTCCGCATCGAAGGCTCTTGACCCACCGACCGGGTTCCAACCCCATTGTATCTGACGACTGCCATTGGCACCGTCATTACCGACCGCAAAATAACTCGTATCCGGTCTTGGATTCCGTAGTGCCTGCGGGTCGTCCACAGGATACAGACCAAGCGAGAGTTGAGGCTGGTCAGGCTCCCAACACTCCGGACAGACCAAGATGTTCACATTCTTGGTCTTCACCACAATCGACTTCAACTGGCGCAGTTTGTATTGAAAACCACACCGGTCGCACATCGCAATCGCGTTTTTGCCACTGGCAAACCTGTTTGGCATTAGTAGCCACCCAAGAAACTCTCACGTGGAACAAACCGCACCGCCGCCTTTTCCCGGTCCTCGCCAGCCGCCAAATCCCAAGCTTCGTTGTATTCAGCCTTCAGCAGCGCCGTGCGTTCTGCCGCACCGGGGATCTTCATCGACAGCATATAGGCCAGACCCGCCACCATGCAGGGCAGGAAGCGGAACGGGATATCCTGTCCGTTCACACCCGTACCGGGGTCAAACATCCGGCGCAGGCGGGTGTAGTACAGAATCCAAGTCGTACTGTTATCGGGCTTCGGCCACACCGTAAATTGCGGGTAGACAATCACATTATCCGCACCCGTGGCACCCGTACGGCGATTGATCCAAATCTGAATCGGGCGACCCGTCGCATTCTTGTTCGGGATGGAGACGTAGGTACTGGACGAAATGCGTGAGATATTGATGTCCTGCTGATTCGTACCAGACCCAGTTCGGATCACGTGGTCTAGGAGATCAACCGTATCTACCGGCAGATCATACGTACCGACGTTATAGGTCAGCGTCTTGGTGCCTTCCTCTAGCGTCCAGAGGTTGATGCCCCGATTAGCCCAGTCCATCAGAAGCAGGGCAAGACTACGCTTCGACGTACGGAAGTCGTAACCCGTACGCAGTTCAGCGCCACAACGCTCGTAAGCTTCCTCAATGATGGTGTTGAGGTCGAGGTTGAAGTCTGTAGTAGCTGTAGTCTTGTCTACCATTACTTGCCTCGTTCTTCGATCAACTTGACCCGCACTTGCAGGTCGTGGATGTCTTCCATAATGTCGTCTTTAAGTTCCTGACGACGGGCGGCGCTCAAAGGACTATCGGTAGGTACCCCATCTTCGGTAATCAAGATGGGGATTTTAGACTCAATGGCAATCAGACGATTGTTGAATGATGCGATTTCCGCTAGCAGCCAGCCAACGGCGGCCAACAAGACCGGGAAAAGCATATCTATAATCTTCTGCATGTTCACTTAGATGCCCTCACCACATCATCGCCTTTAGTGACGGTGACATGATCGCCCTCAACGTCCACTCGCATCGGCATTTCTTTCCGATCCAGCCGGTCAAGCTTGGTGATGAGTTCGTTGATGACCTTAAATTCTGGCTTCTCTTCCTTCTCGACCGTACCTGCAATCCCATTCAGCATCGAGATCAAGGCGGTCAACGACGCACCGAGCAAGCCCATCACCGCTGCGATTTTATCGCCGTCCAAGAAGAGACTCGACACAACGCCGATCACGACGATTGCTGTGATGTACTTCAAACCGTCCTTGCCAATAGCTTTGCCAGCAATAGTCTTTGCCGACGCCTTGGCCTCAAGCCGATTCAACTCGGCCTGCATCTGGACTTTGAAAAACTCGATGTCGTTTGGTTCGGTCATTTATTTCCCTTTTTGGCGGTAGGCCCGCGTTTTTTGAGAAATACCTTTGGGCTGCGCGACGAACTGCTTGCCTTGGGCTTTGCCTTTTCGTTTGGCAGCGGTGGTTCGGGCGTATTCAGCAGGGCTGAGAGCTTTAATCGCAGCTTCTGGTAGATATCTTTCACCCGTGTCAGAAGATCGTTTACCACTCTTTGTCCTCCACTTCTGGGCAGTCCATGCCTTTAACGACTGCTGCGGAGCCTTCATGACTTGTACCCGCCGCCTTTTTCCTTGTACCGCTTAGCCAGTAACTGCGCTTTTCTCGCGCTCCACTGCCCTGCGGCGGTACCCTGAACCGCGCTATTTTTAATACTGTTGAACAAAGCTTTACGCATTCCGGGCTTGGTGTAATTACCGGCTTCATTGACTTTGCTCTCGCCGCCTTCCTTAAAAGTACGGATAGGCTTACCCGTCCCGATCACAGGCTTTTTATCCCCACGCCGCTTGGCACGAGGAATCTTTTTAGGGTTGATGTCACCCATGCCTCGGGAGGGGAGCATTAGACGTACTTCCCTCGGGTCTTGCCACGAAGAGCGATGCCGTCAGCGCGACGTGAAGCGGATGAGCGAACTGAGCCGCCCTTTTTGTATCCCCCCGCCATATCCGCCGCCAACTTATCGTCGAGCATCTTCTCGACCTTCTCCCGCATACGCTTGGGCGACTTCTCTCTTGACGCCGCTGCAGACTCTCGTGCTCGGTAACGCTCAGAGAACGAAGGAAGGTCCTTACGAGCCAAACTACGCCCCGCAGACTCAGAAGCCTTATCAGCCGCCGTGCGGAACTGTCCCGCCGTTCTACGATATGCAGATCCAGCAGCAGAGCCGAGCTTAGCCGCACCCGCCGTCATGGCGATATCTTTGGCGTAGCCACGGGCCTTTTCAGCACGCTCATCGGCAGACATACCGGTCTGCTGAGCCTGACTGCGGTAACCCGTCGCACGGTCGCTCGGCAACTCACCGCTACGTGCAGCTTGGGAAATGGCATCACTGGCCCGCTTAGCCGTCACCTGCTCACCAATCCGGCGATTGCTGGCTTCGGTCTCTTCTGCCGACGCACGGCGACCACCACGAGTAGAAGGCCCTCGCGAAGAAGGCATTGAGGTGTCGCTCATCACACGACGGCTCGTAGGCGACATGAACTCGTCCGGAGTTAACTGACGCGCAGGCGTTTCTGCCGACCGGCCACGCAACTGCTCCAGCAACTTTAAATTGCCTTCCATCGTCTTAGGACGATTCTTGTAAGCCTCCGGGTCAAGTCGGCGGATTTCCGCACCAACTTTGCCGTACCGCTCTTCGTCAGTCATTCT
>Ga0129333_10003678_pt1 | contig 14363 bp, 15 predicted proteins | sample CPB6_08_DNA_FD_94474 | JGI IMG/M metagenome (GOLD analysis project Ga0129333, IMG submission 94474) | Freshwater to marine salinity gradient microbial communities from Chesapeake Bay, USA - CPBay_Sum_0.6_0.8_DNA | ecosystem: Environmental > Aquatic > Marine > Coastal | place: USA: Chesapeake... | reverse complement strand
GCGGTTGTGGTTGATGAGGGCTTTGGAGGGTTTTGCCGGGAATCCGTGGGCGAGGTTTGAGTCTGATCCGGTGGGTTTTGTTGAGAGGGGTTTAGGGGAGTCTTTGTGGTCGAGGCAGAGGGAGATTTTGGAGGCGGTTCGCGACAATAAGCGTGTGGCTGTTCCAGCGTGTCATGCTCCGGGGAAGACGCATTTGGCTGCTCGTATGGTCGCTTGGTGGATTTCGTGTCATCCTCCGGGTACGGCTCAGGTGGTGACGACTGCGACCACTTTCCGTCAGGTGAGGAACTTGTTGTGGGTGCAGATTCGACGGTTGCATTCCAAACATAAGTTGCCGGGTGAAACGAGTCAGGTGGAGTGGAAGATCGGGTCGGACATTTGTGGCTACGGTTTTTCGGCTCCTGCGTGGGATGAAACCGCGGTTCAGGGTGTTCACGCCCCTCATCTTTTGATCGTTGTGGACGAGGCTGGTGGCATTTCTAACAAGTTGGGGCAGTCTTTTGAGGCTTTGATGACTGGCGGCCACACAAGATTGGTGGTTATCGGGAACCCTCCTGTCGATATTGAGGATTCATGGTTTGAAAGGGCTTGTTCTTCGCCGCTTTACAAGGTTTTGCCTATTTCAGCGTTCGATACACCGAATTTCACGGGTGAAACCACCGATTTATGCCGTTCTTGCCCTCCGGAAGTGCAACCTCACAATGTCAGCACCCATTTGGTCGATAAAGAGTGGGTTGACGAGGTCGTTCACGAATTCGGGTTGGACAGCCCGTTCACTATCGCTCGCGTCCATGCGAAGTTCCCCCGAGCTGCCCCGAACAAGGTGATTCCGATGCAATGGGCTGAGTCCGCACAGGAAAATGATCGTCCAGCGTCCGGGGATGAGATCCGTTTAGGGGTTGATGTGGCCGCGGACGGCGGTGACGAACTGGTGATCGCCCGAGCGGACGGTTACCGAGTGAAATTGGTGCATACCTCGAGCGGATTAGCGAACGCTTCCGCTGTCGATGTGGCCGCAAAGGTGCTGGAAGCCATCAATGAGGCAGAACTGATCGCTTTGGGGCGTTCCCACAAGCATCGCGTCACCGTCAAAGTGGACGGAATCGGTGTCGGATGGGGTGTCGTCGGACTTCTCCAACAATGGGGCAAAGAAGGTCGCCACCGGAGTGCGATCATCAATGTCAATGTTTCCCGGTCAGCAAGATCCCAAAAATTCAAAAACCAGCGAGCCGAAATGTGGTGGAACGCTCGCCAACTCCTCATGCCCGACCCCGAAAACGACAACGCCCAGCAACTCCGCCTAGATGTGGATCGTCGAACCATCGCCCAACTCTCATCACCCCTCTACTCAGGCGACTCAGCAGGACGAATCGTCATCGAATCCAAACGAGAAATCAAACGACGTTCCGGAGTGTCCCCCGACCGCGCTGAAGCCATCCTCCTCGCCGTCTACGAACCCCCCGGAGGGATCGTCGGAGATGCAATCGTCCCCATCGTCATAGACCAAACAAACCCGTGGGATCTATCGGCCGCATAAAACACCCCAACTAGCAGGACTTTTACAAAAAAATTTTTATTGTGCTGCCGAAGGGGGGCGTAATAGTGTTGAAACATCAAGCCTCGTTGTCTATCGGTTGAGGGTTTGGTGTGATCCCATGCGATGATGCCGTCTTGGACTCGATTTGATCCGTATGACCTCTGTTTGCAGGGTCGCGTTTTCTGTGTGTCGTTTGAGGGTTCGGTTGGGGCGATGGCAACATCGTGGGCGCAGATGAAGGTCAATGCGAACGCTGTCACCGTGGTCCACTACGACTTGATCGCTCTGACCGAGAACATAACGATGACGGTTTATGAGGCTCCGACGATTACGGACGGTTCGACCGCTGTTACGCCGGTCAATGTGAACCGGAGATCCGCGGAAACGGCGACAGCCCAGTTTTATACGGACCCGAGTTCGGTGAGCGGGGGAACTTTCCTGCTGGTTTCCGGTATGCCTTCAAGTGCCAACAAGGTTGGTGGCACAACCGCTCACACCGAAGTGTGGTCTTTGACCCCTAACACCAGTTATGGCATCAAAATGGTGAATAACGGCAACTCGACCACCGGGATTGTTTTCACCATGCTCTTTTTTGAGCATTGATCCTCTCGGGCGGCCAGTTCCCCACCCCAAAATAGTGTTGACGAGGGTTTAGTTTTGGGGGCATACTGGTGCGTGACAAATCACGACCTACGAGGAACACCGGAATGGGGCTGATCGCGGTATGAAACCGAGCAGAGAAATATCAGGATCGTTGGAGGCTCAGTATTTGGAGTCTGACGAGTTCCAAGCTGCATACGAGACTTGGCAACGAGATTCGCTTGCCGAATTCCAGCCGGTCAGAGGGTCGGTTTTGGACACATTTTTGAGGACAAGCGAATACCGGGAAGGGCTGAACGCTTACCTCGAGATTTGGTTCAGCAAATAACGCACACTTGGGCGACCGGCGTTCGTTTGATAGGTGTAGACAGATGCCGAAGGAGGGCAAATGGAGCAATGCAACTGCAAGTACACATGGGAGTATCAGGAATTCCTGAATGAGCAGAAGAATCTGTCAGTTCAGGAACGGCTTCTGAACACGATTTTCCGTCCGTTCGACGGCGACCAATATGAGTTCATATGCGAAGAGTGTCGTCGGATGAATGAGGCGGCAACTCAGGAAGAAGACGAGATGGATGCCATCGTGGCGGCCAGCGATCTTCCCGAAGCCGACTTCAACTGGCGAGATCCTGTGGCAGGGGACTTCCGGTCGCTGTACCTCGCTCACACCAAGTTGCGGATGTACTTCATCGCTAACTTCACGAAAACCGGCGAGATGGTTTCAATCGCACACACATCGAAGATCATCGCCCATTGGGCTGGAATCAGCGATCCCGAGGATTTGCAACGAAAGTTGGAAATCGGGATGTGGGTGGACGAAGCGTTCACGGTCGCTGTCATGGACTACGACGAGATGGACGACTACTACCGCCGCCTAAATGGCGAAGATGTGGGCGAAATCGTCGTAGACGAGGACATTGCCAACGATGCGTTCAATTTTATTCGCAGTCGGATGATGGAAAAAGTCCGTGAGGACATGATCCTCCGCGAACTGGAGAAGGAGTTCAATGATGGTCAATAATCGTCCTGATCCGGTACAGCCCATGACACCCAAACCCCAGCAACCGGAAGATCACGAAAGCAAGTGTGCTTGCTACGACTGTGAAGAGTGGGCGTATGCCCTACTCGATTGGGAGGAAGCAGAAAAGCAGGCTGGAAGAAACCCTTGGGCGGATACCAGCATCAGAACCGGGGTGGAGGGTCAAACATGATGACCTACGAGAACACCTGTATCGCGGATCACAAACTGGAGGCGACCGTCTTTGGCCGCATCCGAACATGGTTGTGGTGGAAACGGCACGACCGGTGTAATCCACCGTCCAAGAAGGAGAGCGTTGTGAAGTACAGAATTGAAATCGTCTTTGACGCTGACCGGGATTTGACCGAAACCGAACTGTCGGATCTTCTTGACAGCCTGTATCCGCAGGTCGAAGAACCAATGGTGCGATGCTTGGAACACAACTGTTTGGACTTGGTTCACGACGCGGAGTTTCAAACCTCCCATGTGGATTGCTCCGTTCAAAAAATCGGGTAAATAGCGGTTGATAGGCGGTCGGTAATGTCGGCATATGGCATTACCGACCGCTACCGCTTACATTCTCGGGCAATTGAGGAAGCACCGAGCCTGCCCCGATGCGACATGGGACGCGGTCGAGGCGGAAGCAGCCGAAAAAGGGTTCGGCAATTTATCTAAATCTGCCCGTGAGCAGGTGAGATTGGCGAAGGTGGCGTGGCAGGCTGAGCAGGCGATCCTCAAAAGGACTCGGGAACGATGAACATTGATGATCTGATCGAACTGATCCGCAACCAAGGAAACCTTGACGCACCGACAATGGAAATTGTTGAGCGTGAGATGCGAACGAACTCCATGTCCAAATCGACGGTGTTGATCCTGCAAGGGACGATGGAAAAGGTCCGGAAACACAGTCTTCTGAAGGCGGCCAATCGTTCCGAGGCTGGTCGAATCGCCGCAGAGGCTCGGTGGAAAGGTCATGTCAAACAGCCGACTGGTGGCGGTATGCCGGGTCAGGCTGGTGTTGCCCCCAATGCGACAGCACCGACCGCAACCGGAGCTGCAGGAACGGCGAGCGGTTATGTGCGGCCCGAAGTCGTCAAAGTGAAGACGATGGACGAGGCTGTCAAGGCTCTGAACGAAGGCAAAATCGTCGAGTTAGAGCAAGAAGGTGATGTTCACACTCTGCTGAACGAACTGGCACGAATCGCCCTTGACGCTAAAGCCCAAGGTAGGGATGCTCCGAACTATGACCTGTGCAAGGTGACAGTTCCCGGCACAAGTTTGTTCTGTGGTCAAAATAAAGGGATTCCTCGAGCGAAAATGCCTCAGTTGAGGTCAAAGCCTGTTGCCGGTTCAAAAGCGGACGCGCTACCTCGGAACCAATGGGGTGAAGTCGAAGGGGCTGACCTGTTTGAGGCACACCTTGAAAAAGAACTTGGTATTTCGGTGGAAAGCAAAACTGTTCGGGCTTCGTCGCTGAAGGCAACCCAAACGGATATGAAGGGTACTCAGGTTGCTCAGATGATGACTGACCCCAAGTTCAAGCCTGATGCCGAAGAAATTTGGGTTACTCGCGACGGATACATTCTTGACGGACACCACCGTTGGGCGGCCACGGTCGGTAAGGATCTCGCAGACGGCGATCTCGGGGATCTTGATGTGAGAGTGCGAATGATTGACGCACCGATCACCGAAGTGTTGCAGATTGCTAATAGTTGGACTGCCGATATGGGCTTACGATCCATCGCCGGTCCAGCGACAGCCCCGAATGCCAGCGGTTCGATGGAACCGGCTGGCGCGACACAAGTCAATAAAAGCCGGGATGTGCCGACCGACAAGAAGTTGTATGAACGGGTCATTGCCGAAGCAAAGAAGAAGTTTGAGGTGTACCCGTCCGCCTATGCGAACGGCTGGGTGGTGCAGGAATACAAGCGTCGAGGTGGCAAATACAAGGTTGAGAAAGCCTCAGATAAGCGGTTGAGGGATCCGAAAGGTGGCTTGACCGCTGCCGGTCGGGCGCATTTCAAACGTACGGAAGGTGCAAATTTGAAGCCCGGTGTGAAGGGTGCGGCTGACACTCCGGAAAAGATGCGACGCAAGGGATCGTTCCTCACCCGGTTCTTTACGAATCCTTCGGGTCCGATGGTGGACGAGAAAGGTAAGCCGACTCGACTTGCTTTGTCGGCTCACGCATGGGGGGAGCCGGTTCCGAAGAACATGGATGACGCTCGGAAACTGGCGGCCAAAGGTCGGCGGTTGCTTGCACGGTATGAGGAAACGAAGAAGTCCGCGGATGAGGGCGATGATGAGCCGACCTGTCTCGGGTGCGGGAAAGGTTTCCAACCCTAAACCTGTATGGTGTCCGCATGGAGCGGAATATTTGTGAGACAGCGGTGATCGGGGGAGTTGAGGTCACCAAAGGTACGGCGGTCACGGTCGAGGGTCTGAAAGGCGAGTTCCTGTTTCAGTATGTGTGGTTACCTGACGGTTCGTTCGCGGTGTGGGATCCGAAACGACACCGGATGCGATCGTTCTCGCCGGGGAAGGTGCGGATATCTAAGAAACGGAAATACCCGACACGCCCCCGATAAGGTATTCAAAAACTTTGGAGGCAAAATGTTTCGTGATCTTGAGGGTCGTTTGTGGTTTCGGCAATCGTGGTTGAAAGAGTTCCTAGATTGTCCGGAGAGGGCGCGTTTGAAGGCTGTGAAGGCTGATCAGCCTCGGGTGACCTCTGACGCTGCTCTGATCGGTACAGGCGTTCATACGGCAATCCAAGGGGTGCTGGAGGGTCATGTGGATCCACAGGACATTGAGGACGCAACTAACGATGCTGTCGTGTCACTTTTGATTTCGGACGATGTGTCGTTCTCGAAGTATGAGGCTGATCAACTTCCGGGTCACGCTCGCAGGTGCGCCCGAGCGTGGGCGGACGGGATTTTGCCCCATGTCGAGTTGGGCGGCCAATGCGAAAAGAACTTCTCGGTCGTCGTCATGGAAATTGACGGGATTGAGGTCGGTTTGACCGGGACGATTGATTATGTTCCGCCGTCCGGAGATGTGCTGTGGGACTGGAAAACCGCTGGTAAGAAGTACAGTCAGAAGCAGTATCAGAAAGGGTCGGTGCAGGCTTCGACCTATGCGACAGCGATGAGTTTGCAGCGGCAGCTGGAATTGCCCATGAAGTTCAATTTCGGGGTGATGGTTCGCGGTGAGAAGTCGGCTTCTAGTCAGATCGTGACCGTGGAACGCCGTCAGGAGCATTCAGATTGGTTTCTGAGGCAGTTGGCTGATGTTGCACGGTTCGCCATCCGTTTCGGGGCTGACGAGCCGTGGGCGAAGAACGAGGAGTCTTTCCTGTGTTCGGCAACTTGGTGCAACTTCTACCATGAGTGTCGAGGGGCGTTCATCTCGGCTGACGCGGACGAATTCGTTGGCTAACATGCGACGGTGCTGGAGTCAGAGTTTCAGAAACAGGTTGTTTCACTAGCCAAACAATGTGGCTGGTTGGTGATGCACACTCGACCTGCCCTGAACCGATCCGGTAAGTGGAGTACGCCGATTCAGGGTCATCGCGGATTCCCTGACCTTGTTTTGAGCCATGCGACGAGGGGAACGGTGTTTGCCGAGTTGAAGGGCGAAAAGGGGCGAGTCGCTCCGGAACAGCAGGCGTGGATTGACACGCTGGCCGCAGGCGGTTGTGAGGTTCATGTGTGGCGACCGGCTGATCTTCAGAAAATCGCTGATCGACTATCGGAAATGCTTGACTAGGGTGCAGTAGTTCCATACCATCCTTTATGTCCCGAGGGGACAAGGAGGAAAAATGCAACCAACACCCATGAAAACAATGGTTCGGGCAACCGACCCGGAAACCTCAACCGAGGGGGCGGCCAGCGTCCAAGGTCGAACCCCAACCCAAAAAATGCTGTTGCTGAACGCCTACTACGCCAACCCGGAAGGGCTGACCGACGAGGAGGCAGGCATCATCACCGGTTTGATCAACAAGCCGAAGTGCAGTTACTGGAAGCGGTGTTCGGAACTTGAGGCGGAGGGCTACCTCATGCGAACCCTGTTCACGCGTCAGGGAATGACCGGTTGCCATATGCTCGTCCGTACGATCACCGAGGCTGGTCGCAAGGAGGTGGAGGCAAAATGAACCTGAGATGGCTTCATGCCGCAATTGGATGCCAATTCCTTGGGATGTTCATTTTGGGACTCAAGGATCCGTCCAATTTTGCGTTCGTCACGCTGTTTTGCACAGGATCGTCCACGGTGTTGATGATCATGGGCATGGATAAATTGGAACGCCTACTAGGAGATGAGGAGGAAGACAATGGGTGAAATGGTCGAGAGGACACATCCCATGTTTGAGCAACGAATCAAAGAGGTAATCGTGGACGGCAAAATCAATTTGCCTTTCCTCGGGTTTGCGGCCAACGGAGACAGGGATCGCACCTACACCTACCTGCGAATGGCAATGGAATATGCCGTGGATCTTGAATTGGATGAACGGTGTCTGCCACCGGAGATCCGGTATGCCTCAAAAAAATGGGTGTTTCCGGTCGATCACGGCGGAATGTCCGATATTTCGTCAATGACAAACATCGGGGTGTTGGTGTTCCGCGGTGGAGAGGTCATCGTTTGTGTCTACGGATGCGACCATGATGTTGTGACCAAGCAAAGGGGTCGTTGTTACTACGAATCGCATTGCAAGAACTGTGCGTATGCGTATGTGGTCGATTCCGGTGACTAAAACGCACTAAATCGTTGCTTGATGGGGGTGGGACGGTGTTCCACCCCCATTTGTTATTGTCGCCCTGTGGCTGACATGAGAGAAATCGGAACCTACGGTTATCAGCGATCCGGAGGTGCTGTCACAGACGAGTTCGTTGCCAGTCTTCAGGGTCTTCGGGGTGCAAGAACCTACCGGGAGATGGCGGACAATGACCCGGTGATCGGGGCGATGCTGTTCGCGGTTGAGCGAATGATCCTCAATCTGAAATGGCATGTCGATCCGTACAAGGATGCGAAAAGCCCGAAAGCGGCCAAGAAAGACGAAAAGGTTGCCCTGTTCGTCGAAGAGTGCTTGGGCGATATGGAGGAATCTTGGAGTTCCACTCTGTCGCAAATTCTTTCGTTCCTTACTTATGGCTGGTCTTACTGTGAGATTGTCTATAAGAAGCGTGGAGGCATGGACGCTAAGGACAAACGAAAGCAGTCTCAGTTTGATGACGGCAAGATCGGCTGGCGACGACTTGCTAACCGCGCCCAAGAAACCCTTTTTGACTGGGATCTTGCACCTAACGGGGACATTCTCGGGATGCGACAACTGGATCCAAGTTCAAACATGGGTTTGGTGACGATTCCGATCGAGAAATCCCTGCTTTTCCGTACCACGAACCAGCGAAATAGCCCGGAGGGCAGGTCTTTGCTCCGGAACGCCTACCGCCCGTGGCGTTTCAAGAAAACGATTGAAGAGATTGAGGCGATTGGCATTGAGCGTGACCTCGCCGGTCTGCCGGTCGCATACGTTCCGCCGTCGATGTTGTCGTCGACCGCGACCTCAGATGAGGTTGCAGCTCGTAATGCGATCCAAAACCTTGTCCGGGGAATCAAGCGAAATCAGAATGAGGGCATCCTGTTCCCCCTCGCCTTTGATGAGGGCGGCAGGGAAATGTACAAGTTGACACTTCTGTCAAGTGGCGGTAACCGACAGTTCAATACTGATGCGGTTGTCGGTCGATATGACCAGCGAATTGCCATGACCATTTTGGCTGACTTCATCCTGCTAGGACATGAAAAAGTCGGTTCTTTTGCTTTGGGTTCGTCCAAGATTGACCTGTTTATGACGGCAATCGCCCAAATGACGGCACAGGTCGCGGATGTGATGAACAAGGATGCGATACCTCGTTTGTTGAAGATGAACGGGATGGATCCGCTTCGGCCGCCGACGCTCCGAGTTGAGGAATTGCAAACAACGGATCTTCAGGTTCTCGGTGACTTCATTACGAAGATGGCTGGAGCCGGGGCGTTGCAGGTTGACGCTGGTTTGGATCAGTTTGTCCGTGATCTTGTCGGATTGCCACCCAAGGTCGAGGAGGAGGGTGCAATGGGGATGGGTGCTGAGATGATGCCCAATGCGACGGGGGATCAACCGGTTCCAGCTGCAGCACCGCCTCAGCCTGCACCAGCCGTTCCGGTACAACCGGCCGCGGAAACGCCGATGACGAGTGGTGGTCCGATTGAAGACTATTACTCTAACTAAAGCCGTTCTTTCTGAGACAGAACTAGAGATGGCGATGGCGATGAACGCTGTCTCTGAGCAGTTGTCAAAGACATTTATGGGTGTTATCGGCTCCGCTAAGGGGTCTTCCGAGGATGCTTTGGCACGGTTGTCCGGGGTGGACATTCTGTCCGACTTGGAGAAACTCACTCCAATTATCATTCGACCGTTGCTGGGCGAGGTGCAGTCAGCTGCCGCCGATGCGATAGCGAGTTTGCCTGCCTCCGCGACGATCACTATCGGGTTTGATGTGACGGATCCGAGGGCGTTGGCGTGGGCTGAACGGCGAGCCGGGGAATTGATTGTCGAGATAACCGACGATGTTCGCGCTCAGGTTCGGGATTTGATTTCTCGCGGTTACCGGGATCAGTTGACTATCAACCAGTTGACGAGGGAGATTCAGAGTCTTGTCGGGTTGCATTCTCGATGGAGTACAGCGGTCAATAACCTGTTTGCTCGCACATTTCAGTCGCTCACAACTGCTGGGATGACCACCGGTATGGCGACTAGCAGGGCTACCGCGGCGGCCGACGCTTACCGGACTCGGTTGACGAGAACTCGAGCGGAAACGATTGCCCGAACCGAAGTCATTTCCGCGAACAATGCCGGTCGGTTTATGGGCTGGCAACAATTCATGGAACAGTCCGGTTTCCCGGCTGGTCTGCTCCGGAAAGAATGGGTGATTGGACCGGACGGATGGCAAGGTATCGAAGTATGCGAAAAGTGCCAAGAACTCGCTGGTCAGACCGTTGCTGTCAATGATGTTTTCCCGAATGGGCGACTGATGCCGCCTGCCCACCCGAATTGTCGATGCACCGCATTGCTGATTTTCCCTGATGAGGAACTCTGATGCCGTGGCAAATTGAATCTCGTCAGGGTGAATATGTGGTCGTTCGGGAGGGGACGGACAAGGTCGTCGGTAGACACGCGACTCGCGCTAAGGCTTTGAGGCAACTGAAAGCGTTGTATGCGGCCAAAGGAACTGTCGAAAAAGCGAAGTTTGCTTCTCGTTCTGAGGCAGGTCGTTTTGCGGCCGAGCAACGGTGGAAGAACCTGCCGATGAGTCAGGACGAAATGGATGCGTTGTACAAGAGGCTCCGTTCGCAATCTTTGGAGATACAGAGCAGGTTGCAGAAATCGGAAGAGGGCAGACTGATTATGCGCTCCATTTTGAATTATGTGACCTATGGTCACAAAGCAATGAATAAACATTTGCGTAACCCTGTTGATCGGAGTACCTACGCCAACCCGGAGGTTTACGACCAAAACGCCGAAATGACTGAGCGGTTAGTTGAGTCATTTGACGAGTTGGCAGTCGAGTTACCGGAAACGATCACGGTTTACCGCGGTATCCAACAGAATCCGCTGAATGACGCTGTTGTTAGACCTCGGGTAGGTGATGAATTCACAGACCTTGGCTTTTCGTCATGTTCGACAGATCGTGGTATCGCAGGAGATTTTGCTGATCCATCCGGGGATAGTCAGAGTCACATGATGATGCGAATAGTCATACCAAAAGGAACAAAAGTGGTGATCCCACCGCAGGGCTATCCGGGTTCTGAGAAAGAGGTTCTTTTACGGAATGGGAGCAGGTTCCGTATTACTGAAGTGCTAGAAGATGAAGACCCAAATGAGGGTTTCTACACTTTTTTGGGGGTTGAACTTGTCTCCTGATAGCAGATTCATCGTCAACTGGGACGATCTCATCTTCGACGACCCCGAACTATCCAAAGGAAAGTTTGCTTCTCGTTCTGAGGCAGCTCGGTTTGCGGCAGAACAGCGGTGGAAGGGGCATCGTAAAGAGGATGCGACGACGCGTACCGGAGGTGCGTCGGATGAAGTGACTTTGAGTACGCCGACCAGCGATCTTGATGAGTCGTTGCGTACTGGCCGCCCATTTGCACCTTTGAAAAATCTTGTGACTGACCCGGAGTTGGTGCAAGCGGTTTTGGACGATGCGACTAGGCAAGGCAGAGTCGATGACAAGGGTCGGATCAGCGTTCTCTACAATCCCAAACTGTCGGCTCTGAACCCAATTATTGCTCGCCTCAAAGAATTGTTTCCGGATGGTTGGGAGCCATTCCCGATGGGTGATGAAGATCGTCAATCTTCAAGCATAGAAACGGTCGCTAGGACTGTCATTCAACTGATGGTGATGAATGCTGATGGGCGAAGCAGTTATGTTGCGGACGACACACTCAAATCTAAATACCTAGAAAGTATTGACCCGGCTAAAACCTCGGTATTTATTGCTGCCTCACAATTTACGGTCGAGCAAGTTTTCGCTGAGGGTCATTACTGGTCACAATTTGTGACCCAAGAATCAACTGGCTACTACGGCAATAATATGAGAGCCGATTTTGAGGCCGCGGCAATGGGAATACCGCCGATGGTAGATAGTGCTTTACGCCCTATTTATGGTGCTGTGATGCCACGGTCAGCGGTTACCGACACCTCCCAAAGCAGAGTGTCAGGTGCATTGGAAGGTTACGGTGACTGTTTCATTGAATTGAAACCGGAGGTGAATGGACGAACAACCGTGACTGGCGGTGATTCGCTTTATGAAGTGCCAAGTCCAACAAGGTTGCAGTCAGTAACGATTGACAAGATTGCCCAAGACCTTGGCGGTCCACAAATTGGTGGTTACGCCTATATCGAAGCACAGGTTTACGGTGGTGTCCGGACGGAAGATATTCGAGCGATTTGGGTTGATGACGAGGATCAACAATTCAATATTCGTAAGACTTTAGACGAAGCCGGTTGGTCGCAGATTGAAGTTTTGATCAAGCACAACGAACCGGGTTTTGACGGTGATGTGACGGTTGAGAAAGCGAAGTTTGCTTCTCGTTCTGAGGCTGGGCGTTACGCAGCTCATGTGCGATGGTCGCGTGAGCGTGGAATTGAACCGATTCCTGTCGAGGAATGGCGCACCGGGCAACAGATTCCTGAAAAGGTTCGTAGTCCACGAATGCAAAAAATCGTGGAGATGCGAGCAAGCATTCAAAGTCGTCTAGCAAAATTGAATGACCTTTTACAGCGCGAAGATGTTCTGAGGTTTGCCGGCACTATAAAAACCCTTGCTGATGCTGAGGGTTTTGAAGATATGGCTGAGACATTGCCTCATGTCAAGGCGGCTGATTGGGAAAAAACAACGATTCCTCAGCAAGTTGACAAATACAACCCGGCTCAATGGTGGGCTGTAGTTGTTGATGGCAGGGTGATTCCTAACGCCGAGGTGATGGGTTTGATGTACGACATTATGGAAGTCGGAGAACTCATCGCTTTGGAGGCTGAAGAACGCTATTCGTCGTCAGGCAAAGAAGTCGATTTTGAAACGGAGAAAAAAGCTGCCGGTGAATCTTTCATGCTCGGCAAATCAATGAGTCGAATCAAAAACGAATTTTGGGGTGTTCTTGTTGAAGTTGCGGCCCGACAAAAAGGAAAGTGGGTTTCGGTAGACGAACTGATGAAGCAAACCAAAACAGAAAATTCGTTTCAAATGATCAAACTGTATTCGGGACTACAAATTAGCGATCCCTCCAAGAAAATGCCCCCTGAACAACTAACAAAAGAGTTGTTGAAGTTTGAAAAATTGGTGGACGAAAAAATTGCTGAACTGACTGTCCCGGTCGCTGATTCACTACGAGCGATACGGCTCGAGGTTCTCAAAGAAATTGGTGGGTTCGGTGTTACGCAAGATGAAGCCGAAAAAGCGGTTCGCCCTAGTCATTTTGGGGCAAAAGCGCGACAGAGAGTTGTTGCAGCGTTGCGTGAATTGCCGACAAGTTGGGTTCGGCAGGTAACGAAAATGGGGGGATTGAGTGTCACGGAGTCACCTGCACCTGATATGGCATCGTTCAACTATAAAAACCGACAAATTGAAGTAGGTGCTGGTAGTTCCCTCGGAGTTGCTGTTCATGAGACAGTTCACGCTGTCGAATACGATTATCCGCTGATGAACATCATGTTGAATTCGTTTGATTGGCATCGGGCAACAAACTGGAGCGGTGTCTTAGAACCGCGAACTACTAAAGGATATGCGAAGAGGCTCAAAGCGGGGACATTTGAAACGCCAACAAACTTTTCTGTTGACCCTAATTCACTTCGTATTAGAGATGGTTATTTGGACGAGTATTCGGGTCGGATCTATCGGAACAGCCGTTTTGATGCCCATGAGCAACTGACGGTTGCCGGGGATCATTTGCTGTTCCCAAATGAAAATCGGAAAGACGTGATTGATCTTGATCATATGGTCTTCGCTTTGGGGATGTGGGCGACATTATGACGATGCGATGGACTTTGGGTGATGGTACGACCGTCGAGGTTTCTGATGGTGAGGTGATTGCGTCACCGAGTATCAAGATGTTGGTGAATGGGCTGGTTGGGGCTGAGAGTTGGGTGTCGTCGGTTCGGTTTCCGTTTGCTCGGAGATCCGCGTCGTTGGCAACCGAGTTTGATGCGATCATTACGGTTGATTTTGCGTTGGGGATGTTGGGTCTAACCGTGGTTGATTCTCCGGTTCCGTCAGCGTTTGCCGGTCGTGAGGGTGATGTTGATGCTCCGGGTCGGTTGGCGGATGTTTCTAAAGCCAAGTTTGCTTCTAAGTCGGAGGCGGCGAAGTTTGCGGCCGAGCAACGATGGAAGGGTCATCAGAAGAAGATTCCGGAAACAAAAATCGCTGGAACACGGATTACTCAAGAAGAATATTTTGATCTAGTTCGTCAGTCCGTAATCAAACATCGCGATCTAAAGAGGAAAAATAACGACGGATCTATTTCTGATAACGAGATTTCAATTCTTGAGGCATATAAAGCACTAAAGGCATACACGTTCGGTGGCTATAGGAACATGAACGCCCATCTTCGACGTGAAGATGAGGACGAGGATCGGAATGATTCTTTTGTGGGGGCAGATAAAGACGGTGTGTC
>Ga0129333_10003677_pt1 | contig 14372 bp, 25 predicted proteins | sample CPB6_08_DNA_FD_94474 | JGI IMG/M metagenome (GOLD analysis project Ga0129333, IMG submission 94474) | Freshwater to marine salinity gradient microbial communities from Chesapeake Bay, USA - CPBay_Sum_0.6_0.8_DNA | ecosystem: Environmental > Aquatic > Marine > Coastal | place: USA: Chesapeake... | reverse complement strand
TATTTTGAATTTTATTATCAATAAGAAGTAAATTATATTCCTCAACTAATTCACCATTGTCGAGTGAATATGTTTTTGCTTGATACTTGGCAAGTGGACTATTACCATAATAAACAACATCATCTTTTACAGTAAAACTCTGTTTGTTTTTTTGTTTCTTACCTTTAAAGATTACTTGAGTTGATGCGGTACCGATTGTTAAAAGAGCAATGAAGGCGAAAATGTACTTTTTCATGTTCTGTGAATTTATGATTAAAAATTGATTACTTTTTTTCTTTCTTTTTCTTATACTCTATTGTGAGGTAGGTCCCAACAAACGCACCCAACACAGCTGGTATAATTAATGTTCTATCTTCAGTATAAGATAACACACCGAACGCACCACATAGATAAATTGCTGAACCCCATATACCAGCAGAGACAGATTTACGTTCATCTATCTTTATGAAATAAAAAGTCCAACAAACATCTGCCAATGCCATTGCAATAAAAACTAAAATAAATTGTACGATATAACTCATATTGTTTTGTTTAATAAAATTTTCTAAGAACTTCAATCACATCCCATGCATCTTCTAAAGCATTGTGTGTAACAATCCCTTCAATATTTGTTCTTTCCTTACATGTTGTGAGTGATGGAAGTGAATCGTCATTTTTCCAATCAACACAAAGAATTGCCGGATCTAAAACTCTTTGTCTTGTTCTAATTAGTTTTTGCCACCAAGGAAGTTGTTGTAAGAATAACTTATCGAATGTTCCAAAGTTTTTTCCTGCAACATTTAATGTAATTGGTTTTGAATTTGAATCAATTCTTGATGTCACCAATAGATGATTAGGAACATCATCACCATAACCATTCACCCACAAAAACTCATAAAACTTTTTAACAACATCTTCCTTTTCTAAAAATTGATATGATGATGTCTTTTCTAAAATTAATCTGTCGGCATCTTTTCCTTCAAGATAAGTACCAATCATTGAAATGATATTCTTATTCATTGTCAATGCTCTTGGTGAACCAACAATTTCTCTTTGAAGAATAATAGCATTAAATTTTGGACATTCATCAAATGACAATTTCTTTTCGGTATCTTCAATAATTGCACCGATTGAAAGAATACAATTCTTCTCGTGATCAAGACCCGACGTTTCAATATCAATACTTACGTACTTCATTTTATTTTTAATTTTCAATTACAAATTTTTCACCATTAACATCAATCTCCATAAACCAAATTGAACCTACATCAAATTGAATATCAGAATCATTTATATCTGAATCACTAAATAAGTCCATAGGTACAACTTCATCTTTCTCTTCTTCTGTTAAGGGTTCATCCCATTCTATTTCATCAATCTCAATACTTCCATCAAATGAATCACCTAAACTTAGATTTGAAAAATCATCACTACATAAATTACCAATATCATTTTTAGATAATAGTTCGATCAATTCTTCTATATCAACATTTGATGATTCGACTTCCGAACGTTTCCAATTTGTTTGTGATTCAAGTGTGAAATTTTTATCATTCCATGTTCCGTTGTGATAACAAATTTCTATTAAAGAATACTTTGTTAATTTTAACACAATAGATACTTCGGAATCTTTTGGGAACTTCTTAAGTTGTTCTACGATAGTTTTATTTTTCATTTTGTTTTCTTTTAGGTGAATGATACCATAATTTTAACCATTCAAAAGGTTTTAACGCATCAGTAAATGGACCACCAAACACAGGATATTCATCTTTTGAGTATTCTTCTTCGATCTCTTCCCATGTTTCGGTTTCTAATAATGACATAATTTCTCTTGTCAATGAACCAGCAGTTTTCGTACCATCATTTGACCAATCAATTATTTTATTTTCTATCTCCCTATATAATTTTATCTGATGTTCTTTCATAGTTTTCGTCTAATGAATTTGGGTAATATAATAATGTCGGGTTCTTCTTTTGAATATCAATGTGTGGAAAAACATTTCTAAACATTTCAACATCAAATCGTTTTGTTATTAAATGATATCCATTCTTTGTTGGAACAAGTTTTTCCAATTTATCACCTTCAGGTCTTGTTATTGTTAGAGTTTCAATAAGTCTAACCAATTCTTTTGTATCTTTATTATCAAGGTCAATAATCCATCTTTTTTCAGTTGTTTTAATTTGACCAACTACCGAATCAAATACATTTTTTTGATTGATTTGTCCTGATTTAATTCGAGTAACGATTTCAGTAATCATATTCAACCCAACATCCTTGTGATTTTGTTTCACCACATGAATATATGCTCTTGCTTTAAACATCTCACATAGTTGAATAATTTCGTCGTATCTCTTTTCAAGATATTCAATAGATGTTACACAATATGATTTAATAGTTCTTACTGATTGGTGATTATCCTTCTCACCTTCGGGTTGATCTTTCTTACGTTTGAAGACATATAACATATAAAAATCACCTTCATCTGAGAAGTTCAATAGAGGTTTTATTAGGTTAATATTGTTTATCACGATATTTTAATATTAAAATATTGGTGTAAATTTTTCCACAAATACAATATATTCCTCTGCAATCCATCTATTAATACAAGTATAATATCTCTCACCAAACTTAAAAGCTCTTATCTTTTCATCAACACCATTCCAATTTGCGGTAACAATATATTGATTGTCAGGATCAAATCGAGAATGAAAAATTTTAGTATCTTCTTCTTTTTCTAAACTTTCTCCATACCAATGATTTTTCTGTAACCATTGGAATATGTGTCTTCGTTCACCTTCGGTCATCTGATGCCAATATACCTTTGTCAAGTTTTGCCAAAACATTGCTCGAGCAATTGGTCTTGGTGGTATACATGCTTCGGCCAAAAATGATAACTCAAAAAAATCTATTGTAAAATTTCCCATGATTTATTCACTTATGGTTACAAATTTAAAGATATTTTTTAATATCACAAAAAATGTTACAATTATTTTATAACTCATTGAAAATCAATGGTTTTACTTTTGATTTTCTTTGAGTTTTGACCACAACCATTGAAATGATTTGTATTGTTCCATAAAACAATCGTCACTATTTGGGTTCTCGTCTCTGAATTGTTCCCATAGGTTATGAAATTCCCTGTTAAGTTTATCCTTTTCAAGAACTTCAGCTTGTCTCATCAATTCATTGTATTGTCTTGGTGTCATAAAAAAATATTATAAATTATGGAAAAAATGTGATTTTACTTTTAATATTTTATTCATTTTGTAGATCTTATTTTTTTCTTCGGTTGTTCTGATTAGGTGTTTTGGTGTTTTTTCTGAGTGTTTTTTATACCACTCCGATTCTAAAAATTTTTTATACTTTTCAGAGTTTTTATTTTTCATGTTTCTTTTTTTGGTAGTCAGAATGGGACTCGAACCCATAACCTCGACCGTATAAGGGTCTTGCGCTAACCATTGCGCCACCTGACCAATCCAAATATATGAAATCTTTTGGTATATTCAAAAAAACTACACATAAAAGAAAATTTTACGGATATTTATAATAAAATCGTAAAAATGTACAAAAATTTCAAATTAACTGATGAGGAAAGAAAACAGATCCTTGAAATGCATGAATCACATGGGTATAAAAAACCTGTAAATGAACAAATAGTTAGTGTGGAGCAAGGATCTGAAATTGATCTAATTATCTCAACAAAAGATAAAGAGTTCGTAAATTATATTAACAAGATCAATAAAATGAAACAAGGTAGAGATAATCTATATTTTGGTTCATTTAATATGTATTTTGATGGTAAAACTAAAAAATTTATGACCATGGGTCAAGATTCTGGATTTTTGAAAAAAGAAAAACCTGATGTAGAACGTTGGAGTGATCAAATTTTATCAGCAGCCAACGAATTGGTACAATTCATCAAAGATGATGAGTCAAAACAAAAATTCAGAGATTTACAACAAAAAAACCCATTTTTTTACGCGTATTTAATTGACAAATACAAACAAAACGAAAACTATCACAGAAAAATTAAAAATAAAAATATCATTATTGATGATGTTGTGTCGGTAAAACAAGTACCTCCACCGACACAGGTTCAACCTAAAGAAACAATAGAACCTGGTGTGCAAATTGCAACAGATAGGAGTGTCGTTAAACCGAACTTGTTTCAAAATAATGAAGCAACATTAAGAGGTGAATTTGTAACATATATAAATGAATCTGTTATGTCTGTTGTTAATGAATTAAAACAAAATTTGGCAGATAAAGGTGGTACAGGAACAGGTGTTCTCGACTCTATGACAATTTATGCAAGTAGTTCAAGAACAAGAAATGGTGAAAGTAAAACGGTTCAAAATGACGGTAAAAATTGTGCAATAAATCCCACTACAAAACAACCATTTGCAGCTTGTCCAACACACTTAACCCTTTCTAAAGGGAGAGCCGAGGCAGCGAAAAGATATATGATTGACTTACTGAAGAAAAATAAAATAGAGGTTGATGAAAGTAAGATTCAGATTAATTTCCAAGGACAGAATGGTGATGGAACTTCAGGTCCTGAATTCAACCCTCAAACTGACAAAGCATCCGATGAAAAATTTCAAATACATCAGAGAGTTGATGTTGATTGTATAATTGCAATAAGAACCACACCAGATGTTAAAACTAAAACAACTCCGCCAGATGAAAAGGCTACTGAACCAACAACTGAAACTGATTACAAAGTAAGAATAACAGGTAAGGAAAAAAATAAATTAGTAATAGACATAAATCTTACTTTTGATTTTCTTAAATTTAGACTTCCTGGTTTTAGATCTAATAAAGGATCACGTGCAGATTTAAGACAAGTTAGATGTACTGCCCCAAGATAAATTACGGTTTCTTATTGAAACAAATTAATTCACAGTACATTTTGTATTGTGAATTTTTTTTTGTCGATAAGTAATAATATTTCATTTCAGGATCCAATAATAATTTATTGTGACCTGTCGAATATGTCCATAATAAAAATGCATAGTTGGCAATATCATAGGACGTTACTCCGTTTTTTTGTATTTTATTTAATAAAACAGTTAACTCTTCTTTGTTTGTACGTATACGACTATTATTATTTTGTTGTGGTATCAAAAGTTCGGCACAATTTTCACCTATATGATATTGTTTATAATTAGGAATTCGTTTCCATCTGTTTAAGAAACCATAGTAACTACTGTCCTCTCCATGAGTAACACTATTTACTTCAGACATATATCTGACATGACTATCGGCAAAGTTCTTTAATGTGGTATCAAACTGAACGGGAGGAAGATTATGGGATTTCCTATACTGATTAAGTATTATACCAAACTCCGAATTATAATCTTGAGCGGAAATTTTTAAGGAAACTGTGATCAATATGAATAATAAAAATCTTTTCATTTGAGATAATTTTACTCAAAGGTAAGATAATTTATGATATCACAAAATTTTTTTGGAATATTTTATTTTTCTTTTGTAACTTGTTGGTTATCAATCTCTTCTGAATTATCGTTGATCCATCTATCAAGAAGATGACAACCAACGAAATAACCAACTATCATTCCTACTACTATTACTACAACTAACATAGTAATAAATAGTTTGTTATTGCGGAGAGACAGGGATTCGAACCCCGGTTACCCTTACGAGTAATTCAGTTTTCAAGACTGACGCATTCAACCGCTCTGCCATCTCTCCGTATAGATTTTTTCTTTCACATTTAGCCCAATCACCAGTGAGACAATGATTGGATTTTCGATTGAGACCCGTAATGGGTTTGAAAATCTATAAAACTCTTCGAGCGGACCGGACGAGACTCGAACTCGCGACCTCTGCCGTGACAGGGCAGCATTCTAACCAACTGAACTACCGATCCGTGTTTGATTCTAACTCACCTTAAATTGCACCTCCGAGTCATGCTCTGGTTGACAAAGTCCTCGTTGAGTTAGTCTCAAATAATTCACAGGTTTATTGTACCCATTCGTACATCATGACCATAATTGGTTGAGATACATATCGTCACCCAATTTTATTATGGTGGTTACATTTTCGTCGTTGGTTAATTACTCCTGACTTATAGTAACTCTACCGGCACCGCTCTGATACCGCGAATCAAGACGGCTTTTAGGGATTCATAGACAGAGGGGTTCCACCTCCGTCGTCACCTGTTTTGTTGCAAGGGAGGGACTCGAACCCCCGACCCCGAGGTTATGAGCCTCGTAAGCTACCGCTGCTCTACCTTGCGATGTTTATTTTACAAATATAGAAATAAATTGTTAAATTACAAAATATTTCTTATTTTTTGTAATATGGATTTTTCTTAGTGTATTTATTTTGTGACGTGTTAAACTTTCTCATCCCCACCCCAATAACGTGCATCATTGGGTTACAAGAAGATAAAATCATAGAGACCAAAACAAGTATTAATATTTTTTTCATATTACAAAAAATAAGATAATATGGTTAATAAAATTGATAATCCTAAAAACCCAAAAACTATGATGCTCCAAATTTTATCATAAATTTCCGACATTTTGTCTGAAAAAATATGACTTAAAATATCATAAAAAGATATTTTATTTTTTGTTTCCATTAGTTTCATTTGTTCATAATATCTTTTACGATATTGTTCCTCATCATCTTGAACTGTCGTGGTGTTAACATTGCTTGATAATATTGTCCCCTCCAAATCAAGATCTTCTTGTTCAAATCCCCTAAAAAATAAAAACTTTTTCATACTTTGATATTATACACAAATGTAAAAATAATTTATGATATCACAAAATATATTTTTAATTTATTGAAAATCAAAGACTTGTCCATTTCCTGTTGTACTCGACTATATGATCGTAAAATAAATTAGCCTGAACCTCATGTCCTGTTTTTCCTTGGTGGTAATCTTGTATTAATCCATTTGTTTCTTCAAATATATTATACCCACCGAACTTATTTGAAACTGTAAATACATTATCATATTGATCTTTAATCAGATCATTTATCAAATACTTCCTATTATTCAAAATATCATTAGGTTGATTATAAATCAATTCATTGATAATTGTCCAATAATAAACATTAATAGAAAGTGATTCACAAAAACGATCAATTAGTTTTTCGTAGTTATAAATTTCATCAACGTAAGGTTTTAATGTTCTGTTAACCACCAAACTTTCATGACAATCTTCAGATATTGGAATGTTTTGATTTACTTTGCCGGGTCCAAGTTTCAACCATGTTTGATCATCTAATGCAATTCTATATCTTTCTAAAAACGTCCAACCAATTATTATGATATCTTTTTGTGAAAACTCGTTTGAGTTTTTACAAAATTCTTGAAAAATTTGATGGTTACCACTGGCACCTTCTCCTTTGTTAATTAATGTCAAATTCAATTTTTCGGCAAGTATATTAGGCCAAGTTTTTGGAAACTCACCACCACAGTATTTTTTATACTCTTGGAATGTTTGGGAACTTTCTACATAACCCTCTGTGTAACTACAACCAAATGTCCATAATTTATTCATATAAATTAACCAACGAAGAATTCAGATAGGATCTTTCCGTCCTCATCAACTTCCTTTCTTACTAAATACCCGAAAGATTCCGACTGAATTATTCTTTTGACTTTTTCTTCCGCCTTTTTGAAATCTTCAAACTTTATGTTGCCTTCATCACAAATAACCTCATAAAATTCAGTTATTTTTTTTACTTTCTTTGTCATAATTTAATATTTCTCAACGAAGTTAAGGAATATTTCTTTATTTAACAAATAATTGAATTAAAACAATACAAAATCCTAAGCATAAACATATTAGATTTTTAAAATTAAGCGGTTCTTTAAACATGTAATGTGACATTAGTGTAAAAATAATGACACCAACCCCGAATCCAATTAATCTACTTGGCCAGATCTGACCTCCGAACCCCTGAATGAAATAATTTACTGATTTTATATACAAGTATCCAAGTGGGATACTTGCTAAAATAACAATCCATTGATATTTTTCATACCAACCATATTTGTACGATGCTTGTAATTGTAAAAACGTTCCGACTTGACCAAATATCCCAAAAAGAATACCTAAAAATACTTTACTATAATCCATAGTAAAAATATACAAAAAAATATTCTAATTATGAAATTATTTGTTTAATAACAGTTTTATTTCTTTAGTTTTATCTGAAGAAATATAATTCTCTAATAATATTTTATTTTGTTCACTTTTAAATTTAGTTTTTTGATACAAATTATTGATATCATTATCATCACTAATCTTCAAAAAATTACAAAAGTTTTTATAGTTTTCAATTTCTATCGATTCAAACTCTTCATTTAAAAAATAAAACCCATATTCTTTCAGTTCTTTATAAACATCATGCTGAAGTAGAAGATAGGATGGTGTTGGTACCATCATACCCTTTAAAGTTTTTTCTGTTAAGAATTGTGATTCATTTTTAGTATCGTTGAAAACAACAGGATTAGTTTCATTTATAATATTAAGTTTACATATGTTATAATCAATAATAAATGGAATGTGATAATTGTTATAGTTGTTATAATACCAATACCAATCCTTTTGATCAAACTCTTTATTATAAATTTTACCAGTATCAATTGCTAAATTAATTTGGTGTTCTCTGTTAACGTCTTTTGTTTTGGTATACATAAACACTTTATTCTGTCTCTTACAATTTTCAAATAAGTGTTCACCTTTTTGGAAGTAACAGAATCCTAATTTTATGTAATAGTATATCAAAGAATACTTGTAATCTAATATATATCTGTTTCCGATTTGTGAAACAAAATTAGATTCTTTTATAGTGTTATCTTCTCTCGTTAATAAATTTGTACTCGTAAAAAAATACTTATAATTTTTTAGAGTTTTAAAGTCATATGGTGTGTTATCAAATAAAACTTCAGAATAATAATTTAGTATTGAATAATCGAAGTTATGTGAATCTATATTATCAAGATGATTGATAAATTCATTAACATTTGCAAAATCGGATATAATAAAATGAATATAATTGTGTTCTTTGATCTTGTTGATAGTATCGACTATTGTATTTAAATTTTTTCTTTCAAAATTTAAAAGATAAAAATCAAAAAGATCAGAGTAGAATAATTTAAAATTTGTATTTGAGTCAATTAATTTTAAATCGTTTGTTAAACTTTGCACCCAATAATTACAAACATCATCACTGACATTACTTATAATTTTTTTTTCTTTTATGTCAGTTAACATCACTTAATTGTTTTCCATATACTTAATGTGATCATCACAATCTTTTATTTTTTTATTCACTAACTCACTAATCATCTTACCCAACTCATAGTAATCCTTACAACTCAAAACCATTTCTGTTTCTATTGTTATTGTTTTTTTACTTTCAATAGCCATCTCAATGATTTTTTTTCTGTAATATTCTTTCTCTTCTTTTATTGACTTTGACTGCATACTACACCATGTATAATCTTTTGTTATTATAAAATGCAACAGGATTACTTTCAGCAATTAATCCATATTCTTTCTTCACATTTTCATAGATCACCTCTTTGGTATTGTCTATATACTTAGATATAATATTACAAAAACCAAAGTTAGATTCATCAACAACTTCTTGTGGTGTACCAGGTAAACCACAATAAATTGCCTCCCCAACCTCACTAATAAACATCCCACTATAAAAACCCTTCAAACTAAATTCATCTACGAATTTATCGGCATTACACCATATGTATACATTGTCCTTATTTCTTAGATAAGGAATAGTTGTACGATCTATAATATAACCACCAGAATTTTTAAATTGACCCACAGAAAATAAACCACCGGGTGATCCGTGACCCATCATCATAATTCTATCGTGTTCTTGAATTAATTTATTTAATTCATTTTTACTAATACCACCTGTAATTACTGTCTTATTTTGAATCGGATTATAAACGATATCCAAAAAACTCGTAGAATCATCCTTGGGATGAATTACTAATGTCTTCATACTTAAAATAATTATTTTAATTTAGAATTTAGATTGTATATAATGGTCTCAACAAGTTCACTATAACCATCTTCGAGTACACATCTGTTTTCAAATGTTCTCACCGCATGAATTATAGTGGTGTGGTCTCTACCACCGGCATGTTCACCAATATTTTTATAAGGATAATTAAAATATTTTTTCATTATCCCACAAAAAATGTATCTCGCATCAACAGTTTCACTTTTTCTTGTTCTCGACAATATCTGTTCAACGGTTATACCACAAGTCTCCGAAACAATTTCTAAAATTTGTCTTGGGGTCTCAAGATTCTTTTTATACCTCAAATCTTTACTTGTTTTGTGTAAATTTTTAATACCAGGAAATACGTAAGGACTAATCATTTAAATTATTTAAGTTATTAAATTAAAAATTACCAGTGTGTCCACTGTAATTTTGTACTCCGATACCATTTTCATTTGATATTTGAATATCTTGAACAGGTTCGGGTAACTCCGTTGGTGATTCGGCGGTCATTTCCATATCCATATCCATTGGTAATTCAGGCGACTCGGCTTCAACGGGTCTAAGATCGTATTCTTCTCTTTTAATATTATTTAACATCAAATCTTCTTTTTCTCTTTCTTCATCGGAAAGTAAGAATCTATTTGTTTTTGAATATGGTGTTTTTGATTCTTTCAAAATTACAGTTAACAAATCCGGTGTTAACTCTGTTTCTATTGAATCAACCCTACTATCTTTTTGATTCCAAAAAGAAAACTCAGAATCGTTTTTATCTAACGAACAAAATGCTGCAACTTTATAACCTGTTTTTTTATTAATACAATAAATCAATACACCTTTGTTTGCATACTTTAAAAAATACTCAGGATTGTTGGTTTGAGTTGTACACCATTTAGTATTGGATCCGTACTTTTTTGATGCGGCATATGTCAATGGTCTTATTAATAACCATTCATCGTCTTGATAAACAACCTTTACTTGTTTTTCTAAGTTTTTTGTTTCAACGTTTATTTCCGCTAAACTCAATTGATTTAAAACATCTTCAAAATTATTATACCTTGATAAATCATTTTGTTCTATTAGGTTTCTTTCATTGTACTCACAAAATTTTTGAAAAGAAACCAAATCATTGATGTTAAACATACCATCAACCATCCTGTAAAATAAAAGTAAATGAAGATCGTTCACTTTATCTAAATCAGATTTACTTATTTTAAATTCATTTTGTAATCTATCTTTTATGTCATTAACATAACGAGATAAATCAGGTGTTTTCTTCATTATTTTAAGTAACAATTCCGTGTACTTAGATTTTTTATTCGGTATGAATAAAGAAAAATAATCGTAAAGATTTAAATTGTTATCAGAACTATTTTTTAGTTCTCTTACTCTTGACATATAAAATTATTTTTTAAGTGATTTGTTGGCACATTTTAAAAAATGTGAAATTACATCAACAGTCCAACCGTTACCAATCATTCTATATCTTTCAGTTTTAGATATACCTTTCACATTAGTATAACCAACGGGCCATGTTTGTAATTTTTCAGCAAGTTCGATTGAATATGTATTTATCTTACCATTTTTAATATACTGATTTGTAGATCCGGGACTTGTCACAACACAGTTTGCTTTACCGTCTTTTCTTTTTGTAAACACTTGTGTATAGAAATCATCACCTTTAAGTTTTCTACCTCTTGTTCCACAGGAAACAGCACCTGTTACTAATTTATTCAAGGTTATTTTTTTATCAACAGGAGGAACAAAACCCGGTAGATTTGTCCAATAATATCTTTCTCTATTTTGTGCAGATACAACCGAAGAATTTATTAAGACAGGTTCAACACCAAGTTCTCTTGTTATCACGTACAACCAAATCTTACTCATTTTAGTATTCTCTAAGAAAAAGTATTTTGGTTTTAATTCTTTTACTAATCTAACAAACTCCCAAAACAAATAAGACTGACCAACAAACTTAAGACCTTTCTTTTTACAAATTAGATAAGATTTAAGAGTGGTTAATGATGTCCCATCTTCTGTTGTCATTCCATTCATCTCACCAGCAATACTTAAATCTGTACATGGGCTACCAGCAAAAATCGCATCTATTTTAGGTAGATCTTTTGCTTTAATGTTTCTAATATCACCTAAATGAATTGTGTTTGGGAAATTGTGTTGTGCAACTTTAATCGCTGCACCTTCAATTTCACTTGCATAATAATTTTTGTACTTAATACCTGCCCTTTTCAATGCCATTTGAGCACAACTTGCTCCATCGAAACAAGACAAAACGTTGTTTAACTTCAACATTTGATTTTAGTTTTATGGTTAGAAATAAATGTAGATCGAAAATAATAAAAATTTCGTAAATCAAAAAAATTTTTTATTTTTTTTGAATATACTCAAATCCGTAAAAGTTATAATTTTTATAAACTGATTCTAAATCCCCAAAATGGATTGCGTCTTTTTCTGTTGGATATATAGCGTCAACAGGACATTCTGGTAAACAAGCACCACAATCAATACAAACATCGGGGTTTATAAATAATTGTTTATCAGTTAGTTCGTCTTTGGTCATAGAACCCACTTCTGAACCCATACCATCTAAACTAATTGGTCCATTGATACAATCTACAGGACAAACTTTAGCACATGAGGTGTCACATACAGAGACACACTTACTTCCTATAATATAACTCATAGGACAAATATATTAAAAAATTAGGAAATATACAAAAGAAAACTACTTTTCACCTAAAATATCACCGGTTTCTTTGTTGAAAACCACTATTTTACCTGTTTTTGAGTCCTTACCGATTACAACATTTGATCCACCCGCTTCATCCATTTCAGAAACCTCTTCTTTTTTATCTAATTGTTTCTTTATTACATCCTCAACTATATTTTCAATGTCGGACTGTTTAAGTTTTATGATCTTTGACATGATTTGATATTTTTATATAAATATCACAAAGAGATAAAAGATGGTAGCTCAAGATCTTTTTGTGAAACAATCTCTTTTCCCTTATCTACATCCCAATTTATATTTAAAAAGGTATCATTATATCTGATCCCACCTTCACTTTCTTTATTGTAAACATTGTCTACTTTATATTGAAATATTGCTTTATCAGATAAAACAGAGAATCCGTGGGCACAACCTCTCGGAATAAACAATTGTCTTTCTAACCCCAAACCTAATTCTACTTTTATTACTTTACCGTATGTTCGTGAGTTCTTCCTAATATCCACTACCACGTCTAAAACTCTTCCAAGAGTACATGTTACTAATTTTGCTTGTTCATATTCCCCTGTTTGAAAATGTAATCCTCTGATAACATTTTTACTTGAATAGGACATATTATCTTGTACAAAGTCAACATTATAACCAATCTGATTATTGAATTCGTCACGATTGTAAGGGACACCGAAGTATCCTCTTTCGTCATGGAATGTTTTATATGTTACAAGATAACACCCTTCTATTTCTGTCTTGATTAATTTCATACTAAATTGATTCGTAATCTATGTTTCCGTATTGATCGAAGTCATCATTTTCATCATGTCCTTCACCGTCTTGTGCCTTTCTAATTGCTTCACAAGTACTTCTTGCCATCACCGTATGTGTCCATGATTGTACACAACTTCTTGAACATTGAATAGTGTATTCTACTTCATCATTATCTTCCCACCCTTCTTCATCTTCACATTCATCAGGATCAATTGTCTTTACAGGTGGTTCAGTTCTACTGAACTTGTCTGATAACTCAAGAATTTCATTTCTTAACTTTATTAGTTGTTCTAATGATTCTATTCTGAAACTAAAGTTTCCGAGTTTTGAGTTTAAAGATAAACTAACAAACTCCTGAGGATTTAATTCGTCTTCACCTTGTTTATAGTGAGATGCCCAATATCCATCTAAAACACCAAAACTTACAATTGATTCATCGGGATAAACGGAAATCCATTCATTTGGATTCGTGTTAACCATTTCCCTATATTCATCTTCTAATGATTGAAGTTCTTTGATTGCATTAGAATACCTTTTAGTGAATTCTTTTTGCCACTTTTTTGTATACTTTCCCATATGTTTTAATTTTTAAAATTTACCCCATCCTGACCATTCCATACATTTTAGTCTGTATTCTTCGATCAGTTTTAGGAATGTTATAAATTTTTTCATGTTGTAATATATATTGGTGTTTGTTCTCCGACATATGCCCCAATGACGTTGTAATCCAAATATTCAATAGCCTCTTCTTCACTCATACCTTCATCACAAATTAGTATACTAATCATTAAGTTTACATCATAAACTAATCTACCGGATCTTTCTTCAATACCAATTACGGCATCATCAAAACCATCT
>Ga0129333_10003676_pt1 | contig 14373 bp, 8 predicted proteins | sample CPB6_08_DNA_FD_94474 | JGI IMG/M metagenome (GOLD analysis project Ga0129333, IMG submission 94474) | Freshwater to marine salinity gradient microbial communities from Chesapeake Bay, USA - CPBay_Sum_0.6_0.8_DNA | ecosystem: Environmental > Aquatic > Marine > Coastal | place: USA: Chesapeake Bay... | reverse complement strand
TCAGGTGCATGCGAAGGCCCGGCGCGGCGTTGACCTCGACGATCCCGCCGGCCTGGTCCTCCAGCGGCCGCTGGACGGTCTCGCACACCACGTCCACACCGCACACGTGCAGGCCCACCATGCGCGCGGCGTCCACCGCGCGGGCAGCCACTTCGGGGTGCACATCATCGGTCACGTCGGTGGCGCTGCCGCCGGTGGACAGGTTGGCGTTGTTTCGCAGCACCACGCGCCGGCCCTTCTCCGGGACCGATTCAGGTGTGAGGTCTTGCTGCACCAACCGCGCCTTGGCGATGTCGTCGAAGCGAATCTTGGTCAAGGAGGTCGCATGGCCGCTGCCCCGACGCGGGTCGGCATTCACGATCAGCACCAGCTCACGCACGCTGTGCTTGCCATCACCGATCACGAAAGGGGGATCACGGCGTGCCGCCGCCACCAGTCGTTCGCCCACCACGAGCAGGCGGAAATCGCTGCCGGGCAGGAACTTCTCCACCAGCACGTCTCCGATCTCGGCGGCGGTGGCAAAGGCGGCATCCGACTGCTCACGGGTGGTGATGTTCACCGTGACGCCGCGGCCCTGGCTGCCATCCTGGGGCTTGATCACCACCGGCAGGCCCACCCGCTGCGCAATGGCCCAGGCCTCTTCGGGTGTGGCTGCCGGCGCACCGATGGGCACCGGCACGGCTGCCGATTGCAGCAGGTGCTTGGTGAGGTCCTTGTCCTGTGCGATGGCCTCGGCCACAGCGCTGGTGTTGTCGACTTCGGCTGCCTGGATGCGGCGCTGCCGGTGGCCCCAACCGAACTGCACGAGGCTGCCGGTGGTCAGGCGCCGAAAGGGAATGCCGCGAGACACGGCAGCCGACACGATCGCCCCGGTGCTGGGGCCCAATCGCAGGTCTTCATCGAGCTCACGCAGCTCCGTGGCGCAGGCTACGCCGTCCAGGTTGGCGGCCTCCTGGGTAGCGGTCTCGGGAGACCAGGCGGCTTGCAGGATCAGCTGCACCATCTCAAGGGCGCGGCGGGCCACATCCTCTTCCGTGTACTCCACCACGACCAGGTACACGCCGTCTTCGGCGGTGGCTTCGGTATGGCTGAAGGTGACCGGGCAACCCGCTGCGGCCTGCAGGGCCAGCAGCGTCGATTCCAGGGCATGCGCCATGGTGATGGCGCCACGACGTGTGGGCGTGCGCAGGGTGCCCAGGCCTGGACAGAGGGCGCGCAAGCGGTCTTCGAAACCGGCATGGGCCTCGATCGACCGTTCATCGGCCCCACAGCGCACCTCCAATTCGAGTGCTGTGTGTCGGCTCCAGAGGTTCGGGCCACGCAGGGCCCGTGTGCGGATCATGTCCATGAAGGCGATTCGGGGTTTCGGGGGTTTTGGGTCACGTGATGCGGGCCGGGTGGCGCGAATCGGCTGGCCTTCAGGCGATCACCGACTGGTCGGGTCGCAGTTCTGGCCGTCGAAGCTCGAAGGTCTCCAGGCCAGCCACGATCAACTCAGGGGAGAGGTCCAGGGCCCAGGCGGCCGCCACAGCGGCCAGCGTCGCCGTGGCCGGCACCTCGCGGGCGGTGACCCGCAGGTCGCGGTCGATGTCCAGCACGGGAATGAGCTGTTCGCCACGCGCGAGCATGATGGTTCGGCCCTCCATGTACACCACGCGACCGCCGCCGGCCGCATGCGTGCGCAGGGCGGCCAGACCGCCGTCCTCGGCGTACAGGATCACCTCGCCGTCGCACAGTTCGGCCATGGCCAGCACCTGTTCATGCACCGCATGCAGCACGGCTGCACCGTCCGCGCGCACCACATCCACCTGGGTGCGCGACACCTTGAAGCGCTGCTCAGGGGTGGCGATATCGTGCCGCACCGCGCCGGTGAACGGTTCGCAGTCGGTGACGATGCCCACGTTGCAGCGGTCGTACACCAGACCTTCCTCCAGGATCGTGACCGGATTGCTCTCGAACACGGCCGCCTCGACATTGCGGTTGATCAACAGGCGCTCAGCGACCTGCCAGCCGATGGCATCTCCGCGCTCGACGCGGCGGTTGCCCACGAACAGACCATCGCGGCAGGCCACGCCCACCACGGGGCCGGACATCTGCAGCATCCAGGCCACCAGGCGCGCGATCACCGAGGTGTCCTGCGTGCCCGTCACGCCCACCAAGGGAATGCGGCCCGACTCGCCTTGCGGGAACAGGTGCTCGACGATGGCCTTGCCCACCTCACGGGCCTGGCCGCTGGCAGGCTTGAGGTGCATGAGCAGACCCGGGCCGGCATTGACTTCGACGATGGCACCGCCCTGCGCTTGCAGCGGCTTGGAGATGTCTTCGCACACCAGGTCGATACCGGCGATGTCAAGGCCCACGATGCGCGCGGCCAGGGCACAGGCGTGGGCGACTTCGGGGTGCACCTCGTCGGTACAGTCGTTGGCCATATTGCCCTTGCGGCTGACCAGCACGCGACGGCCTGCCTCAGGCACGGACTCGGGCTGCAAGCCCTGCTTTTGCACCGTGATCAGCACCTCGCCTTCCTGGCGAATGAGGATGGGGTTGAGCGGATGGTCTTCGGTATCGCCGCGGCGCGGATCGCTGTTGATCTGCAACGCGATCAGTTCTTCCACGGTGTGGGTGCCATCACCGGTGATCCAGGCGGTTTCACCGCGCGCGGCAGCGGCCACCTGGCCGGCCACGATCAGCACGCGGTGTTCCTCGCCGGGGATGTAGCGCTCGACCATCACTCCGCTGCCTTCGGCATCGGCCACGGCGAAGGCGGCCTTCACCTCGTCTTCGCCCGTCAGGTCCAGCGTGACACCACGCCCGTGGTTGGCGTCGGTGGGCTTGACCACCACCGCGCCTTCCATGCGCTGCGCCAACCGCCAGGCATCGTCCGGGTCCTCGACCAGGCGGCCTTCAGGCACGGGCACGCCGCAGCCGGCCAACAGCTCATTGGTCATGTCCTTGTCGCTGGCGATGCCTTCGGCGATGGCGCTGGTTCGGTCGGTCTCGGCCGTCCAGATGCGCTTCTGTCGGGCGCCGTAGCCCAGCTGCACCAGGTTGCCCCGGTTCAGGCGGATGTGGGGAATCTCGCGTTCGGCGGCACAGGCCACGATGTGGGCGGTGCTGGGGCCCAGGTAGACCTGATCGATCTTGTCGCGCAGCGCGTCAAGGGCGGGCTTGAGTTCGTAGGGTCGGGCATGGAGCGCGGCTCGGATGATGTCGTGACCCACCGACAGCGCCTGACGGGCCACCTTCTCGTCGCGGGCTCGGAACACCATGCGGTACACACCGGCGGTGGAGGTTTCGCGGGTCTGACCGAAGGCGGTGGGCATGCCGGCCTGGTCGAGGACTTCAATGACCACGTGCTCCAGCACATGGCCCATCCAAGTGCCGCCCTGCAGGCGCTGCAGGAAACCGCCCTTTTCGCCCACGCCGCAATGGTGGTCGCCCACGCCGGGCACGATGCCCAACAGCCGCTCGGTGAAGCCAGGCAGTTTGTCGGTGGGGAATTGCTCCAACTCACCCAGGTCCAACCAGACTTCCAACACCGAGCGGTAGGTCCACATGTTCGGGCCGCGCAGGAAGTTCACGCGCAGGATGCGCAAGTCCAGTACGGGAGGCACACCGGCGGAGGCCGCCTGGGCCTGAGCGGCCGCAGTGGCGCCATTCGGGCCGGAGTCGGGGCGTTCGTCGTTCATGGCCGCCGATTGTCCACCCGAAGCGGCCTGAAAGCGTTCAAAGGCCATGGGCCAAGATGACACCGTGATGTCGGACAATCCGAGCTTCGGCACCCTGGCCGCGGCAGCGGCGCTGCGCCGCCCTTCTGCACCCATGTCTGTTTCCCCAAGCGATCTGATCCAGCCGGCACCCTCGGCGCCCTCGGCATTCAACGCGACATCGTCTTCATCCGATGACAGGCGTGTGCCCGATGGGCTCGACGCGCCCGTGTTGGCCAGCCTTGAGCTGGATCTGGACCTGGAGGGGCGATTCACGGCCAGCGAGCTGGTGCTGACCTCCAGCGGCCTGGCCTGGCGACGCGATGCGACTTGCGCCTTTCAGACCTGGCCCCTGCGCAGCGGCCTTCGCCTTCAGCACACCGACCGCGGTGGCGTGGGGCTGCTGTCGCTGCACGACGAGCAGCAACGCCTGGCCCAATGGCGGTTCACCTTGGAGCGGGACGTGGCCGCGGTGCGGCTGGTGCAGCAGTTCGACCGCGCCTTGCTGGAACTTCAGGGCAAGGCACACACCCACGAAGCCGAGGACGACGCGGCGCGCTGCCCCAGCTGCAACGCCCCACTGCCGGAGAACAGCGAGGAATGCGAGGTTTGTCACCGTGAGCTGCTCCAGCCGCCTTCAACCTGGGTGCTGCTGCGCCTATGGCGCTTTGCCAAGCCCTACCAGGGGCAGTTGGCCCTGGGCCTGCTGCTGACGCTGCTGTCCACGGCGGCGCACCTGGTGCCGCCCTACCTGACCATGCCGCTGATGGACGACATCCTGATTCCGTTCCAGAACGGACAGGCCATCGACCCGCAGCTGGTGACGCTTTACCTGGGGGGCCTGCTGGCCTCGGCCCTGGTGGCCTGGGGCTTGGGATGGTGGCGCACCTACTTGCTGGCGCTGGTGTCCGAACGCATCGGGGCGGACCTGCGCACCAGCACCTTCAGCCACCTGATGACGCTCAGCCTCGAGTACTTCGGCGGCAAGCGAACGGGTGACCTGATCGCGCGCATCGGCAGCGAATCCGACCGCATCTGCGTGTTCCTGTCGCTGCACGCGCTGGACTTCCTGAACGACGTGCTGATGCTGGTGATGACGGCGGTGATCCTGGCCTCGATCAATCCCTGGCTGGCCTTGGTGACGCTGCTGCCCCTGCCCTTCATCGCCTGGATGATCCATCAGGTGCGCGACCGCCTGCGCACTGGCTTCGAAAAGATCGACCGGGTGTGGGGCGAGGTCACCAACGTGCTGGCCGACACGATTCCGGGCATCCGCGTGGTGAAGGCCTTCGCACAGGAGCGGCGCGAATCCGGCCGCTTCAAGACGGCCAACCAGCACAACCTGGAAGTCAACGACCGCATCAACCGCACCTGGAGCCTGTTCACCCCCACGGTGACGCTGCTCACCGAAATCGGCCTGCTGGTGGTCTGGGCCTTCGGCATTTGGCAGGTCAGCCAGGGTGACATCACGGTGGGCGTGCTCACCGCCTTCATCGCCTACATCGGTCGCTTCTACGGCCGGCTTGATTCCATGAGCCGCATCGTGAGCGTGACGCAGAAGGCCGCGGCCGGCGCCAAGCGCATCTTCGACATCCTCGACCACGTGAGCAACGTGCCCGAGCCGGTCAACCCGGTACCGCTGAAGAAGGTCGAGGGGTCCATCAGCCTTCGCGATGTGGGCTTTCGCTATGGCAGCCGGCGGGTGATCCGCGGCATGGACCTGGAGATCAAGCCTGGCGAGATGATCGGTCTGGTGGGCCACAGCGGCTCGGGCAAAAGCACCCTGGTGAACCTGATCTGCCGCTTCTACGATGTCTCCGATGGCGCCATCCTGGTCGACGGTGTCGACATTCGCCGCTATGCGGTGAGTGACTTCCGTCAGCACATCGGTCTGGTGCTGCAGGAGCCCTTCCTTTTCTTCGGCACCATTGCCGAGAACATTGCCTACGGCAAGCCCGATGCCACGCGGGCGGAGATCGTGGCGGCGGCCCGAGCGGCACACGCGCACGAGTTCATCCTTCGCCTGCCGCAGGGCTACGACTCGCTCGTGGGCGAGCGCGGACAGGGGCTCTCGGGCGGTGAGCGGCAGCGCATTTCGATTGCGCGGGCACTGCTGATCAACCCGCGCCTGCTGATCCTGGATGAGGCCACCTCGGCCGTGGACACTGAAACCGAAAAGGAAATCCAGAAGGCCCTGGACAACCTGGTGCAGGGCCGCACCACGATTGCGATTGCGCACCGGCTTTCCACCCTGCGCAAGGCCGATCGCCTGGTGGTGATGGACCGCGGCGAGGTGGTGGAGGTGGGCCCGCACGATGAGCTGATGGCCCGCGAAGGCGCTTATTGGCGGCTGTACCAGGCGCAGGCCCGCAACGTGGACACCGAAGACGCACCGCCCGAGCCCACACCCAACCCCTTGGTGAGGCAGGCATGACGGCGAGGCTGCAAGGTCATCTGGAGCGCGACGCGCACGGTCGGCTGGTGTACACCGATGCCCAAGGGGTGACACACACCGGCGTGCAAACCGTGAGGGCCTTCCCCATCGAAGCCCCGCTGGAGGGCCTGTCCCTTGTGGGCCCGGACGGGCATGAGCTGGAATGGGTCGACCGCTGGGGCGATCTGACCGAGCCCACGCTTGGGCTGATCGAGCAGGAACTGGCCCAGCGTGAGTTCATGCCAACGGTCGAGCGCTTGGTGGCGGTGTCCACCTTCTCCACGCCGAGCACCTGGACGGTGGACACCGACCGCGGCCGCACCAACTTCATCCTCAAGGGTGAGGAAGACATTCGCCGCCTGCGCGATGGGGGGCTGCTGATCACCGACAACCACGGGCTGGTGTTCCGGGTGGTGGATCTCAAGGCCATGGATCGCGCATCGCGCAAGCTGCTGGATCGGTTCCTGTAAAGGCCCTCGCTCAGACTGAGAGCACGCCGGGACGACTGCCACGGCGGAACACCGAAATCCCCTTGAGTCCCAGGCGCCACGCGGTGCGGATCAACGATTCGATCGCCTGAGGCGTGGTGTGTTCAGGCACGGACAGGGTCTTGCTGATGGCACCGTCCACATGCGGGGCCAGCGCGGCCACCATGGCCAGCTGATGCTCGGGCGACACCGTGGACAGCCAGGCCCAACCCTGCGGCGGGTCCTCGACCATGCCCCGGGTGGCCCGCCACAGGCGGTAGGCATGGGCCTGCACCCACGCACTGGCCGGGCGGCCGTCGGGGTCGCGCCAGTGGCGCTGCCACTGGGCGGCCACCATGGGCTCCACCCCGCTGCTGACGTTGTCGGCAAAGGCCACGCTGATACTGGCCGCCGGTGCGATGGCCAGCAGGTGTGAGTGCCGCAACCCGTGCAGGCGGATGTCGTGCTGCAGGTCAGGCGGCAGGCGGGAGGCGAAGTGGGGCCTGTTGAGTACGGCAGCCGCACGGAAATCGGGATAGGCGCCGCGCCATCGCGCCAGGCGCACCGAAGCACGGTAGGCCGAATGCGAGATGAAGCGCATCACCTGTGCGGCCTGTTGCCGGGCTTCAGGCGCCGCATAGTGGCGGTTCAACAGGGCCAGCGCATCACCCAGCCCGGTAATGCCCAAGCCGATGCGGCGACGGCGCTGCATCTGGCGGGACTGCTGTGGTAGGGGCCAGTGGCTGAGCTCAATGGCGTTGTCGAGTGCGCGAACGCCCACATGCACCAAGGCCGACAGCAGGCCCCAGGCGATGTGCGCCCGGGGTGTGAAGGGCTGCTGCACCACGCGGGTGAGGTCGATGGAGGCCAGGGCGCAGGCACCGTAGGGCGGCAGGGGCTGCTCGCCGCAGGGGTTGGTGGCCTGCAGGACTTCAACATCGCCCAGGTTGTCGTCGGACTGCATCCGTGTGCTGAAAAGCAGGCCCGGTTCACCGCCGGCCCAGATGGCCTGGGCGATGTGGGATCCAAAGGTGCAAGCCGATGACGCAAGAGCCTGCATCTGCGCATCGTTGATGCGAACCGCGCGGGCGATGTGAGGGTGAGCCGACGCCGAGGCCTTGATGAAGGCCTCGATCTCCGGATGATCGACCCGCAACACCACCATCTGTGCGGCGCGGCGCTGGGCAGGTGGCGGCCGCTCCAGGGAGCAAGCCACCGCCTCGCAGCCCTCCATCGCCTGCAGCACGCCGGTCGGCAAGTCGGAGAGGTCCATGCCCACGCCGCCGCCCGCTCTCAGCGTGGCCCTGAGCTGCGGCCACAGCGTGGGCAGGTCGCGCGCCGGCACCACGAAGCAGTTCATCAAGGTCCTTGCGCGCGTCTGAACGCCGGCGCCGGCCATGATGCGACCACCCGGTAGGAGGCCGTTGCGCATGGCCACCTCAAAGCGCTTGGCCCAGGCCGCTCGCCGGGCCACCGGTTCCACCTGGGCCAGGGCATGGGCCACGCGGCGTTGGGTGTCACACCTCAGCAGCTCGGTGGGCTGCGCGTACTTCTCCTGGTGCCAACGCCGGCTCAGGGCCTGCGCCGGCAGGATGTGGGTCACAGGGCGCGGGCCCAACGGCGGCGGGCCATGGCCAGCACGAGCGCCCCGCTGACGGCCAGCAACAACAGCAGGGCACCCATGGCCGGCAGTCGCCAAGCCAGGGGCATCGCCCACCAGGCCAGCAGCAGCAGGCCAGCCAACCCCAGTGCGAACAGCATCAAGCCCAGACACAGCAGCGCCAGCACCTCAAACAGGCGCTGGCGCTCGCGGGCCAGGGCGGCTGCGCAATCGGCGCGCCACTGGTCGACGCGCTCCAGGCCCAAGGCCATGCCCAACCGAAACAGCTCGCGCAGCAGGTCATGGACCAAGGCCCACACCGGAGACCGCCTAGCGTCGGTTGTTCATCAAAAAGCCCGCCAGCAAACCGATTCCGCTGGCCACCCCGACCGCCGCCCAGGGATTGCGATGGACGAACTCGTTGGTGCTGCGCCCGGCGGTGACCACCCGGTCGGTGGTCTGCTCCTGCAGCGCGCTGATCTGCTCACGCACCTGCGCCAAACGGTCTTGCGTTCGCTCACGCCAATGAGCAGCGCCATCGCCAAGCTGTTGACCCGATGACTTGAGGATTTCTTCCGCGTCGCGCATCACCACGCGCAGATCCTGGATCAACTTGTCCTTCTGAACATCCATGCTGGGGTTCATTCACTTCTCCTCGTGGGGTTGGGGAAGAGCGAACCTTAGGCGCGACAGCGCCCCGGCATTCAGCGCGAACTCAAACTTCGTGCAGGCCTCGATCAGCCTCGGCCCACGAAGGGCATGTGGGTGGCCATGACCGTCATGTTCAGCACATTGGCCGACAGCGGGAGGTTGGCCATGTACACCACGGCCTGCGCCACGTGCGACACGTCCATCACCGGCTCGACCTTCACGCTGCCGTCGGCCTGGGCCACACCCTGGGTGAAGGCCGTGGTCATGTCGGTGGCGGCGTTGCCGATGTCGATCTGACCCACGGCGATGTCGTACTTGCGCCCGTCCAGCGAGGCACTCTTGGTCAGGCCAGTGACCGCATGCTTGGTGGCGGTGTAGGCCGATGAGTTGGGCCGTGGGGCATGTGCCGAGATCGACCCGTTGTTGATGATGCGCCCACCCCGAGGGTTCTGCGCCTTCATCACACGGAAAGCGTGCTGTGTGCACAGGAACACGCCGTTGAGGTTGGTGTCCACCACCTGCTTCCAGGCCGAGAAATCGATGTCTTCCAGCAGGCCCTTGGGCGCGAACAGGCCCGCGTTGTTGAACAGCAGGTCCAGGCGACCAAAGCGTTGGATGGTGGCATCAAAGAGGGCGGCCACGGACGCTTCGTTTGTCACATCCGCAACCACGGCCAGCGCGCGTTGGGCCACATCCGGGCTGCCCGCCTGTGCTGCGGCGTGTGTGGTGGCTTGTTGGACGGCTGCCTTCAGCGCCGCAGCGTCGCGTCCACTGAACACCACGCACCAGCCCGCGGCCAGCAGCGCCGAGGCGCTGGCCAGACCGATGCCTCGGGCCGCGCCCGTGATGAGGGCCACGCGGGGATTTGAATGATCAGCGGCAGGGGCTGCGGTGGAGTCGGGCATGGTGTGAGGCTTGTGTGGCGGGTTGCGTCAGCGGATGGGCGTGCGCACACCGCAATGCTAAGCCTACCCGCAGCCCAAGGCCTCCACCGACACCGCACAGTACTTCACCTCGGCGATCTTGGCGATCGGGTCCAGGGCCGGGTTGGTCAACAGGTTGGCCGCGGCCTCTGCGTAGGCGAAAGGAATGAAGACCGTGTCGTCCGGCGTGGCCTCATCGGCGCGCGCCACCAACTCGATCGCACCGCGCCTGGAGCGCACGCGCAGCCGCTGACCCGGGGCAACTCCCAGCCGCGCCAGCGTCAGGGGGTGCAGGCAGGCGGTGGGCTGGGGCTCCAGCGCATCCAGCACCTGGGAGTGGCGCGTCATCGATCCGGTGTGCCAGTGCTCCAGCTGCCGTCCGGTGATGAGCACCATCGGGTAGTGGGCATCGGGTCGCTCGGCGGCGAAGGTCAAGGCCGACGGCACCAGGCGCGCGCGGCCACTGGGTGTAGGGAAGCGCTCCGTGAACACCACCGATTGGCCCGGGTCGCCTTCGTCGGCACAGGGATAGGTCACGGCCCCTTCGCGCTGCAGGCGCGCCCAGGTGATGCCGGCAATCGAGGGCATGCACCCACGCATCTCGTCGTGGACCGCTGCGATACCGGCTTCGCCGCCCAGCGGGTCAATGCCATAGGACCACGGCAGGCCCAGGCGCTGGGCCAGTTGCTCCAGGATCCAGGCATCTGCGCGGGCGCCGGTTTGCGGGTCGCCAGGTGGCTTCACAGCGGGACGGCCCAGCTGCATCAGGCGGTCGGTGTTGGTCACCGTGCCCGTCTTCTCCGGCCAAGCCGTGGCCGGCAGCACCACATCGGCCAAGGCCGCGGTTTCGGTCAGGAAGATGTCCTGCACCACCAGGTGCTCCAAAGCGGCCAATGCGGCGCGTGCGTGGGCGGCATCGGGATCGCTCATCGCCGGGTTTTCACCCTCGATGAACATGCCGCTCACGGTGCCGGCGTGGATGGCCTTCATCACCTCCACCACGGTCAGTCCAGGCTGCGCACTCAGCGTGCCTTCGGCCAGGCCCCAGGCGGCTTCGAAGCGTTGCCGAACGGCCGGGTCGCTGACGTGTTGGTAGTCGGGCAGCATCATCGGGATGAGGCCCGCGTCGCTGGCGCCCTGCACATTGTTCTGGCCACGCAGTGGGTGCAGGCCGGTACCGGGCCGACCGATCTGGCCCGTCACCATGGCCAGCGCGATAAGCGCACGCGCGTTGTCGGTGCCGTGCACATGCTGGCTCACGCCCATGCCCCACAGGATCATGCTGGCGCGGCTGGTGGCGAAGGTGCGGGCCACCTCGCGCAGGGTGGCGGCGTCGACTCCGCAGATCGGCGCCATGGCCTCGGGGCTGAAGTCCTTCAGGTGCTGCTGGAGCTGTTCGAAATCCTGGGTGCGCCCACGCACGAAGGCCTCATCCACAAGGCCCTCTTCGACGATGGTGTGCAGCAGGGCATTGAGCAGGGCCACGTCGGTATCGGCCTTGAAGGCCAATGTGCGCCAGGCATGACGCTGCAGCTCGGTGCGCCGCGGGTCGGCCAGGATCAGCTTGGTGCCGCGGGCCACCGCGTTCTTGATGAAACTGGCCGCCACCGGATGGTTCACCGTGGGATTGGCGCCGATGAGCAGCACCACCTCGGCCTGGGCCACATCACGCACCGGGTTGCTGACCGCCCCCGAGCCGATGCCTTCGAGCAGGGCCGAGACGCTGGAAGCGTGGCACAGCCGCGTGCAGTGGTCGACGTTGTGGCTGCCGAATCCGGTGCGCACCAGCTTCTGAAAGAGATAGGCCTCTTCGTTGCTGCCCTTGGCCGAGCCAAAGCCGGCCAGGGACTGGGGGCCATGTTGCTGGCGAACCCGCAGCAGACCCTGCGCGGCCCGGTCCAGCGCCTCGTCCCAACTGGCTTCACGGAAGAGTTCCGACCAGTGGGTGGGCTTGAGGTGCAAGGGGTTCTTGGCGGCGTCGGGTCGGCGGATCAGGGGCCGGGTCAAGCGATCCGGGTGGTGGACGTAGTCGAAGCCAAAGCGGCCCTTGACGCACAGGCGAGACGCATTGGCCGGGCCACGGCGGCCTTCCACACGGACGATGCGCTCGGTGGGCGTTTGCGGCGCGGCCACATGAAAGGTCAACTGGCAGCCCACGCCGCAGAACGGGCACACCGAATCCACGGCCTTGGTGTCGCCCAAAGCGGCGCTGCCATTGGCCGGCGACAAGGCGCCGGTAGGGCAGGCCTGGACGCACTCCCCGCAGCCTACGCAGGTGGATTCACCCATGGGGTCGCGCTGGTCGAACACGATCTGGGCCTGGCCACCGCGAAAGGCCAGACCGATCACGTCATTGCCCTGCTCGTCGCGGCAGGCACGCAGGCAGCGGCTGCATTGGATGCAGGCCGACAGGTTGACCGCCATGGCCGGATGCGACAGGTCAGGGGCGGGCTGGGCGCGTGGTGCAAAGCGGCTCTGCCGCACATCGCGTGCATCGCACCAGCGGTCGAGTTCACTGTCCTGCCTGAGGGGGCTCGCACCGCCTTGAACGGCCGGCACATCGGCGCGCAGCAGTTCCAGCACCAGCCGCTGCGCGCGCTGCACGCGAGGGGAATCGGTGCGGACCACCATGCCGGCCTGAACCTGGCGGCAGCAGGAGGCTGTCAGGGTTCGCTCGCCCTGCACCTCCACCACACAGGCGCGGCAGTTCCCGTCGGGCCGCAGCCCATGCTCACCATGGTCAGGCGCGTGGCACAGATGGGCAATCGTGGTGCCCTGGCCGCGCGCGACTTGCCAGAGGGTCTGGCCTTCCAAGGCGGTGACGGCCCGGCCGTCGATCTCGATGCTCAGGGTCTTGAGTTCGCGGGGTGCGTTCATGGTCGAGCTTCCGCCTGCTGCACCTCGTGCGCAAAGAAACGCCGCACGCTGTCCATGGGATTGGGCGCCGCCTGTCCCAGACCGCAGATCGAGGCCTCGCGCATCACGAAGGACAGGTCGTCCATCAGCGCTGCGTTCCAAACCGGCTGCTGCATGAGCCGCACGGCCTGGCCCGTACCTTCGCGGCAGGGCGTGCACTGCCCGCAGCTTTCATGCTCGAAAAAGCGCATGAGGTTGAGCGCGGCGTCGCGCGCACGGTCGTGCTGGCTGAGCACCACCACCGCCATCGACCCCACGAAGCAGCCATGCGTGGCCAGCGTCTCCTGACCCGCCGGCGCGCCGCCGTCGAAGTCCAAGGGAAGGTGGGACAGGGAAGCGGGCAGGATGCCGCCACTGGCACCACCCGGCAGGTAGGCATACAGCTCATGGCCGGGCAGCATGCCGCCAGCAAATTCGTCGATGAGTTCGCGCGCACTGATGCCCGCCGGCGCCAGGTGCACGCCGGGCCGCTGCACGCGGCCCGACACCGAAAATCGGCGCAGGCCCGTGCGGCCGCGGCGGCCGTGCGAGGCGAACCAGGCGCCGCCACGCTCGACGATGTCGCGCACCCAGCTCAGGGTCTCGTGGTTGTGGGCCAGTGTGGGTCGGCCGAACACCCCCAGTTGCGCCACATAGGGCGGCCGCAGGCGGGGCAGGCCGCGCTTGCCTTCCACGGATTCGATGAGGGCCGATTCCTCGCCGCAGATGTAGGCCCCCGCGCCACGCCGAAGTTCGATCGTGGGCATGGCTTCAGTGGGAATCGGCGGATCAGCGCGCAACCGATCCAATTCCTGCTGAAGCACCTGCCGCGCCGCGTGGTATTCGTCGCGCAGGTAGATCCACACCCGGTCGATCCCCACCACTTGGCAAGCCACGAGCATGCCTTCGAGCATGCGGTGCGGGTCGGTGGCCAAGAGGTGGCCGTCCTTGAAGGTGCCCACCTCGCCTTCATCCAGGTTGACCACCAGGTGCCGTGGGCCGGCCTCGGCCCCGACCAGGCTCCACTTTCGGAAGGCCGGAAAGCCGGCGCCTCCCAGCCCCTTGAGCTGCGAGGCCTGCAGTGCGTCGAGCACCTGCTGGCGGCTGCGCCGCCCTGCATGCAGGTCCTGCACCAGGTGGTAGCCGCCCTGTTGACGGTAGGCCGTGTAGCCGATCACATCGGGCAGTTCCACCGGATCGGTGTGCCCGTCTCGCAGGGCCTGCACCACGCGGTCCGGCGTGGCATGTCCCAGCTCATGTTGACCCACGCAAGCCGCCGGGGCTTGGTGGCAGCGGCCGATGCACGGCGCCTCCAGGACCTCCACCCCAACGGATGCGCAGGCTTGAACGAGTTGGGTGTGCAGATCGGTGGCGCCGGCCAGCATGCAGGACAGGCTGGTGCACACGCGCACCGTGACGGTGGGCGCGGCTGCGTCGTCTTCCAACAGGCGGAAGTGATGATAGAAGCTGGCCACCTCGAAGACTTCGGCCTGGCTCAGGCGCAGCCGCTCGGCCAAGGCTGCCAGGTGCGAGGGGCGCAGGCCGTGCTCGGCATCCTGCAGGCGGTGCAGGTGCTCGATCAGCAGGTCGCGGCGGGGCTCCAACCCTTCGCACAGGGCCTGCACCCGCTCACGGGCCTGAGGGCTGGGCGTGCGGCCCTTGGGGCCGTGCCGCAGGGGCAAGGGCGCGGTCGGGC
>Ga0129333_10003675_pt1 | contig 14374 bp, 12 predicted proteins | sample CPB6_08_DNA_FD_94474 | JGI IMG/M metagenome (GOLD analysis project Ga0129333, IMG submission 94474) | Freshwater to marine salinity gradient microbial communities from Chesapeake Bay, USA - CPBay_Sum_0.6_0.8_DNA | ecosystem: Environmental > Aquatic > Marine > Coastal | place: USA: Chesapeake... | reverse complement strand
TGGTTTATCTCAAGGGCAAACAGTTGTCGATTATTGCCACAACCTTTCTGGACTACTTACTCCAAGAGAGCCGAGCCCTAGCCATAGAAATGAATTTGCCGATGCTACCCCTTGAACCGATCGTTAGTGCTTGTACAGGCTCATAACCCCTTCTAAACCTAAGCGAGACTGCACCCCCAAGCTCAGATCGGACGAGTGACCCTGCTCTAGGTGTTCCGCCGCTGCACAGGCAATCATCGCCGCATTATCGGTACAGAGGGACAATGGGGGAAACACCACTCGTAACCCTAGGGGTTGGGTCTGTTCCGTTAACCATTGCCGTAACCCTCGATTGGCCGCAACGCCCCCCCCCACGGCGATCGTCTTTAAGCCTCGGTCTTGGGCACAGATCAGCGTCCGTTTGGTTAACACTCCCACTACCGTTGCTTGAAAACTGGCACAGAGATCCTGGAGGGGTAAATCTCCCTGTTCTTGCTCTAACCGCTGAATCAGCCTCAACATGGCGGTTTTTAAGCCACTAAAGCTGAAATCATAGGGATGAAAGCCCCCTTCCGGTAACGACACTCGCCCTTCGGGTAACTTAAACGCTTTGGCATTGCCCTGAGAGGCAAGACGATCGACGATCGGCCCACCGGGATACCCTAACTTCAGCAACCGAGCCACCTTATCAAACGCCTCCCCCGCCGCATCATCGCGGGTTTGCCCCCAGGTTTGGTACACGCCACACCCTTTCACCTCAATTAAACTGGTATGTCCCCCCGATACCAATAAGCAGAGAAACGGCGGTTGTAAATCCGGTTGATCTAAATAGGTGGCATAGATGTGACCTTCCAGATGGTGTACCCCCAAAAAAGGCTTCCGCCGCAACATTGCTAGGGTCTTCGCTGCCATCACCCCCACCAATAGGGCCCCCACCAACCCCGGAGCCACCGTGGCCGCCACTCCATCGATGCCGTCCCAGCCCAGACCCGCCTGCTCCAGGGCCAAGGCAATGGCCGGGTTTACCATTTCTAAATGCTGCCGGGAGGCCAACTCTGGCACCACCCCCCCATAGAGCGCGTGCAAATCCATCTGCGATCGCACCACACTACTTAAAACGTTACGATTCTTTACAATTGCGACCGCTGTTTCGTCACAACTTGTTTCAATTGCTAAAACGGTAGCCATTCGCTGCTAGGTTTAGGGGTAATGAGTGGAACCACTCTAACAATATTTAATTAATGAAAACATAGGGTAACAATTCCATGAGACAACTCTTTGCTCTCGTCTTGGCGGTGTGCCTGTGGTTTGGCGTTGTGCCAAGCGCCTCTGCGGATATTGCCGGTCTCACCCCTTGCAGTGAGTCTGCGGCTTTTATTTCTCGGGCTGAGCAAGCCACCACTCCCCAAGCCAAAGCTCGTTTCGATCGCTACTCCCAAGCATTGTGTGGCGAAGAAGGACTGCCCCACCTGATTGTGGATGGCCGTTGGAGCCACGCCGGAGACTTTATGATCCCTGGTTTAATGTTCCTTTATATTGCGGGCTGGATTGGCTGGGCTGGTCGCTCCTACCTCATTGCCATTCGGGGTGAGAAGGATGCCCGTGAGAAGGAAATCATCATTGATGTGCCCCTCGCCATTAAATGTTCCTTGGGGGCTGCGGCTTGGCCCGCTGCTGCCTTTGGTGAATTTAGCACCGGTAAATTGACCGTCCCAGACAATCAAGTTACCGTTTCCCCTCGCTAGGGTCGGCATTTCCGCCCAGGGTTTGTTCAGGTCGGTTGTTGAATCTAGTCGATTTTTAATCCAGCGATTGAGCAAACGATCGTCCCAGTCTTGGGTGTGGAACGGGTTGGGGGATGTTCTTTTCAGCATCCCCTCGTCTCTAGAGAGAGGTTGAGCAACACCATCGATCGTTCATTTATTGAACTTTGATTCGTTGAACTTTAATTTGTTGAATTTGTGTTTGGAGTTTATTTGCCATGCAAGATTTTCTGAAGTATCTGTCTACCGCCCCTGTGATTGCCACCGCTTGGATGCTGATCACTGCGGGTATTTTGATTGAGTTCAATCGCTTTTTCCCGGATCTGTTATTCCACCCCATGTAACGGATGAGCTTTCCACTGATCTGGAAAGATGCGGAAAAAATGCACGGAAGAGTACAGCGTTTGGTAGTGTATTCTTCCGTCTCCAGCTGGTACGGGTTGAACCAACAATCCTCGGTTTCTGATTGAAAGCGAGGATTTTTAGTTTTGATGCAGTCTTAATCCTGGAAAATGAAACGATGGTAGAACAGACCTCCCACCGTAGCCCCACCTTAGAGGATGCTTGGTTTAAGTTCGGAGAATACGACCATAATGCCAGTCTGGCCCAAAAGCGGTTTCTTCGTCGTCGAGAGTTAATCACCAGCTTAGGAGTCGTCGCCACAGCCCTAGCGGTGATTCATCAGATCCTCGATGCCAAAACTGGATTTCCAGAACTGCTGACGAATGGGTTGCGGGTGTTAATTATTCTGGCACCCATTAGTATTAGCATCCTCAGCGCGATCGATACCAAGTTTAATTTGGGGCTATCGTGGATTGTGTTACGCAGTAGCGCAGAAGCCCTGAAAAAAGAGATCTATTTATATAGAGCAAAAGTCAATCCCTACGATGGCTCGTCCCCCGATAACGAATCCCGTGATCTGAAATTAGCCCAGCGGGTTAAGTCCATCGGCCAACGGATTATGGAAACCCAGGTGAATCAATCGGGGCTGGAGATTTATAAAGGATCCCTGCCTCCCTATGCACCGGAAGGAGATGACGGTTTTTGTGATATTGGGTGGCAAGAATATATGGTGTGGCGGTTGGAAGATCAGTTTAACTACTACCGCAAAAAGAGTGTGCGCCTCCATGGCGAGCAAACCCGGCTGCAATGGTGCATCACCACGATCGGAGGGGTGGGGACGTTCCTAGCAGCGATTAAATTTGAAATTTGGGTTGCTGTGACCAGTGCGGTGTCCGCTACCCTCATTAGTTTGCTGGAATTTCAACGGGTTGAGACGACCCTGGTCAGTTGTAACCAAGCTTCTAATGATCTTTATAATATTCGGACGTGGTGGCGGGCCTTGTCCCCAGAGGCCCAGGCCGATCCCCATAATCTGGAAACGTTGGTGAAGCTAACCGAAAACGTCATTCAAGCGGAAAATGCGGGTTGGGTTCAGGAAATGCGGGATGCCTTGTCTGATATGTACGGTGAGGAAGCTTCGGCAGAGGAAGGCGCAACGGAAGAAACGGCCGCAGAACAGACAGACGCAGAACAGACAGAGCCGGAAGATCAGAGCGAGGACGATCGTCCTGAGCCCTCTCTGAGCCCCCCTGCTAAAGAAACTGCCCCAACTCCCCCTAGTGAGACTGGTCTAAATCCCTCAACAGTTCCTTCCTAAGAAGCCCACGGATCTGCTCTAGAAGATCTGGAACATCTAGAAAATCTGAAAAGTTGGGTTTTTAGAGCGGTTAAGGGGTCTTGGGTTCCAAAATGTGCTGCCCCAGTCCCCATGACCTATCAGAATATCTAATTTAAGAAACCCTAAGGAGCAACCCTCTTTCCCTAGAAATTCATCAGAAAATTCTATCATCCCCCTGGTTTCCACACCGTTATCTTTATGGTCTCCGTCGTCCTGTTTCAGCCCCAAATTCCCCCCAATACAGGCAATATCGCCCGTACCTGTGCCGCCACCCAAACCCCACTCCACCTGATTGGCCCCCTCGGTTTTGAAATTAGCGATCGTTATCTCAAACGGGCGGGTTTAGATTACTGGCCAGCGGTGGATCTCCATCACCATGAGAGTTGGGAGGCTTTTCAACAAAGTCAGCAGGAGGCTCAACAATTGGCTCAGAAAGGGGCTCAAAGGAGGGGGTCATACGGGACTCAAGAGGAGGATTTGAGCAACTCTGCTCAGGAACCCCCCTCCCGCCTATTAGGCTTTACCACCCGTGGAGAGCACAACTATAGCCGCTTCACCTTTCGCCCCACCGATCGACTGCTTTTTGGCCGCGAAACCACCGGATTGCCAGATTATGCCTTAGAAGCCTGTAGCGAAACCCTGTTTATCCCCATTGACTATACCCACGTTAGAAGCCTAAACCTATCCGTAAGTGTTGCCGTAGCTCTCTTTGAAGCCCGTCGCCAACTCGGACTCCTCAATACTGGCCCTAAACTAGATTAAACCAACTCATCAGCAGATCAGCCCCAGCCCATCCCTCTCTGAAGGGTAAAAAAGTATCCTATTTAGCCAAAAACACCCTTTAAATTCATAAGCTAGCCCAGGTTAGACGATAGGAAATCAATATAAATTTTCGTATATAAGAGATTTATATAATTGCTGACACCGAGAAAACCAGTTTACCGCTTGCCCCACAAGTCGCTAAAACCCTAATGATTGTTGAGTTTTATCAAGTTTATCCTGACCTGAATCAGCCTCTCTGGAAAACACGAGTAATTTAGCCTGAAGAAATGATGGTTTTCAGATTGACTGATCATGGGAACGATCGCTTAAAAGCTTACCCTATAAGCTTTCCAGCCTTGAAAGGGAGCTTAGACTTTCCTAAGTCTCCAGACCACGGTTGAAAAACCCTCTTGACAAGCTGAAAGCCTGATTTCACAAGCTATTTCGACCTAGGGAGGATAATTTCTATCCCCCTTGTCTTTTGTCAATCCCTAGACAAGCTCATCACTGAGTGTCTTGTCGAAACTTCAAAAGCAAGGTAACCTTTGCTAGGTATATTTACAGTCGGTAAAACTTCAGGACTTTGATAGAGTTGCCTGTGATAAACATGACTGTTAATCTGCTAGCGCCTCAGGGCTTAGTAGATAAAGTGAAGGGATAGAAGCCATTAGTGAACTCTATCCATTGTCTTTCAGAGGTAACCAGTCTTACTGTGAGGAGTGTCACAAGCCCCAAAAGCTTAAGATTCTCTCCATAGGACTCACAATCCTGAAGACATCAATCGGACTTGAGGATGTAGCTTCACTGCCGGTTTATCGCTTTACCCAAGTGGACGGCAAGCAGTGCTCTGAAAGTTCCAATTGCAGGACAGTTGATTTCTGAACACCAGGAGGTCGTTCTTTGAAGCGAGGATTTCCCGATAAAGTCAAACACTCATCTGCCTACGGCGCAGTTCACCGTGAGAACTTTACCTATGGGGGTGAAGCTTCTATTAAGCAGTCTGAAGGGGAGCGGCCGTCCTTGGCACTTGTGCTCAACTCTACTGCTCCAGAGAATTTTCAGGCAGATGCCCCCGATTTTATCTTTCTCAATGAAAGAGCCCCCATGCCGTCTCTTGAGATTAACCGCCAACGGCGATCTCGTACCTCTGCCGCAATGGTTGGCTTAGCCCTCTCCGTCGGATCATCCGGTGTTCTTTCGCTGTGGCATACCAAAGCTGCTTTTGCGACAGAAACCGCGCCGACGTTGGAACCTTTACAGGACTGGTCTGCCCCTAGTGGTGCGGAGGAATCCGTAGCGACGATCGTTCCGCCCGCGCTGCAAGTTGAGGATGTTTCCTTCTCCCTGGACACTCCAGCCAGCACAAACACTTCCACTTCTAATCCAGCCTTCGATCTAGCCGATTACTATCCCCATGAGTTGTATAACCACCGGGTGGCAGAAGCAGAAACCCTATGGACGATCGCTCAGTATTACGGCGTTGATCCAGAGATTTTAGCCAGCCTCAACCATCTGACGATCGAAAGTCCGCTTCAGGTGGGTCAGGTTCTTCAGTTTCCGCAGGTCTTTATCACCAAAGCGATTGACTCGGCTCCCCAAACCGTAGCCAGGGAGGTTGAAGCCAAGCCTACCCTCAAGTCTGATCTGTTGGCCCTAACCCCCAGTGCGGATGTTAAAGGGGGGACAAAAGCAGGGACTTCAGAGCAAGTCACCCCTTCAATTCCCCTAGAGATTAAAACCGCTGAACCCCAAGCAGCCAGTCTTCCTATTGCCTATCTACCCAATGCTCAGACTGCTGAAACAGCCGATGTTGGTTTGGCCGATCTCATGCCCTACCGCGTGCAGTCTGGAGATACGCTAGACAAAATTGCTCGCACTTACCAAGTTTCTCGTTCTACCCTGGTAGCGGTGAACCAAATCGAAAATCCCAACCTGTTAAAAGTGGATCAGGTGATTGGGATTCCTCGTTCTGATTCAGGCTTAAACCTAGCCTTAGTTCCTAAAGTGGCAAGCCAGACCGAAGTAGAGATCCCGGTTTTACAAACCCTTCAACCTAAGACTGAAGCGGATACGAACGAAGTTGCACCACCGGTTTCTCCGGATCTCATTTCTGTAGTCAGACAGGAACCTTCTAGTTTTCCCTACGAGCCTGCCAATCCCCTTTCCGGCGAATTAAGCTATCAGGTGCGTCCGGGAGATACCCTAAGCAAAATTGCTCGAACCTATGGCTTACCCCTGGCCGATCTGATCCAGGCAAATGGCATTACTAACCCTAATATCATCCGGGTTAGCCAAAACCTAGTAATCCCCAGCAAAGGGAATTCGGTGGTGGCCTTAACGTCCGATCAACCCGTTCAAGTTGCGTCTAATCCCGTAGCTCCTACCCTCGATTTGGGTCAGCCTGGAGAACCCCAGATTGTCCGGGATGAGGTAGCGGTACAGGGAACACTCCAGGTCAACACAGCGATCATTCCCACGGTGCCCAGTCTGGAGTCGATCGTTCAAGAGTCTATTGCTCTGCCCCGTCCCAGCGTATCGGTGGCCCCTGTGGATGCCCCTCAGGTGGCGGTGGCTCCCCAAACTGTGACCACTCCCTTTAATCCCACTACGGGGGTGATCATCCCCGAAACGGAGGCTCCAGCATCTGTGCAGAGCAGCACTGGCAATGACTATGTAAGCCGTCTGCTTGCGGAAGTTAAGGTATTGCAAGAGCAATATCGTGCAGGCACTCTAGACAGTAATGCTAAGGCTACGCCGATCGCCGTGGCTCCGGCTCCTCAAGCTGCCCCAGCAGTGGTTGCTGCCCCAGTCGCAGTTTCTGAAGTGGCTCCTCTGAATCGATCGGGCATTTCTGCACTGTCCAGTAACGATCGGATTAACCCCGAATTTAATGCTTCCCGTCGAGAGCCTGTTGAGGTTCAACCCCCAGCAACTAATGCTAGTCCTCAGGTACTAGCCGCTGCACCGGTAGGCTCTTCCAATTATGAGCCCTTAGTGCAATCCCTGATGGGGCAAACCGTTTCCCCTGCCTTACCATCTTTGAGTGCTGATCCTTACTTGCCCAAGGATCGTACCGTTGCCGGTTATATCTGGCCCGCTCAAGGGGTGTTAACCTCTGGTTATGGCTGGCGTTGGGGACGGATGCATAAGGGAATTGATATTGCTGCGCCCATTGGTACTCCCATTGTGGCCGCTGCACCGGGGGTTGTCATTACGGCTGGTTGGAACTCTGGGGGGTATGGCTACCTCGTAGAAGTTCAACATGACGATGGCAGCATTACCCTCTACGCCCACAACGATCGGATTTTAGTCCGTGAAGGTCAATATGTGGAGCAAGGTCAGCAACTGTCTGAAATGGGCAGCACGGGCTACAGTACGGGCCCACACCTCCACTTTGAGATCCACCCCTCTGGAGATGGTGCGGTTAATCCTATGGCTTATTTACCTCAGTAAGGTAACAAGTCCATAAGAAGTCCAGTAGATTAAAAAGTCAAAAAAAATGGTGAGTTTCTTTCCTGTAGAGAGAGGCTCACCATTTTAATTTTGAGGTTTAGAGGGATGTAGGGAGAGGGCGAACTTAAGCCGCAGTTTACTAGTAGGTATAGGTAGAGGGCCAGGCTTCTTCGTGTTCCCAATCGCAGCTTTCCCAGTGTTGGAGTAGGAGCGTTAAATCGGGGCGCATTTCTTTATTGAAGGGCAAATGCAGCGATCGTCCCTCTAAAATGCTGTAGTAAGAATCTTTGAGCCAGGGGGCTAGGCGGATGGTGAGATCGGAGGGATCGACCGAGAGAAGATGCAAGTCAAACAGCACATGTAAATCCGATCGGAGCAAAATCAGATTGGTGGGATCATTTGTCCGATCGCCCAGAAAGGGGATGATATAGGCCGCTTCTAAGACATCTTCCACCGTACAGCGACTCATGGCACAGCGTCGATCGTAAGCCTGTAAGAGCTTGACCCGAATTTGGGGCGACCCTTTGCGGAGTAACAGCGATCGGTTTAAACGCCCTTTGGCCTCTTCGGGGGTATTAAATTGAAAAGCGCGAGCCAGTCCGTCATTGAGGAGGTCTTGCCATGCGCCGATGGGAACCTGAGCAAAATCTGTGGTGGTGGGTTCCGCCGCATCGATCCCCTCGCCCCAAGCACTTTCTATGGCTTTTTGGTTGGCGGCCCCACTGTTGGGGTCAAATTCGATGGGAACTGCTTCAAAAACTTGAGACTCGCCACTCCAAGGACTATGGGCGATCGCTTCTAAACTGCTTAACTTCGATCGGGGGGGAGTGCTTTGGGGCGTAGCCGTCTCCAGATATTCAAGTTCAGCATCGGGCATGATGGCTCCACTGAGATCCGCCCCTTCCAAATTAGCTCCTGTGAGATCCGCACGGAAGAGGTTAGCCGCTCTCAGGTTTGCGCCTTGCAAATTCGCATGTTGAAGATTGGCCCCCTGTAAATTCACTGCCCGCATTTCTGCACCGTTCAGGGCCGCATGATTCAAATTGGTTTGGCTGAGGTTCGCGCCATTAAAAACCGCTCCGGCTAAACAGGCCCGACTGAGATTGGCACGGCGTAGATTAGTCGCCAGAAAGTTACCACCAATACAGTTTGCCTCCACAAACACCGAGCCCTCTAGGGACGCATGAACAAAGTCTGCTCCGATCAGAAGCGCTTGACTAAAATCGGCACGGGGTAGGTTCGATCGGCTTAAACAGGCAAATCGTAGGTTCGATCGCTGAAACTGTCCTCCTTCCAACCGGGTTCCGCTAAATTCCCGTTGCCCACGATCGTATAGCCACAGTAAAATTTTGCTTTTCATTTCAAGTTCCCCTTCAGAATTTGACAGATGCAACACCTGTACGCCCTTTGTTCCTTCTTCAGGGGAAATCGATCCCAAACCGGACGTTAACTAGGATTTTCTTAATAATCCTTAAGCAAGAGGGGAGACTTTCAAGACACTGATTCCGGTTCCCCCCTGATCAAGGTCAAGGAGACTTTCAAGACATTGATTTAGACAGCGATCGTATTTTTCAAATTTGATTGAAAAATGTATGGAAACCTACGGAAAACTACAATTCTCAAGATGGATGTCCTCTATCAAACTGCTCCACACAACGCACAAACAACTCTACCCCCCAACAGAGTGCTGTTTCATCAAAGTCAAAACGGGGATGGTGATGGGGATGGGATAACCCTAAATTTAAGTTGGCTGTTCCTAAAAAGAAATAACAGCCGGGTACTTTTTGAAGGAAAAACGACATATCCTCTCCTCCCATGGTCTGACAATCTGGCACAATCCCCAGAGGAGTCTCCAAGACAGATTCCGCCACCGATCGAATTAACCCTGCCATCCGATCGTCGTTAATGACTGGAGGATAGAGGGATTTATAGGTGAGTTGATAACTGGCTCCATGGGCTTGACAAATGCCTGCGATCACTTCTTCTATACGCTTAGCAAAAAAGCCTGCATACTGGGGATGAAAATAGCGCACTGTACCCTGTAATTGAACCTGATCCGCAATAATGTTGTGCTTCTGCCCCCCCTGAAATTTGCCTACCGTCACCACTGCCGACTGAATCGGATCCACATTACGGGAGACGATCGTTTGCAGGGCATTGACCACCTGGGCCCCCACCACGATCGCATCTACTGTCTGGTGGGGCATCGCTCCGTGACCACCTCGACCATGGAGGGTAATATCAAACAACTCCACCGCCGCCATCATCGGCCCACTGCGAACCCCCACTGTCCCCAATGGCAGGTTATTCCACAAATGTAAGCCAATCATGGCATCCACCGTCGGATTGTCTAAAACCCCTGCGGCAATCATGGGTTCGGCTCCCCCTGGCCCTTCCTCTGCGGGCTGAAAAATGAGCTTCACCGTCCCCGAAAAATCAGGGTTTTCACTCAAATACTTCGCCGTACCTAGGGCAATGGACAGGTGTCCATCATGGCCACAGGCGTGCATTCGCCCTGGAATTTGCGATCGGTAGGGCACCTCGTTCAATTCCTGTACCGGCAACCCATCCATATCGGCGCGAATGCCTAAGACCTTGCCCGGTTGTTGTCCTGGAATAGTGGCCACCACCCCTGTCTGGGCAACTCCCACCTGATGCTCAATCCCCCATTCTGTCAAGCGATCGTGAATAAACGCCGCCGTTTGACGCTCCTCAAAGCCTAACTCTGGATATTGGTGAAAGTGTCGTCGCCAGCCCACCAATTGCTCCTGTAAAGCAGCGATCGTGGGCCGAATCAGCGGTTGGACAGGGAGGGGAGCAGTAGAAGGAAAAGAAAGCGTTTGCATGGTCAAACTAAAGCAGAGTGACCTTAGCTTAGCGTATGCGGCTGTGTGCTTACAGGAGTTCGTCCGTTATTCCGTTGATCCGTTGATCGCATTAGACCTTACCGAGAGCCTGACATTGCGGTAGGATAAGGAAGACTCCTCAGTGTTACTGGCAACCTTGTTCTTAATTTATACATCGAGTTATGCTGGTTTGTACTCATTGTAATGCGGAGAATCCCTCCTGGGCTCCAAACTGCCAGTGCTGTCAGGCTCCCCTTCAGCCCAGCATGAACTGTCCCACCTGTGGGGCCTTAGTGCTTAAGCGGGTTAACTTCTGTGGACAATGTGGTACGGATTTGCGCCAAGGCAGTTTAGATCGATGGAATAACCCTCCCCCTACTCCAACCGGGAGTATCCCAGTTCATGCCCCGGTCAATTTGCCCGTCAATGCGCCAGTTTATGCCCCGCCAGTGGCAGATTCTGCTGTTCCTCCCACCATCAGACAATCCATCCCTGTCTTCTCAAATCTGGAAGAGCCTGCATCTAAGGATGTCTCCCTATCTCCCCAACTGTTTCACCTTCGTACCCAAAAACTGTTTCACCTTCCCCTGCAAGATGCCATTCTCTATATCGGCAAAGCTAACGATCGCCAGCCACCGGACATTGATTTATCTGGCTTTCCTGATGCGGACGTAGTATCACGGGTTCATGCTCGTCTAATTGTACGATCGGGGGATTATTATTTAGAAGATCTAGAAAGTTCCAATGGTACCTACGTCAACGAAACCGTCCTAATTCCTTTTCACCCCCATCTGCTCACCGCAGACGATCGGATTTCCCTTGGACGGAATAACCTCGTTAGCTTCTCATTTAGCTTGTAGTAACGAAGGTTCTTGCAGTAGCACCCCTATGAAACGCGAAGCCCGCTTCCTAATCTTTGATTGGAAGTCGGGAGTCGTTCACCATACTCAATCCCCCTCATTAAAGGGGGGATCGGGGATTAGCCTGCAATTTCATGAATGTGTTTCGCCGTTTCAAAGAAATAGGCCGCATTTTCCTCTGGAGTTTTGGGCAAAATCCCATGACCCAAGTTTAGGATATGCCCGGTTTTGCCCGCCTTCCGCACCGTATCCACTAACCGATCGCGGATGGTCTGTTGGGATCCAAACAACACACAGGGATCCATATTGCCCTGTACCTTTACGTCTAACCCTAACCGCTGGCGAGCTTCAGCCATGTCTACCATCCAATCCACGCTGACAATATCCACGCCGGATTTGGCCATACGCTCTAGCACCCCAGCGCTACCGCTGATATAGAGAATCAAGGGAAAGTCGGGGTGAACAGCCTTCACCTGCTGCACCACCCGTTGCTGATAGGGCAGGGCAAAGGTGTCGTAGTCCATGGGGCTGAGGTGTCCCGCCCAAGAGTCAAAAAGTTGAACCACTTGAGCGCCACAGTCAATTTGATGGCAAATATAACGGGCAATGTTGTCGGCAATTTTCCCCAGCAGTTTGTGGAGTAAGTCGGGGGCGGTAAAGGCCATGCCCTTAATGGTGCTGTAGTCCTTCGAGCTTTTACCTTCTACGGCATAGGCTGCCAGAGTCCAGGGCGCACCAGCAAACCCTAAAACCGTGGCAGCGTTTCCAACCTCTTTACGCAGGGTTTCAAAAATGGGACGAATGAAGGGGGTGGCGGTATCTGGATCCAGTTCATGAACCGCTTCGATCTGTTCAGCAGTACGGATAGGCGGGTCTAAAATCGGCCCTTTGCTTTCCACAATATCGAAAGGAATGCCCATGCCTGGCAGCGGAGTCAGAATATCGGAGAAAAGGATAACTCCATCGGGCTGAAAAGCACGAAAGGGTTGCAATGAAATTTCGATCGCCAGATCAGGGTTTTCCGATCGTTCCCGGAAGGAGGGATACTGATCCCGTAAATCCCGGTACACTTTCATGTAGCGCCCAGCTTGACGCATCATCCACACCGGAGGACGGTGAACCTGTTCCCCTCGTGCAGCCCTCAGTAATAAAGGAGCCTCGGTCATTCAACTTTTCTCCAAAGATCTTAATAGTAGGTATTATGGGCAACCATTTGACGCTAGAAATCAAGGACAGTCTCAGGACAGCCTCAGCCGCCTATTATTTCTCCCGATCGTTATGGTTTGGCAGGAAATCATTATACTGGCTGAGATCAGCCTTTCACTATTTTCAATTTTTCAATACCTTTCCGTGCCTAGTTCAGCTTCAGCGCAGAGACGGGCACCTCATCCCAAGACTGTACGGAACGGAGTCTGACCTGCCATCCCTGCGATCGTTGGTCTGGGGTCAGATTCTCTTGAAAGGACTGATAACAATCTTGAGCCTGCTGCTCGTCGGTACAAGCAATACAAGCATAAAGAATACCTGAGGGATCTAGTTGTTCATTGATCCAAATTGCTTTCATAAAAATCTCCGGTAGAGTGGAAACAGCCATCATTCCCCATATACCCCCGCGACATTAAGGATTGGAGCCGTTTGCCCCTCCATTTCCTGCCTGAAGATTCGCTGAGGTTTCCCTAAATAGGTTTTAATATTAAATATTAAACAGGGTGTGACCAAGGCTCACGACTCTCACTACTTCTGGGAACGATTCCGACTAGACGCTACCGAAAATCTCCATGAACACTTATTCCGCTCAAGAATCGGATTATACTAGCAATCCCCAATTAGTGTTGAAGTCAGCCTTAGCCGAAGAGTTACAAAAGTTAAATGAATCTTTAGACTATTTGCTGGGAAATAATCTCACCTCCGAGCGGGACTTACAACTCTTACGGGGGCTGGTGTCCCTGTCTCAGTTCACCGTTCACCAAGCGATCGAAGGGGCGCAACAAGTGCCCGTAGAGATTGCGAGTACCCTGGAAGCTTTCCAAGAAGAAATCGAATATCTTCGGGCGATGAACACTGCTTATCAGCGGCAGGTGGAATGGTTTCGAGATCAAGCAGCCCTTGCCAAGGCGGCCACCGGCCGGGTGCGAATGAAAGCCACCATGAAGCAATGTCTCCAATACACCCTAGAAATTACCGGGGCAGAAACGGGCAGTATTTTTCTCGTATCACGGGATCTCGTGATTCAAGACTATCTGTTACTGCGGGAACATACCACGGAAGACGAACGCTTAGATTTAGTGGGTAAAGTCTTACAAAAGGGGCTTGCCGGTTGGGTGGCCAAAAATCTGACTTCTGCGTTAATTCCTGATACCCGATCGGATAATCGCTGGATTGATTTCCCGGATCAGCCCTATGTGGTGCGATCGGCTCTCTGTGTGCCCATGCTTCGAGATCAGCATTTAGTGGGGATTTTAACCCTGACCCACCCAGAGCGTTATTACTTTACAGAAGAAGAAGCCAACCTCGCCTGGACGATCGCCTATCAGACGGCCTTAGTCATGGAAACCAACCGACTCCTTCAGGAAAATGAAGAAAACCGTGTCCAGATAGAGGCGTATCAGAAAACCTGGGATGACCTTATGAATGGGCCCCTAGTGGGGGGGTTTGTCCTACAGGACAATCGTTTTATCCACGTCAATAAGCGACTATGCGGTTTAATGGGCTATAGTGCCGAAGAACTCCTGCGGATGCAGTCCATTGCCAGCTTAATTGCCTATGAAGATCGCAATGAGGTTCAACAAGCTTTACAAAATTGTTTTCAAGGCACGGCTCTTTTTATCAAATTGAGTTTTGGTATTACCCGAAAAAATGGTCAACTGGTCAAAGTAATGGTTCAAGGAGTCCGCCGAATAGACAAACAAATTCCTTTGATCATTGGCATTATGGATTCGATCGCTTAGATACTGATATTAGACACTGGTATTAAACATTAGGAATCATGACCACTCTGCTCAGCTTAAAATCTATTCAAAAAGACTTTGG
>Ga0129333_10003674_pt1 | contig 14375 bp, 12 predicted proteins | sample CPB6_08_DNA_FD_94474 | JGI IMG/M metagenome (GOLD analysis project Ga0129333, IMG submission 94474) | Freshwater to marine salinity gradient microbial communities from Chesapeake Bay, USA - CPBay_Sum_0.6_0.8_DNA | ecosystem: Environmental > Aquatic > Marine > Coastal | place: USA: Chesapeake... | reverse complement strand
GGTGGTGCTGAAGGCGAAAGCCGGCGCATCGCAGCTGACGATGGCTGACTGGCCTGCGCGGTCGATGTTCAGACGGACCGAACCCGAGCTCACGACGGTGAAAGCGCCGTGCATGCCCAGCGCGGCCCGCACGAGCCCGACGACCTCGGAATCCGTGCCACGCACCTCAACCTGGATGCGTTGGGCGGCGAGGTTGGCGTTCACGTCCTCGTTGACGGTCACCGCGGCGAAGGCGGCGAGCGGGGCGAGCAGGAGGGAGAGGAAAGCGAGTCGCATGGTGCAAAAGGTTTGGAATGGCGGCGGCAGCCCCCAACTTAATGCCGAAAGTCCCCGCGACTTCAACCACGCACCATGGCGCTCGACTCCGCAGCCGTCCAACAGGCCCTCCGCACCGTCCGATACCCCGGCTTCAGCCGGGACATCGTCTCGTTCGGGCTGGTCAAGGGCATCGAGGTCACCCCGGCAGGCAAGGCTGTGGTCGGACTGGCAGTGACCACCGCCGACCCCGAAATACCCAAGCGCGTCTACGCCGAGGTCGAGACCGCCCTGCGTCAGGCCGGATTCGCCGACGTGGAGATCGCCCTGACCGTCACCGTGCCCAAGAACGCCCCTGCGGCGGCCCAGGTGGTCACCGGGCCAACTTCCGAGTCAGGCGTGGGCAAGGTGCGCGCCATCGTGGCGGTCGCCAGCGGCAAGGGTGGCGTCGGCAAGTCCACCGTCTCGGTGAACCTCGCGGCGGCGCTCGCCCGGATTCTCACCGCGCGCGGTCGCCCCAGCCGGGTCGGGCTGATGGATTGCGACATCTACGGACCCTCCGTCCCCCTGATGCTCGGAGTGCGCGGACGCCCGATGATCGAGGGCGATGTCCTACTGCCGCCCGAGAACTTCGGCGTGAGGACCATGTCGATGGGCCTACTCATCGACGAGGACGCACCCGTCGTCTGGCGTGGTCCGATGATCATGAAGACCATCTCGCAGTTCGCCTCCAACGTGCGCTGGGGCGAGCTCGACGTCCTGCTCGTCGACCTGCCTCCTGGCACGGGCGATGCCCAGCTGTCCATCGCCCAGTCGATGGCGCTCGCGGGCGCGGTCATCGTCACCACGCCGCAGACCGCCGCCGTCACCGTCGCCCTGCGCGGCGCCTCGATGTTCGGCAAGGTGAGCGTGCCCATCCTCGGTGTGGTCGAGAACATGAGCTACTTCGAGGACGACCAAGGTCGGCGCCAGCACCTCTTCGGACAAGGCGGCGGTCAAAAAGTCGCGGCCCAGCTCGACGCTGAGTTTCTGGGCGAAATCCCCCTCGAACCGACGGTCCGACAGGGCGGAGACCACGGCATACCCTCGGTCATCAGCCATCCTGACTCCGGTGCCGGACGCGCCTTCCACGCCCTCGGACTGCGCCTACTCCAGCTTCTAGGGCAATAAGCGAGTGGGGGCGACTTGCCTTTGGTCGAGAAATCACACAACTTTGAGTTGTGAATAACGCGGCGCAGGCGAGCGACCAAGGCGGTGACCCGCTGGAAGCCACTTCGTCGCTCTACGCCGAGTTCCTGGCGGAGAAGGACGAAATCCTCCGGCACAAGTGGCTCGAGTCCGAGAAGGCTGGTCGCGACATCGGCTTCGAGCGCGCCCTGCTGGACTGGATTCGAAACCACCGCGCCAACTGGCGGGCCCAGCGTCGCGCTGCCCGGGCCTGAGTCGTCACCCGCACGACCTAACCAACAAAAAGGCCGTCCAAAGGACGGCCTTTTCTGATGAAGGAGTCGACGCTTAGCCCTTGATCTCCTTGTGCAGCGTGTGGCGGCGCAGGGAGGGGTTGTACTTGAGCTTCTCAACCTTCTCCTGCTGGAGCTTCTTGTTGCGGGTTGAGAGGTAACGGGAAGGGTTCTTCTTCTCCTTACGGGCTTCGGTGCACTCGAGGATGATGATTTCGCGGGCCATGGGCGTCAGGTGTTAAGAGGGTTCTTGATAGGAGCCGCGTGACCTCGGGCAAGGGGAAAACAGCCCCCAAGCCTCACTTTCGGGGAATGGCGTCGAAAACCAGCACCTCAAAGGGCTCTAGGGTGACCTTAACTGGGCTACCCTTCGTCAGAACCAGCGTCTTCAGGCGCTGGTCGGCGTAGGGGGAGGCCAAATCGTAGGTCCCGGGAGAGGTGGCCGGCAGGTCGAAGACCTGACTGGCCTCCAAGTCGATCTCCCTGCGCTGGTCATCAGGATTACGCACCATCAAGGTGGCCATCCGAGGGGACCAAGCGGCGTAGCCATACGGCTCGAGCTTCAACGGATCACCTCCGACCCAATGGGCATCGCGGAGGACATCGGCTCGGGCATGGGCCCATTTCGCGGACTCCGCCACGGCATCCCAGCCGGCAGACGTCATCATCGAGGGCGTCAGGTAGAGTTCCTGGAGCATCGCGCCGTTCGCGAAGTAGGAGCGCGCCTCGTTCCGGAGATCCGTCCCGGCCTTGCCGACCTTGACCCCTTGGAACTGCCGGCCGTGGACAATGCCGTGGTGCATGGCCGAGTTCAGGGGATAGAGCGGCGAGCGCTCGACGAACATCTTACGGCAATAGCCGTCACGGAATGTCAGCCACTTCTCGCGGTCATCACCCTTACCTATCCAACCAACGTCCGAGCTGTCATTGCGCCAGGTGGTGTCGACATGGTTCAACCAGAAAGGCGACGGCCAGGTGCCGACGGTGACATTGACGAACAAGTCCGGATTCTCCTGTCGCAGGCGCCGCGCGACATCCAACAAGGCCATGAAGTGCGGGCCGACACCCTCTCCCGCCTTGTCCCACTTGAAGGCATTGACGCCCGATTCGCGCATCAGCTGGAGGCAACGGCCCTCGAACCACTCACGGTACTTCGGATAGGACAGGTCCAGCTCGGCACCAGCGGGAATCAGTCCCATCTTGCGTGCCCACTCGGTGCGCTCCTTCACCCCGCCATAGCCACCGAGCGGCGAGATCCAGATGCTCAGCCGTCCGCCGAGCGCGCCCATCGCCTTGCCCAGACCAGGCAAGCCCTGCGGGAAGCGCTTCAGATTGTCGACCCAAAGGCCCTTGCCGAAGTCATCCCAGCCATCATCGACCAGGTAGGACAGCACAGGGACGCCACGCTTGCGCACCAGCTCGGCCTCAAAGGCCTTCACGACCTCGATCATCTTCGGCTGATCGACGCCGTAACCAAGGTCATACCAGCAATTGTAGTGCAGGAAAGGACGTGAGGCCCGAGCACGCTCGCGCTCCATGTAGCGCAGGAAACCGCGGCGGAGCTGTCCATCGGCATAGACGCCCAGCACGGAGCCGAAGCGGATTCGCGAGGCAGACGAGACCTGTAGGTCGCAGGCCACCGCCTGACGGACGCCCTCCGCATCCACCCGGCTGCCGGAACCAGGCATCTCAAGGCCGGCGAAGAAACCCTCGCCCGCTGACGGGCAACCCGGAACTGACCCGATGACGCGCAAGCCGGGCTGGCGCAGGTCCGTCAACTCGACCCCGCGCAGCGGCAGGGACGCATTCGAGCCGGACGAAATCTCCAATGTCTGGCGAAAATGGTTTGCGCCGTCGCGCAGTTCGGCGCGCCAGAGCGCGCGCAGGCCAGAGGCGTGGACGAGGTCGACCTCAAGGGCGAGACCACGGATGGCATCGGCGGGGCGACTGACCTTGCCGGTGGCCGGAGTCAGCACCGCGACGCGCGGTGCGCCCTGCACCTTGAAGGCGGAAGCGGGGATGTCGCCGAGCGGGAACTCTGTCAGCCGAGGACTGACTGCACGCTCACCCTGCGCCGTGGTGATGTTAAGGGTTCCATTGGCATCGCGGACACCAACCAGCAGGAAGCGCTTTCCATCCTCCCAGACCAGGGCAACCGCCGGACCCCAAGTCATTCCCTTGTCGTCGCCTTTATCAATGCGGGCCGTCAGTTGCCGAACACCTGTCGGATAAGCCCCTTCGACCACGGCGGTGCGATTGGCAGCGGCTTCGATGCGGAACGGTTCGGCAAGCCGACCCGTCAGCCGGGGCGCGACGAGTCCCACCGAAGATCGACCCAGAACGCCTGCCTCGCCTGAGTGGTCCCGTGCCTGGGCCAGCAAGTTCATCTTGCCGAGACGGACGAGACGCGGCTCACCTGGGAAGTCCGAGCGTGGGAACGAGGCGACTTCAGCGGCAGCGTAACCGTCCTTGGAGGCGGTGACGATGACACGGTCGGCGGTGAGCGATAGGGTGATATCGATGCCCGGAGCGGGAGCCGGACGGGTGATAGTCGTCAGCCGGAAGACCTCGGCAGCTGACTGATTAACCTCAAGTCCTGCCAGTTTCTGGGTGACCGAGACCGGGCGCAGCACCCCACCCTCGATCCGCCACTCAGCAGCCAAAGCCCCGTTACCCAGGCGAAGCGCGCCAGAGTTAACCTCGGCGGTCGCCACCCCGGGATCGCGCCCCGCGAAGGCGATGTCCTCGGCGGCGCTGAGCTGTGAGACGACCAGTGAGAGAAGGAGACAGAATCGGACCATACTCCCTAAACCGCACGAGCGTCATCTGGTTCCCCATAACAAACGAGGCGCCCAACGGGCGCCTCGGTGAGGACGGGCCAGCCGCTGAGGCTCAACCCCACAAGCGCTTCTTGTGGCGCGAGTTCTTCGAACGCTTACGGCGCTTGTGCTTGTTCATCTTCAAGCGACGCTTCTTTTTGAGGCTTCCCATGGGTGAAAGTCCCTTGGATGTGTCCGCTTAGGGGGACTTCCTCAAGCCAAAAGCATCAGGCGAGCTCGGTCAGCGCAACCCAGACCCCGGGACCCCAGATAGGCTCCAACAGGGCGCGGACGCGATCGAGGTCGGGCGACTGGTGCACCAAGGCGAAGCAGGCGCTGCCGCTACCGGTCATGACCGCATGGATGCCGAGCCCAGAGCGAAGCGCATCCAACCCAGCGGGCAACTCGGGGCTACGGGCAAAGACTGCCTCTTGCAAACTGTTGCCGAGTGCGACCAGCGACTCGGGACTACCGTGAGCAAGGGCGCCGGCCAGCGCGGCCTCGGCCTTCGCCTCCGCCACGTAATGCCCCGACTCAGCAAGCCATCCGTAGGCGGCGGCGGTCGAGACAGGGCGCGCGGGCTTGACCAGCAGCACACGACGTCCGCGCCATGTGTCGGTGAGCTTGGCTGGCATCGGCTCCAGTTGCTCCCCACGGCCACGCATCACAGACGAAACGCTTTCGACGAAGAAGGCGCAATCGGAACCAACCTGGGCCGCAAGGGAGCGCAGACGCGTGGCGTCAAAGGGAACCCCCGAGACCTCGTTCAACAGGCGCAGTGCGGCCGCGGCGTCAGAACTGCCACCCCCCAGCCCAGCGCCATGGGGCACTGACTTGCTTAGCCGGAAACGCCCCGGAGTCGCCGAGGGATATGCGGTGCGAAAGACCTCGGCCGCCCGGAGGACCAAGTTCGAGCTGTCGGCCGGAATCGATGGGTCGTCGCACTCAAGCGCAAGAATCTTGCCACCAGGCTCGAAGGACAACGCATCGGCAAGCGTAAGCGGAACCACGCAACTGACGAGCCGGTGAAACCCATCCGCCTCGCGCCCGACGACCGCGAGGGATAGGTTGATCTTGGCCGGGGCTCGGGTGCTCAGCTGCACGGCGCAAGGTGGTCGCTCCACCCGCGCGAGGCAACCTGCTTCGTCAACCGCCAATCACGCGGAACCACAGCCTGCGCCGGGGGTCGGAAGGTCAGGCATGCCCTGCTTCCTGCACCGACGCCTCGTCTTCCTGATCCTTGCGCTCGGCGTCATCGTCGTGCCCGCCGGCGAGCCGATGGCCAGCGCCGAGATGCAGCTGCAGTTCACAGCCTGGGACAAAGCCATCCGCAACGGCTTGCTCTACAGCGTCGACTGGTCGGATGACGGCAAGGAACTGAGCTACGACTGGCAGAAGGAAGACGGCAAATACGTCCGTCGCGTGCTCGACTGCGAAACGGGCGTCCAGCGGGAGATTCCCCGCGAGCCCTCGGCCAAGTTTACCCCACCCAAGCCCTCGCGACGTAAGATGCATCAGGGGCCCGGGCGGATTCTGAGCGCGAACCACACCGACCAGATGTCACCGGACAGGCTCTGGAAGGTGAGCAGCGAGGGCGGCGAGCTCACACTCGAGTCCACGGTGGCCGGTGGCACCTCACGTCGACTCGCAAGCGTCAACGCTACCGAGAAAAAATGGTGGGGTACCCCGGTTTGGTCCGCCGATGGCAAGCATTTCGCCATCTGGCTCCTGCCCATCGTGAACACGGCCAAGCTGACGGTGCGTGAGGCGAGCACGGGCAAGGAGACAACAGTGGACTACCCGGCCCCCGGGGATGACTTACCAACGGGCCGAGCCTGGGTCTTCTCCGTCGCAAGCGGGAGGGGCTGGCAGACACCGGAGGCCCTGATCGGACCCACCTACGCGACGCGCCAACTCGACTGGACACCCGATGGCACCCGCCTGCGCACGGAATACGTCAGTCGCGGCTTCACTGGATTCGGCGTGCTGGAATTCGACACTCGCAACCAAACCTGGCGCAAGGCCGTCGAGGAGACGGACCCGAAGTTCAGTTTCTACAACGGACTCTACTTCCGCCATGACCTCGACGCCGAGACCACGCTCTGGATCTCGGAGCGCACGGGCTGGAGTCACCTTTACCGCATCGACCTGCGCACGGGACGTGCGCTCAACGCGGTCACCTCGGGTCCGTGGGTCATGCGGCGGGTGCTGCATGTCGACGCCAAGGCTGGCTTCGCACTCGTCGAGGCACTCGGGCGCATCCCAGGGGAGAATCCCTACCAAGCGCACCTCTGCCGGGTAAACCTCGATGGTAGTGGACTCACCGACCTGACGCCTGAGAATGCACAACACGACATCAACCTGTCACCCTGCCGACGGCACTTCCTCGACACCGCCTCGCGACCCGACTTGCCGCCGACCTACACCGTGCGCCGCACAAGCGACGGGTCGGCCATCGCCACGCTCGGCACCGCCGACATCTCCCGGGCGGCCGCGGTCGGCTGGAGCCCGCCAATTCCGTTCCGCACCAAGGACCGTGACGGGAAATTCGACATCTGGGGCCTGATTCACCGCCCCAAGCCCTTCGATCCGAGCAAGCGCTACCCGGTGCTCGAGTGCATCTACGCGGGCCCCCACGACTCCTTCACCCCCGCAAGCTTCACGCCCTGGTGGAACAACGCCGTGCGCGAACCCAACGTCAACGGGTTCTACGTCGTGCAGATCGACGGCCTTGGCACGCGGAACCGCGGCCGCGAGTTTCACCAGCGCGCCTGGCAGGACCTGCGCGATGCCGGCCTGCCAGACCGGATTGCCTGGATCAAGGCCGCGGCCAGAGCCGAGCCGCAGATGGACCTCTCGCGCGTCGGCATCTTCGGCGGCTCCGCTGGAGGGCAAAGCACCGTCTTCGCTTTGCTCGACCACGGTGACTTCTACCGCGCGGGCGCGGCTGACTGCGGCTGCCACGACAACCGCGTCGATAAAGTCTGGTGGAACGAGCAGTGGCTGGGCTGGCCGCCCGGACCGGCCTACGACCGCAACCGCTGCGCGAACTTCGCGGACAAACTACGCAACCCGCTTCTCATCACGGTCGGAGAAATCGACACCAATGTGCCTCCGCAGAGTAGCACCGAGCTGCGTGACGCCTTTCTCGCCGCCGGCAAGGGCGACCTCATCGAGTTCAAGGTCGCGGCGGGCGCTGGACACGGGGCGGGCGAGCGCGAGGACATGCGCCAACTGCGCCTCAGGTTCTTCCTCAGCCATCTCGGTGGTCCCCTACCCCGCTGAGGCCTAGCCCCGGGGATGGGCGCGACGGTGCACCTCGCGCAACTTCGCGACCGTCAAGTGGGTGTAAATCTGCGTTGTCGAGAGCGAGGCATGGCCAAGTTGCTCCTGCACATGGCGGAGGTCGGCACCATTGGAGAGCAGGTGCGTCGCGCAGGCATGGCGGAGCTTGTGCGGCGTGAGGTCCATCGGCAGGCCCGCGGCGCGCAGGCGGGCCTTGAGCATGAGCTGGACCGCCCTGGGTTGCAGGCCGCCGCGGCGACGCGCGAGCAGCAGGGGTTCCGTGCGCGCGGCAGCTCCGCGAAGGGCGAGATAGGCGCGCACCGCGACGACCGCGGCATCACCCACCGGAACGACACGCTCCTTGGAACCCTTGCCGAGCACCCGCGCCAGGCCGGTGCCGAGGTCGAGGTCACCCAGGGTCAATCCGCAGACCTCGGAGACACGGAGCCCACCGCCATACAGCAGCTCAAGGACCGCGCGATCGCAGGCACGGGTCAGCGCAGTCTCGCGAGCACCCAATTTGCCCTCCGGTTCGGCGAGCAAGGCGTCCGCCTGGGCCTCGGTGAGAATCTTGGGTAATGACCGTGGAAGCTTGGGCAGCGAGAGCCCGGCGGCAGGCGTTGCCTGGATGCCACCGCGCTCGCGCAGGTCGGCAAGGAAGGCGCGCACGGCCGAGACCTGGTTGTGCACCGAGGTGCGCGCATGCGTCTTCTGTCGCTCGATGACGAAGTCGCGGAGGTTACGGGCGGTCACCGTTGACCAGTCACCTTCCCAGCCCGTGCCGCGGGCAAGCCAGCGGGCGAAACCCTTGAGCGACCGACCATAGGTCAGGCAGGTGCGCGGTGACAGCCGACGTGCCGCGAGGTTGCGACCTAGGAAATCCGCCACCGCCGGCTGGCCCGGCCAAGAGGCAGGCGGGGAGTCGGGCTCGGCGCGGCGACGCCTCACGCAGGGCGCTTGCCGTGCTCAGCACGAACGGTGATGGCGATACCGCCGCGGACGCCGAAGGCGCCCGTCACCTCGCACCAGACGGGGTCGAGCGCCTTCACCAAGTCGTCGAGAATCTTGTTGGTCAGGTGCTCATGGAAGACACCTTGGTTGCGGTAGGACCAGAAGTAGAGCTTGAGGGACTTCGACTCGACGATGCGAGGGCCGGGGACGTAACGGATGGTGAGGGTCGCGAAATCGGGCTGGCCGGTCGCCGGGCAGAGACATGTGAACTCCGTGGTGGAGAGCTCGACCACATAGCCGCGGGACGGGTTGCGGTTGGGGAAGGTCTCCAGCGTGCTCTGCGGCTGGTTCTGCGTGTTCCCCAGGTGGGAAAGACCGGACAGGTCCTCGGGCTTGGTGGCCATGACGTGAGGGAATCAGGTCGGCGTCGGCTGACAAGGTTTCCCTTGGGGGCACCTTCCCTCTTGCCTCGACCCACCTCGGGCGTTGCCTTGAGATTACGCCTCGCGCGCATGGAACCCAGGCCCATCGCCATCCTCGGGGCCACCGGCTCCATCGGGAAGACCACCCTCGAGGTCGTCCGCGCCCACCCCTCTCGGTTGCGTATCGCGAGCCTGGCGGCACGCAGCAACTGGGAGGGCTTGGTCGGACCTGCCACCGAGTTCTCGGTCCGCACCGTGGCATTGAGCGACCCATCGGCCGCCGCCGCGGCGAAAGCGTCCGGACGCTTCGCACCTAACACCCGCATCCTCTCCGGCCCGGATGGGTTGGCTGAGGCAGCCTGCCTGACGGAGGTGCGCACGGTCGTCTCAGCCATCGTCGGCACGGCCGGACTGCAACCCACGCTTGCAGCCATCGCAGCGGGCAAGGATATCGCGCTTGCGAGCAAGGAGATCCTGGTGCTTGCCGGCAAGACGGTCACCACTCTTGCCCGAACCCACGGCGTGCGCCTGCTGCCGGTGGACAGCGAGCACAATGCCCTGCATCAGCTCCTCCGCGGCAAGCGCGCCGAGGAGGTCGCGAGACTCATACTCACCGCCTCCGGCGGACCCTTCCGCACCCTGCCACTTGAGGCGTTGACCCAGGTCACCCCGGAAGACGCGCTACGCCATCCAAACTGGTCGATGGGACCCAAGATCACCGTCGACTCCGCGACGATGGCCAACAAGGGCCTCGAGGTCATCGAGGCCCGCTGGCTCTTCGACCTGCCGGAGTCGCGCATCGACGTCGTCGTCCACCCGCAGAGCGTCATCCACGCCATGGTCGCCCTGAGCGACGGGACCCTGCAGGCCCAACTGAGCCCGCCCTCGATGGCATACCCCATCCAGGACTGCCTGCTTGAACCGGAACGCCCTGCCTGTCCAGCCCCGCGCCTCGACCTGACCCAGGCCCTCAACCTCGAGCTGCTCCCGCCCGACATCCGGCGTTACCCGCTGCTGTCGCTTGCCCGCCAGGCCGGTCAGGCGGGTGGCACCTTGCCCGCCGCCTTCAACGCCGCCAATGAGGTGGCGGTCGAGGCCTTCCTGGCCCGTCGCATCCGCTTCACGGACATCGCGCGTGTCGTCGAGCAAACCCTGGCCGGCACCGCCGCCGACGCGGAGACGCTCGACGCGGCGCTCAGTGCCGACACCGAGGCAAGGCGACGCGCCGCCTCGCTGCTGCCCACCTGATTCGCGACCCCACCGAGCATCCCCTCATCCCCTTTCCCTCCCATGCCACTCTCCTTCCAAGAACTCTTCGGCAACACGTGGGGCATCGTCCTCGCCGTGCTCTTCTTCGGCGGCTCGATCTTCGTCCATGAGCTTGGCCACTTCCTTGCCGCCCGCTGGCGTGGTCTCAAGGTCGAGCGCTTCTCCATCGGCATGGGTCCCCGGGTCTTCGGCTGGACGGGCAAGGATGGGGTTGATTACCGCGTCTCGCTCTTCCCGATCGGGGGCTACGTCGCGCTACCCCAGATGGCGGACATGTCTGCGGTCGAGGGCGAGACGGACGAGACCGCGGAGAAATTGCCCCCCATCTCGTACGCCGACAAGATGTGGGTGGCGGTCGCGGGTGCCGTCTTCAACGTGATCTTCGCCTTATTGCTCGCCTGCGTGCTCTGGAAGGCGGGCATGCCGATGCAGGAAGGCACCGAGACAACCGTGGTCGGGCATGTTGACGCGACCATCGGCGCGGGCGGCACGCTCGCCGACCTCGGCGCAGCCGACACCGTACCCGGACCGGCCGCGCAAGCCGGCATCCGTGCGGGCGACCGCATCCTGCAGGTCGATGGCACACAGGTGAACAACTGGCAGCAGGTGAGCGAGGCCATCCTGCTCGGAAACCGCAAGGATGCCTCGGGCAAGCCGACGTGCCTGCTGACAATCGAGCGCAACGGCACCAAGCTCGAAATCCAGGTGCAGCCGGCGCTGGTCGAGATAAACAGCACCACGCGCGACCGCGTGCGACTCACGGGCATGGAACCGCGGACAAGCGTCGTCCTGGGAAGCCCGTTGCCGAACTCACCCGCCGAGAAAGCCGGCCTGCAAGCCGGCGACGAGGTGCTGACGGTCGATGGACAAGTGGTCTATGGAGCCGACTCCTTCATCGACCTTCTCCGGAGCAAGGCACCTGGCCCGCGCCGCCTCGGCGTCCGCCGCGATGGCAAGGACCTGTCGGTCGAGGTGCAGCCTGTGCCCGTCCTCCGGACCAACCCCATTGGCGCCATCACCCACGGTGACAACGGCGAGTTCCGGGTCGTGCTGATTCCTGTGCCCGAGGCGCAGGAAAAGGATAAGTCCCGCCTCGTTGTGCACAGCGCCACCGGCGACAACGCGACGACCGAGGCCCTCTCACTCGGTGCGGTGCTCGACAAGGCCAACGGTCGCGAGATCATCGCGCTGCGCTCGCTCGACGACTTGGTCGACGTGGCGACTCCGGGTGGACGCGACCTCAGCGTCTTCTGGAAACGCGGCGGCAGCGAGGGCAACCTCATCCTGCGCAAGGCGACCGCCCGGGTCGTCCAACCCGCCGCCATCCCGTCCATCGGCGCGGACATCCGGCCACGCGCCGTCATCATCCACCGGACCCCGGGCGAGCAGTTCGTCGGCGCCTTCTGGTCAACGGTCAACACCTTGGCTCGCCTCTTCGACCGGGGCTCGGACATCCACCTCAACCAGCTGATGGGGGCGATCTCCATCGCGAAGATGTATGTCAACCTCTCCGAGGATATCCGCCTCGTCATCTGGTTCTCGGTCGTGATCAACATCAACCTCGCCATCCTCAACCTCCTTCCCATCCCGGTGCTCGACGGCGGGCACATGCTCATCGCCACGGTCGAGCGAGTGCGACGCCGGCCCCTGCCCTCCAAGGTTGTGATCTGGATCCAGTATGTCTTCGTCGCGCTGTTCATGGCCCTGATGGCCTACGTCTTGCTCAATGACGTGCGCCGCTGCTCGGGTGACGGCGATGCACGCCTGCGCTCCGAGCTCCTCCAGAAGCACGTCATCCGACCGGTCGAGTTCAAGTGACCCTGGACGACCTCAGGGGTCGATCCACTTCCCGCGCGACCGGATCAGGTCGACCAACTGGTCGACCGCCTGCTCCTGCGGGATATTGAACCGCACGGGCTCCTTACCGACATAGAGGTTGATCTTGCCTGGCGCGCCGCCGACGTAGCCGAAATCCGCGTCCGCCATCTCGCCGGGGCCGTTGACGATGCAACCCATCACCGCGATGGTCACGCCCTTGAGATGACCCGTGCGCGCCTTGATGCGCAGGGTGGTCGACTGGATGTCGAAGAGCGTGCGGCCGCAGCTCGGGCAGGCGACATACTCCGTCTTGGTCTGGCGCGCACGCGCGCCCTGCAGGATGTCGTAGGTGAGCGTGAGCCGCTTGTCGAAGGACGCCGGCACCTCGCAGGCAACCAGGTCGCCGATACCGTCGACGAGCAATCCGCCCGCCAGCACCGACGCATGGAGCAGCTGGTCGGGGAAGGCCGGCCCCGGCCCGCCATGTTGCTGGGCGGTCGCGCGAATCCAGATGGGCACGCCTCCGAGGCCAAGCCGTCGCAGCTCACGGGCCATCCGTCGGTATTCGCCCAGGGCATGCATGAACGCACCGTTGTGCGTCGCGCAGACCATGCGTCGGCCTGGCGGCAGAGCCCCAAGTGCGTCGACGATGTCAGCGAGATGCTCGGCCTCTGTGCTCACGGCGAGCGTGACATCGGCGTCGGCACAGGCCTCGGCCCACGCGCGCAGATCCTCAGCTTGTGAGAATCGACCATGGGACTTTACCACGACCAAGGCGGCGCCAGGTCCGCGCAGGGGGAACTCCGATGGGGCGACGGGCCCGACCTCGGCGAAGATCGCGGGCACGACAGATTCGAGCCCCTGCCGCAGCGCGGAGAGTCCGGCGGCATCCGCGGGGGACTCGAAGCGAACCAGCAAGCCCTCGACCCGCGCCTCGCGCTGGCGGGCATGGGCATCGACAACCTCCTTGGCCGCAGCCGAGGCCTGGGCCAACGGGAAGGAGCTGCGCACAACCACGCGGGGCACCTCACCGGAGCCTGCGCGGCAGGCGGTGCCGAGCACCAGGGGCTCCGTCGGACGGCGCAGGAAGACGTAGGGGTCGATACCGTCGCAGACCGCCTCATCGGCCGTTGGAATCGCGGGCAAGAGCCCGGGGGCCGCGGGTCGGAAGGCCTCGACTGCGGCGAGAAGTTGACGGCACACCGGAATCTCATGCCAGGGGTCCTCGGTGAGCGAGACACGGATGGTGTCACCCAGCCCATCGGCAAGAAGCGAGCCGATGCCGATGGCTGACTTGATCCGCGCATCCTCACCCTCGCCGGCTTCGGTGACGCCGAGGTGCAGCGGGTAGTCCATGCCCTCGTCGCCCATCCGGCGAGCGGCGAGACGGTAAGCCTCGACCATCACCTTGGGGTTGGAGGACTTCATCGACAGCACGAGATCGCGGAAGCCGTGCGACTGCGCGATACGGACGAATTCCAAGGCCGATTCCACCATGCCCATGGGTGTGTCACCGAAACGGTTCAGGATGCGGTCCGAGAGCGATCCGTGGTTGGTGCCGATGCGCAGGACACGGCCCAGCTCCTTGGCCCGGAGGACCAGCGGACTGAATGCCGCGTGCAGGCGCTCGAGCTCCTCGGCGTACTGGGCATCGGTGTACTCACGAACGGCAAACTTCTTCTTGTCGGCGTAGTTGCCGGGATTGACCCGAACCTTCTCGACGTGCTCAACCGCCTCCATCGCGGCCACGGGCAGGAAATGAATGTCCGCGACCAGGGGCTGGCTGAATCCTGCAGCGCGGAACTTCTGATGGATATCGCGCAACGCGGCGGCGGCGGCCTTGTTCGGTGCGGTGATGCGGATGATTTCGCAGCCGGCCTCAGCCAGGCGGATGCACTGAGCAAGCGTGGCGGCCACGTCCTCGGTGTCCGAGGTGGTCATCGACTGGATGCGAATGGGATTCGACCCGCCCACCCCGACTCCGCCCACCCGAACCTCGCGGGTGACCCGCCGCACGGTGCGGAGTCGCGAGAGGCAATAGGCGGGCTCGGCCATGGCTACCCTCCCAATTGCCAGACCGCCCGCCAAAGGCAAGG
>Ga0129333_10003673_pt1 | contig 14376 bp, 19 predicted proteins | sample CPB6_08_DNA_FD_94474 | JGI IMG/M metagenome (GOLD analysis project Ga0129333, IMG submission 94474) | Freshwater to marine salinity gradient microbial communities from Chesapeake Bay, USA - CPBay_Sum_0.6_0.8_DNA | ecosystem: Environmental > Aquatic > Marine > Coastal | place: USA: Chesapeake... | reverse complement strand
TTTGGCAGGGGATGATGGATTCGAACCACCGAATGTCGGAATCAAAATCCGAGGCCTTACCACTTGGCGAATCCCCTATATACACTATTCTATAGTATACTGAGTGCCGGTCTATGCGTCAGAGGCATAGGGCGTAGTTCGTTCAGTACACTATAGAATAGCGTATTTCTACGCTATGCTAGGGCTATACCCTAGCCTGTAATTTTTTACCACACAAGAGTGGCTCCATCCTACAGTCCGACCGTTTGAGACATGTTTTAAGTGCGCCTCAGGACCTCGTTTCCTATACACACTTTGCTACTGGATCACTTTATAAGGTGACCGTTGCATAGCGAGTGATTGAATCCTTGCTCTTTCTAACTTCTCAGCAATCAATTGCTTGCGTTGCTGTTCTGTTAGATGTAGATGCTTAGACCAATCTGTAAATTTGTAAGTTGCGTATTCTATTCTTTTCTCCATTTATTGTCAAATTTTCTTTCTTGTCTTTTCTAAACAGATTCGAATGACTATCAATCTGTCAACGATCCTCATTCTAATCTGTTTGCCATTTATTGTCAATTGTTGTTTTTACTACTGAAAACAAAAACCCCTGGGACTTTTTAGTTTCCCAGGGGTTAGATAAATCTGTACTATGTTAGACTTTACCTAGTCCCCGGGCTACCTCTTTGGTCGTTTGAGCCACGGATACTTGTAGGATATACTGGCGCAAAGGTATTCATGGCTGTAATGGACCATAATCCCTCATGTTTTAGTATATTGCAAGTAAAGTTTTTCATAGTAATGTTATTTAGTCCTGGTAAAAATTATTGTGTAATAATAGCAGTGTTTTTAATAAAAGTCAAATTTTTATTTACCCAATTTTTAAATCGAACAACTCTATCGCATTTTGATAAGATAGTTTGTTCTTTACTTCTACAGACAATGATGATTTTTGTAAATCACTCACATCATTCCATTTATTAAGCCCCGAAGGGTCAACGTGTGGATAGTCGGTACTAAAAAGAACTTTGTCCTCACCAAAATATTTAATAGATTTGGATACCGCTTCTTCCTGTTCAATATCTAATGTAACATAAAAATTTTTTCTGCAATACTCTAATGGGTGACGACACTTATATTTGCCTTCATTGTATACCCGAATGCAACCTTCTAAAGCTCTAATCAAACCCATACCTTTGTCTGGAGTCTCGGCTATAACAATTTTTAAATTAGGGAAACGATCAAGTATGCCGGTGAATAAAAAATCAAGCATAAAGCCATTAATAAACTCAGGCTGAAATCTATTATCTAATAATTGAGACTTATCCAATTTTAATTTATGCATAAAATGATGTGCATAAAGTATTACATTATTAGATTCGGCTGCAGCCAAAAATTTGTCAATATCTTTTGTGTTCCTCCACAGGCTACAACCATTAGATCCGGGCACAGGAAAAGCAAAATCTACATATACACGATTTATTCCCCCTCCAGCTCCTCGTTTTCTCAACCATAACATTTCATTGATGGCAGCATCAATAGATTGTAGGGGTACGTAACCAACTGGAATAAACTTTTTTGGATCTAAGGTAAGTATAGCCTTATTGTAACTACGTGTCATTTCTATAGCCAAATCTATGTCTACACTATAGTTGAACCCCAAAGCCAAATCTTGAGGAGCTACGACTTGCATATCTACCTGCATTTTTTCTAAATCTCGCAATCTAGCATTTATATCAGTAATACCCGGTTCTTCACAATGCAGATTTCCCAATGCGTTGGCATGACTTTTTCTAGGATCGTTTCCTGTAACCTGTGGTATGCCATCTATATACGTATAGGTCGGGAGGTACTTTTTATATCTATCGCTGACATATTTGTACACATCTAATGGTAGGTAATGGCTGTCACAGTCTATAATCATAGTGGTTCCCTCATATAAAATATTTATGCTAGAAAAAGTTCAAAGGGGAACCAAATGGTATGAAACCGCCTATTCTACCTTCTTTTGTTACATGTAAAAAACCTTTAGCAATATCAGACACAAACTCTTGAATTTGTCCTGTATAAAAAGATTTGATTTTTTGATCAGTCAAATGTGAATCAGTAAACCAGTTGTTAGCTTCTGCATACAACAATGATGTAGGTTTTTCTGCTTGAAATATATTGGGATTGTAAGTTTTGGGATATATCAATCTTTCAAAGAAATCTAACTGAACATTAAAAATATCATAAGGGAACGTGTCTCTCTTAGGGTGTAACAAGTCAGTATACATAGGTGTGTTTGAGGCCGCTTCTCCTTCTATAATAGGGGTTACTGCTTTTTTGATTAAATGAGATTGCTTTTTAATTAACTTAGGAAATTCCCAAGCATAATAAAAATATTCTATCGTAGGATGAAATCCACCGTATATAGCATCACTAACTCCTCCCCACATTGAATGAAAATCTAAAAAGTATGTGGCAAATCTTTTAGTTTTGGGGCAGTATATAACACGAGGTTTATCTATACCTGTAATAATTGCAGAGTTAGGTTTACCTAGTTTACGCTGATATCCTACTAAACTTAAAGGACCGGCGGTACCAGGACCCATTGTCAATCCTGCCATGTCGAACTTATGTGCATTTGCTCCTCCTATTATAGTAAGTGCATGATCGGTATGATCCAACACTGTTACTTTCATAGATGGGTGTCTTTTGCTAATCTCTGTCATTTGTGGTAGGAATGCTGTAATGTACTCAAACATTACATTATAAGGATTTTTCTTGTCATAATTAAAAGTTGATATTAACTTTTCTATAGCTGCGACCGGATACCAGGTCACTACCTCATCAACCGGTAACCCATTGTCTAAGAACGCACGTAGCATGTTCATGCTATCACTACCGCCACTGACAGACAATATCAGATAGCTATATTTGTCTCTAAGTTGTTTGGCACGTTCGGCATATAACTGTTCAAGTGATTCTATTGGTTCTAATGACCAATCTGAATATGAGAACACTTCATCGAAAAAATGATAGCTAACGTTCCTGTCTCTAACTTTGGTTGCGTGCCTAAGGCATTCTGCCTTATTGAAAAAATATTTGTTATCTACCGTCCAATACCCACTGTTGCGTTGAAATGCTATTTTGTCTACTATAGACTTGTCAGTTATCATAAATTTTTTCCATAAATGCAGGAGATGTAAATATTTAGTTACGGAGGAGACTATGAGGAAATTAATTAAATTATTACTGGGCGTCAGTTTTTCGTTAAACGTTGCCTATGCAGAAACATGCAAGATGGTTATAGATTATCCACCAGGTGGGGCATTAGATTCGCAAGCACGTTTAATGATGAAGGCTAATCCCAATATCAAAACCCTAGATTATAAGATTGGTGGAATATCTACATTAGCTATACGACACTTAGAGGAAAATAAAGAGTATATGTTCTTTGGGAGCCCTTCAGCTTTTGGCGACAAAAGTCCTATAAAAGACCCACCTATTGAACTGGTCAAAATTGTTTTGAGTGCCCCTTTATATGCGATAACAAACAAAAAGATCACATGGGAACAACTCATCAAAGAAAAAATCAATTTGGGCATTCCAGGTATCGGCACTTCACATCACGTGTTAGCCTTGCAACTAAAAGATATAAACCCTGAAATCAATATAGTACCAACTGGCGGTGACGCTAAAGCCTTACCATTGATTGTTAACAAAGACTTAGACGTTTATCTTGTCAGTAGCACGAACGGATTCAATTGGACTAATCATTTTAACTTCGATACAATTTTTATTATTTCATTGGGTGAAAACTTTAAAAGAGGATCAGTATCTCTTACAAGTGTGGCATTCAATGGAATCTTTGTACACAAAGATGCATCACCTGAACAAAAGAAAAACATAATCAAGTGTGTCGAGGACGCTGTAACAACAAAAGTATATCAGGATACATTACTATCACTTAAAGTAACACCACTAAATATAGACGGTAAAGAAAAAGATAGATTATTCAATCAGTATGTTAACTTTATGAAAAAATATGGTCTCTGACGAAAATATAGCCAAGCAGATTGCAGAAAGATATAGCGGAGGTTATTGGAAGGTTAATGAAAAATTCTTTTTTGATAAGGCTAAGTGTTTAAGATATGCCACATCTATAAAAAATTTTGATATAACATTTCATTACCATGACGAATTCTATTCTTCTTTGAGTTGGGATGAACCAAAAGAATCACTAGATGAATTGTATAAGCTTAGGGCGCAACAACTCAGAGACAAGTATGATTACATCATATTGTCTTTTAGTGGTGGCGCAGATAGTTATAATGTCCTAGATACCTTTTTAAAGAACAACATTTTTATTGATTGTGTTGCGACCTCTTATCCTATAAAAGCTATTGAAAAGTTAAAGCATACATTTAATCCATTAGATAGATCAGCCGACAATGTTATCTTTGAATATACTGAGGTAGCACATCCAAAATTGTTAGAAGTCGCTAGGTTAAGTCCAAAGACAGAAATAGCGGTACTAGATCATACAAATACTGCTATAGATTTATTACTAGACGGTAAACTTCATATCATGCCTGTGGGAGGGATTGGCGCTGCGCCGGGTCTGGCTGGTCACTATTTAATAGGTCAGAAAGTGAGAGAATACTCACAGAAAGGTAAGGCAGTATACCTGACTGGCGTAGACAAACCTAAATTGGGATATAATACTAAGATTAAAAAGTTTGGTACGTATTTTGAAGATATATCGTTAGTCTTGGGTAATTATACCGAAGAAGCATTTAGTGGCTACCATCCACTGGTAGAACATTTTTATTATTCTACTGAAATGCCACAAATATTACAAAAGCAATTAGCTATCTTACGTCGAGCATTATCTCCTGTAATTAATACCCCATTCTATGATCTGCCCAATAATATAAAGAAAACAATACAAGTAACTAAAACAGGAAACTACCGATTTCAAGTTCATGATATTTTTTTCAAAGAATTGTTATACAGTAACTGGAACAATAACTTTTTTCAAGCAGGAAAACCTAGTGGATTCTTTTTCCAAGAGCACAGCAATTGGTACTTAAAAGGTGATCTTACTGATAAGAGAGACAAGGATTATCACTATGGACAGGTGATGGAATTTCTACATGGAATAGATCCTAGACTTATCTACCACAGTAAAGAGGGCGCCCCATTGAAGTTTGTTGAATTCATTACTAAACCCATTTCTTTGAGCTAAATACATACATGTACGATTCAATATTTGAAATGAACCTTCCAAAGCCCAATGCAGACCTAGAAAGAGAAATTTTAAGGTGTGCTTATGAAGCCCCACTGGATACAGTGTTTAAAACTCATCATGAAAATTTTCAAAACGTAACCGTCAATGCTGTATCCAGACAGTATGAAAAGACTGATGAGGTTGTAATTAAACTAGCTAAGGAACAATATCAAGTCTATTTTGATGAGGAAATTTTTCCTGTAGTAGGTATTTTAACCAATGTACATCCTACAGAAAAATATGCTTGTTGGCCTCCTCACAGTGACAGAGAGCGGGTATTCTGTATGAATTACTATTATGAAGAGGGTGGAGAAAACGTCACAACCGTATTTTATAAGCAAATGTGTGATAATACCCCAGGATTAGGTACAGGAAAACGTTGGCAATATACAGAATGCGAGGTTCATGAACCTATTCATTTTGAAATGAATAAATGGTATGGACTTGCTGTTCGCCGGGCCCATAGCATAGAAAATGTTGAAAACAGAAGGATTATGTTTTCTCTAAGTTTTTATGATATCAACTTTGATGAATTCAAACTAAAATACAAACACTATCTTAGATAATGAATAAATACTGTATTAGGAGAGAATAATGGCTTACTACGCTTATAAGAATACGTTTACTCGTCCAAGCACGGATGTAGCATTTTATGAAAACCCACCGGAATTTGACCAATACGTCAGAACAACTTATGCCGATAAACTAGTCTTTAGTGATGTTGAGGAATCCACAGACGGACTCACCCAAGTAAGAACTATATTTTGGTCTAGTGAGGAAGATTGGGTTGCTTTTTGTACAGACCCAGAATGTATTCCTGTATTTCAAAGTAGGCAAGCATATAATGAGCAGCACGGAATAACATACAGAAGAATTGTTATTGTCTAAACAAAATCACCAACATAATAAGGTTTAGAAAAATAATGTTTCTTTAACCTGGTCGTATCTAAGAAACTCTTAGCACCAAATTCATTCATAAAGCTTTTAATATAGTAATCAACTTTATTGAAATAGGGTTTAAAATCGGGTATATCTACAAAAAACTTCTCTCTGCTTCTTCCGTGATTAGAATAGTCAACGGGTTTGTCTACTTGAAAAATATTCCCATCAAAGTAATGATATATTGTTTCATAATAAATTTTTCTAGCAGCATGTAACCTTCCCATATAATTTTGGTCTAATGGTTCAAACATCCCAATATCGATAATATATCTTAGATCAGGTCTTGACTGAAAGAATTTCATCAATACATAGGCCTGTTCAAAACATATCTCTGGCATTTTAGGCGTCCAATAAAAAGGCTCTATGTGTACACCATATTTTTCTTGACGCAATGGATGAACTGCTCCCATTGTTACATCATGAAAGAATAATGAAAACTTATTCTTATTCAATATAACCAATGGTTTGTCTATACCTAAAATTTCTGCTACTTTTCTATCTTTATTAACTAGACTTAATGCATTATCGCTGACAGAAAAATGTGCCCTAAACAATTCCATCGTTGTGTTGAAATGGTAGTTGTTAACATACGTATCCTCAGTCATCAATTTTTGAAAGTTTGTTTCATAGTTTTGTAGATAATCGCTCACCGTAATCTTTACTTCAGGGAACTTAATCTTCAACATATCCAGTACTGGTTTGATAGCGTAATCCCATTCACTTAGTATGTTGGCAGCAGATTTATCTATGTTGTTAGGTTTATGTACTTTTTCTTTTGCTTCTAGCGCCATTTGCACAAATACTTCATCCAACTTGATATTGTTGTCAAGGAAGGTCATTAGTATTTCATGACTATCGCTACCGCCACTATAATGTAGTATCAAGTAATCATACTCATCTCGTAGCTGTTGGGCACGCCTTTTATAAACGGATTTGAGCGATTCTTTACCTAATGTGTGAAGTTTAGTCTCGCTGAAATTTTGCCAAACATCGTCAAAGTAATGCCAAGTGACTACCTTTTGTGTTTTGACTGCTTCGTATGTTGCAGCGTTTTTATATGTGAATTTCTTATTACCTACCAGGTAATATCCCAAAGTCTTATGGCTATCTTGCAGCATAGTTTATTTTATAGTATACTCTTAGTAAGAGTATTTAGCCTATAGCTAAATAGACAGTAAATAAAATGTTTAAAATTAATCCTAAAATTTTTGCTCATCAAGCAGCATTAGAAAACGGTAACTATGTTTTACATGATCACATCCTTCACAAAGTTGATGACCAAAAAGTAAAACTATTCAAACGATACTGCCCACATAGAATGTACCCACTACATGAAGTAGGGGATGTTGTTACAGACATAACATGCAAGTTTCACAATTTTCAATGGGACATGAATGGTGCTCCTATTAACAATGATAAAAACTTGGGATGTGGAAAAGCAACTATAGGGCAATCAGGACTTATATTTACGGATTTCACAGAACCAAATCATAGTTGGGTAAGTGATTTGCTTTCCGAGAAAAATTTAAAATATAGTCACTCGTTTAGCGGTGTGAGCAAGGGTAACTGGCTTTGGATGATGGATATACAAGCAGACCTTTTACACATACAAAAGAACGGTATACATCCAGAGTTGTCTCAACTGATTGACTTAGATGAAGTAATCACTGATCAGGGAGATGGTTGGGCATTGCAAACTTATAGTGGCGGATGGTGGTTATGCATATATCCATACACCTTTGTAGAATACAGCAAGGGATGTCTAGCTATAAACTACACAGTACCTAATGACAAAAACGATCAATTTAATTTTGACTGGTTCAGTCAATTCTATTTTGATCCGTTAATAGAAGAAGATAAGCGAAAAAGCTTTCAAAAATATTTCCAAGACGTTTTCTTGGAAGATTTGGTTGCAATAGAAAAACAGAAGGGAAAATACTTTCCCTTAATGAATACTACAGACCGCTTAGAGACACATTGCGTTCATTTTGGTGAATGGTACTTAAATAATTCAACACAGCAATAAATCATCTAGCTCGTTACTAGAATAATGAAATGAAGTATTATTGATACTGCTCATAAACTGATTGTAAAAATCATCCATAAATTTTGGTCTAGACCCTTGCGTTCCATTAGGACCTTCGTAGCCTATTAGTTTTATCTTATCTTCAATAGTAGGATAGAACTCTTTATGTATGATCACTTTACTTGAGATATTACTAGTCTTACCATATATCTCATCATTGAACAGTCTCTTGACATATGGTAAACTATGATAGGACATAATTATGTCAGGAGTAAACTCGTACCAATCACCTATCACAATCCTATTAGTCTGATTCGCATAGATAGATACTGAGTACGCATCTTCAGTCAAGTAAAAATTCCAATCAGATTTGAGATTATAATCTTCTTGTAATTGACGCTTCCAATATGGTTCACCGTCACAGTATACTGGGATATTATCCAAATAGTCTAAAAACTTTAATCGAGGTAGTCGCCCTACGTAGGGTATCATCGTTTTTTTGAACAATGCTTCCGCTTCGTTTTCAAAAAAGTGCTGTAAGTTAAAATCAATGATAGTATACTTAATATCCAGTTCTTTGCAAATTTTAACTGCATTGATAAAATCACGTATGTTGTAATCGTTCTCTAATTTAAATATGAAGGTGTTATGTTTGATTCCAACATCTTTAAACACACGGACAACAATTTCACTATCTAACCCACCACTTAAGCAAACGTCAAATGGTTCGTTGTAGCTATCACGCATTATTCTAGCGTTGTTTAACAATGCGTCATGGTAACTTATTTTTTTGGCTATCTTTTTATTAAAGTTTAGGGTGAATGTATCGTTTGCATGTATTTTAGAACCATACTCCACACCATTGTAACTATAACTCATCCAGTTTTGAAATCTTTCCATTAGTCCCAGCCCTTTAAAGGATTTATCTTTAGTAGTATAGTTTTAGGTAATCTATAATTTCTTACGGGCCAATTTTTTGCATAGGGTTTTAAGTAACTTTTTTTGATATCAAGCATTAATATAGCCCGTACGGCATGTGACTTAGAATCGTGGTTCGTACCATGATAAACATTGTAATCATCAAATCCAAAAATTTCGCCTTCTTTCCAAGTGTGCCGCCAATTTTCAATATCAAAAATGCAGCCCGGACTTTCAGTTATGCATAAATGTACTCTTATATATTCTGGTGCTAAACCATAATGATGGTTAAGGCGGGCGCCGGGATAACTTATGTTATAGTTTACGGCCCCCAAAAAATGTTCGTACTTAGATATAAATTCAAAATGAAACGGAGCATACTGTTTAAATTGATATGATCTCCTCACCTTTTCATCATGTGACCAGTTACCAGAAATTTTTTCAGATTCGTCTAATAATTTACTTCTCATGAACAATTGTATAGACTTAAAATTTCCTGAATATATGTTACCTTCAGGACGCCAGCGTGTTTTATTTGATACGTCTGGTGGTGATTGATGTAGGCTAATTTTGGTGCCTAACCTTTGGTACCACGCCAATGAATGAAATTCTTTTTTGATGATATCAAAATTATCTGAGAGTTCACGTAACGCTTCACACTGATCAGTGAAATAAATAAAGGGACTTTCCTTAAAGGGAATATGATCCATTAGATTCATGTTTGTTTAATTAACTTAATTATCAATCCGGATATATCAATTTCATACCACTTATCCCCAAAATAAGAACGTCGAGGATAACGATGATGATTATTATGCCACGCCTCACCCCAACTAGGAATAGCCCACAACCAATTATTAGAACTTTGGTCGCTTAATTTATGAGAACGATAACTGCCCAACCAATTTGGCATATGACCTACGTAATTAACTACGTTGCTCATAATTGCAGTTAGTGCTGCAGGAGCCCAATGTAGGAACACCATAAGATAAAAACCACCTATGGCAAATAGTAATGCGCTATATGCTATATTGATGGCAAAATAGTAACGGTGTAGGAACTGTTGAAACTTGTCAGTTACTAAATGACGCATACGCCATTTAGTATCAGTATCAACTTGTTCTACATAATCTAATGTGAAAATCTTGACGCCCTTATATAATGGACTATGTGGATCGGCGGGCTTATCACTCTTAAGATGGTGATTAATATGTATTGCGACCCAAGCCAGTGGGCTACCTGTACCTGCAAAACACCCCAGTACAGAAAATAACTTAACTAACAACGGATGAGTCTTGTAACTACTATGAGTTAGATTCCTATGAAAAGTTACAACTATTCCTAGACAACCATATAAAAAATAGCCTAACAAAATTAGTAAAAATGAATTTACCCCAAACCCATATATTGCTATAGCTGCTGCTGTCCCCAATAACGATAGTAATAAAAATGCTTGGGCGCCGCGGGTACTACTAGCAAGAAACGAAAAATAATTCATATTATAAACCCTCTATTCCTATGTATTTATACGAAATTCTTTCCGTAACACACGTTTTTTGATCATCATATCATGAGGTCTAGTTTGAGCACCCAATAATTTCCAATACATGTCAACCGTAGGAATCGTGTTAGCTGGAACTATTCCCAAATCAATTCTGTCATATCGGTGTAATGGAATATACGTTGTTTTGTTAATTTGGCGTTCGTAAACTTCGCTAACATGTTTTGCTATAGTATAATAGTATTCGTAGTATTCTTTGTGTTCGGCTGTTTCAAAAGCAACTTTAATCAATGATCCTATTTCAGGTTTATTAAAGCTAAAAAGATTGTAGGGTTTACTAGTGAATATTCCCGGTATTACCCAAAATCTTCCCCTAGATTTGTTCTCTAGTAAAGCCTGTAATATGAAACTTACAATTGTATTATTTTCAATGTATCCATATGCTTGATATCTATCACTCAAAATATTTTCTATAAAATACTTGTCATGAGAATCTATGATAGTTTCTAAATCGGTAGGTTCTGTACCGCCTACTTTTTTCTTAGATTTCATAATTTGAATACATTCGTTATAGTCGTCAGGTCCTTGAAGTTTTCTAACTGTCATATCTCGTTCCAAAGAATCTTATCCGTATTGATGCTATTATAAATTTGTTCGAAGCTATAACCCCGCCACCTATAGGAAATTAATATTCTATCTTCTGATCCGGACTTATCTATGCCGTGTATTTTTTGCACGTCCATAAGGTAAGTGTCAAATTTATTAGCATAAAATCTACCAACTTCTCTTAGTTCATTTACTCTATAGGCGTTTGTATTTGGATAAGGTTTTACTTCTGCATGTGTTTTATCATAAAATATAGTTGCATCGTTTCCTACTTGCAAATAAAAATTAAGTGCCACAGAATCATTTCTACCGTCGACATGAGGTGTGACTAATCCTTCACCTGTAAAGATAGCATAGCGCACTATCGGTTTAATTGCAAAAATATCCTTAAGGTGCGTAGACCAATAATATTCTGGATTTTTAATTAGCAGAAATTGAGATCCGCCTTTTCTGGCTTCACTATAATACGTATCTACTGCAATTTTACTATCAAATTGAAAGTAATCAATAGTTTTATCCAAAAAATCATTATTAATTTTAGCAAACATTAGACTTCCCAGGCATGATTTTTATAATACAAACTTGAGGATTCAACAAAGTTTCTAAATGCAAGTTTAGGTATTCCATATATTGCCATTATTCCTTTGCTAAAATTTCTTTCATAGATACTTGAATGTTTCATAGGATAGTCCTTGTAATAAAAGCAATTTGTGTCATTGGGTAATACAAGTTGTTTGGACTCATTTTCATACTCGAAAGACCACACTGGTTTTTCATAGTTGTTCCATAAAAAACATCTTATCTCATCTTTTCCGTAATGATGATCTGAATGAGCGGGTATGAATTCTAAATTTTCTATTACACGAACCTTAGTTAAAATAATAGGAATGTGCGTTTCTATTTGGCGAATTAAATCAGTGATGACCGGCGATTCGGGCGCTTGTGGCGCACTATAGATATTTTTGATATCTAAACGTGTAAATATGTCTAGTCCTCGCCACTGACCTGTATAATCATTATGATTTTGATGCGCTTTAGTGACCAAATCAGAATGTTTGTTCCAAATGTCCCACCATTCATCCCAATTATTAGGTGTTATTTTTGGTACTAATAATGGTGTCATTAAAATCATAAGTTATTTATAATAATCAAACAACATTCTTCAGAATGTTTAATGTGTCTAAGTAAGAGTAGTAGCTTGATGATAGACTATATGCAATTCTTTCTTCGTCTGATCCCTGCGCATTGACTGAGTGTATTTCACTAACATCCAACACCCAAATGTCTAGAGGTTTCGCTATAAACGCCCCATTCGTAATTAAGTCTTTAATATCATACGTATATCCGTTAGTTTGTCCTGCTACTTGAATCTCCGTGATATCAGACTGTTTCTTTTTCCAAAAAAATGTAATAGCGTTATTAGTTTTAATGTAAAAATTAATAGTGACTTTTCTATAACTGTCAGTATGTGGTTTGATGTAGGGTCCATTGATACGCATAACTGTACCTTTAAAAAATTGTCTATGATATTCGGGTAGTATCTGTAATAGTTGATTTACGATGGTTTCCGATATCTCTAGAAAACTGATCTTTCCTGTACCGTAGGTATGTAGAGTTACATCATGATAATCAATATCTGTAACGGGAGAAGAAATTTTTAATTTTGTGAAGGGCGCCGTCATTTATAAGAACTCATAAATATGTATTTAGATCGATACTTGATGCAAAATTTATACTTACCATTAAAATTCCCTGTAAACTTTTTTAAGACGGAGTTTCCTAAATCAGAATATGTACAACATAGACAGGTACTATTTGATAAAAGTTATATATCTCCTGACTATGTAGACTTGGTTAATAGTTTGGGGTTAAGTTTAACACATGCCGAAGTATTTTATTCTAAACCCAATATTTATTATCCTATTCATCAAGACCAACATACCATGACTGATTTTCCTAAAATAAATTTTATAACAGGTGGTGTTGATAGTGAAATGCATTGGTACAAACCCAAATTGCATGGGAAGGCTTTATTTACAACGGTTCAGACCAAGTATCTAAAATATGAGCCCAATGAAGTAGAATTAATTCATAGTACTAAATTGCCGCCTATATCGTTAGTACAAGCAGCAGTACCTCATAATGTGACAACAAATAAAGTTAGATGGTGTGTTAGTACCGTCTATACACATAACAGTGGAAAAAGAAAAGGAAAACTATTAACTTGGGACGAAATGGCAACTATATTAAGAGACTATGTTGCGTCTTGACACCATATTAATTATATAAGTCACCGGATCTAATTCAAATGATTTGACGGTGGTAGAAATACGATTAGGATGTGCATGATGATTATTGTGCCAAGACTCACCTAGTATGAATGGAAATAGATAAAAGTTGTTTGTGCTATTGTCTTTGGTGTCAAAATTTCTATATCCTCTAGTGTGCCCAAAATAATTAAAGTGATTCTGACTTAATTGAATTAAGATCAATGGAATAGCGTACATGAAATACATAAGTTCTAAACTATACAATGATAGCATTAGTGCAAAAGACAAGATAAAGAGAATGTAATATTTGTGTATGAAAAGCTGAGTCTTATCCATGAGGTCTTTGACTAGAAATATCTTCATTTTTTCTTGTTCCATAGACTTGTAGTGGCCGAATCCAAATATTTTATATCCTAGATTATTAGGACTATGTGGATCTTTATCGGTATCGCTATATGCATGATGCTGTCTATGAATGTAGACCCAACTAATAGGACTACCCCTTCCTGCTAATACTGATAACAGTAAAAATATAGATTCAACGTACTTGTTTTTAAACTCAAAGGACTTGTGCGAGTAAAATCGATGTAACATCATCCACACGCCCAAAATGTTTAGTATATAGAAACTTGCTATTGTTATGCCCAAATTTAATAAGCTGAATTCAAAATAAAACATACCCAGTATAACACACAATAATGAGGTTATGCTCAATAAGTTTACGTTCTTAGCTGTAGATCCGAAAGTCATAGGTAGCCTCTCTAGTCAATAAATATACAAGTATTTATTGTAAGTAACAACTCATGGAATCAAAAAACTATTATGATCTGACTACAACAGAAAAAAACGCTTTCTTTGC
>Ga0129333_10003672_pt1 | contig 14380 bp, 25 predicted proteins | sample CPB6_08_DNA_FD_94474 | JGI IMG/M metagenome (GOLD analysis project Ga0129333, IMG submission 94474) | Freshwater to marine salinity gradient microbial communities from Chesapeake Bay, USA - CPBay_Sum_0.6_0.8_DNA | ecosystem: Environmental > Aquatic > Marine > Coastal | place: USA: Chesapeake... | reverse complement strand
CTTGTGAACCTTGATTGTTTTACATACTTCTTTTTCCTTCTTGGTTTTGTTATCAAATTCTTTAACACAAACCTTTTTTTCCTCGGCTGCATAAACACTGGTTAGTGCAAATATGCCAATCATTAGTGCTATAAAATAATTCATTTTGTATTGTCCTTTTTAACAAATTTTTCTGATGCTGTAAAGCCTAAACCTCCTAGCACAATATATGTTATTGCGTCAAAGGTCTGAGGGCTTACTTTTTTTTCAAAAAACAATTCAGTAAAGAAAGCAACTGCTAATAGCAAGAAAGCCAAAAAAGTTATTGTTCTCTTACTACTTGGGTTACTTTCGCTTTCTCCTGAAAGCATTTTAACTACAAATTGCATCATCTTTCTGGATGCTCGGGCTGGAATGGTGCTTCTTTACCTCCAAATCCTGGCGCCACACTTGCAACAAAACTTGGTATATCACCAAATGGTGCTGCTGGTGCTGCGGCTACTGCTGCACTACCAAACGATACCGATGCACCAAATCCGCCGCCTGATGGTGCTGGTGGAGCTGGTGGTGGAGTATATGGCTTGTTAGCTGCGTCAAGTGCTTTTGCTCTCAAGTCTTTATCATCACCTGCAAGCATAATACCTGACAATGTACCTGTTAAGAATGTTGCAATAGGTATAATCAATTCAAAAAACTTATTGTCGACCGGACTCATTCCGTTCATAGGCTGAGTAACAAAAATCAAACTGTATAATACAACAAACACAATACCAAACAATGTACATCCTAGTACTATTCCAATGAAAAACTTTAGTCTTGCATTAAGTTCTTCAGTGGTATATCTTTCTCCTGACCATAGTTCATTTATCATTTACAATCTCCTTTGCGTGGTGCCTGCGCCGCAGGCTGTAAGTTTGAATTTCCAGTTAAACCCCCTACTTTGTCTTTCTCATACGGAGTTAGATCTTCCGGACAAGTTCCATTTGCACTGCAATACGGTTTCTTACATTCTTTCTTCTCCCAGTTATCAGGATCCTGACACGGATATCGATAATTTTCCGAGCAAGCTGCAAGCAGAGGCAATAAAATTAGTAGTGCCAATCGTTTCATCAATGCACTCCTAAAACATGTAAAGCATGTTGATAATGCTTGATACGATCGTCAAGACCAATAAATCCGCCATTGATTTTCCTGGTCATGGTCTTGATATCTCCCTTATCTGCTTCGTTGTTTAATTTATTAGTTTCCCAAAACCAACATGCGGACTGAGCTGCACCTTCAAATGTTTGAGTATATTCAGCAGCTTCTTCAGGACTAATTTCTAGGCTAGCTGCAAACCATGTGTAGTTTGTTTTGCCAGTTAGTTGAATTAGCCCGCGACCGCGATATTTCCATCCGTCGCCTGATGCTTCGTCGCCGTTGCCCATTCGATTCGCATAAATCTTGTTGGCGATCCTTTGTGGTTGTTTTTCATAAGATTTAGCTAGACTCATTTCTGAAAAATATTTTGGAAATACTTTCATTAGGCTTTCTGCTTTGTAATTTAAGTTTTCGGTCAAGAAAACAAAACTACCAGACTCGTGAGCACATTGCGCTATGAAAGCAGCAATACGTTGCGGAGTATTGATTTCGTAATCTGGTAGCAATTGACTCAAGGCCCGATGCCAATGGTCTATATATTGATTCTTTGGTAGTAACTGTTTCAGTTGTTCTTTAGTAAGTTCCATGTTTTATTGATCCTTTATCGGTTATGTTTTCCGCCGCATATAGGGCAGGTTTCCTGTTGCTGCACTATTTTACCTCTTCAAATATTTTCTTTTGCTTGACATACCAAGTGTTCCATTCTTCAACTTTCACAGCACACTCGTAGTAGTGTGTATAATTTTCAATCACAGTTGTATGTAACTCTACTATGGTTACTGGATCATTGTTAAGCTTTTTCAACTCGGCACATTTTTCTGTTAGAGATTTCGGAGCTGGGGGAAATTTGGCAGTGACTGGTACAGTGGTTGAACAACCGTACAATAAAGAAAACAATGCCATGTAAATAATTTTCATTTTTTCTCCGCTGCCTTGTTGTGTTCTTCAACAATCACTCTTGGTATAGGACAATTTTTCAATGCGTTTTGAAGTTCCTGCTGTTTTGATAGAAATGCTTTTCTTTCTTCCTCGCTCATGTCCTTGACTATTTCCACTGTATCACCTTTAACCAAACGATTCACATACTCAATTTGGGTCCGTCCTTTTTCTCTAATTATTTTGGTTTTTTCTACCACTCTAGTTTCAATTTCGGTGTTGACTGCTTTGGATTTTTCTTCTGCCAGGCGTACTTTTTCTTCCATTTCTGCCACTCTAGCACGCCATAACATTTCGTTACTGTACCCGCCATACCAGTAAATGCCTGTTACCAGCAATAGTATGCTTGCAATTTGTACCCATTTTCTATATATGTTTAAAAACGGTATGAAAGTGATAAACCAGCTGGCAATTAGACCCAGTAAGCCTGCGCCCATTAAACAATAGGTAAAGAAGATAATTACGCTGTCAGGTAGTAAATGTAAAAGCCACATGATATACTGTCATTGATTTATAACAGTATTTAGCTTATTTTGAGTGATTTGCGTGTCTTGTATTAAATTTTTAGTATGCAAAAATTCCAAGTATTGTTGTTGCTGCTCGTGCGGTAAAATTGCCCAAGATTTGCTGGCTATAGACACTGTTAAAGTTAGGAATTTTTGCATGTTGTTGAAAAGTTCAGTAAAATTGTCCACTTCCCAATCAGCAATGTTTACACAAGTCCATCTTTGCTTTGGACTATACAAATCGTCATACTTGCCATATTTGTATTTTACATACGCAGAATAAAGATAAAATTCAGTAATTAAATTTGGGTAGCACACATTGTTTTGAAAGAAGTCAATGAATAACTGACCAGTTATTTTTTGTGTATCTTCTATCATTGATCTTACTGTTTCGTTATGAAAGAAAAATGGTACGCCTCCTGGACCTATAATATCAAGAAGTTGAATATCATATAGTTTTTCTACATACTCTTTCGCTGACTGGAAAACAGGTACTGGTTTTAACAAATTAGTACACGCTTTGTTGTTTTGATCAAACAACAATTCATTCTTGCATTTTTTAACAAAGAATGTTTTTGCATCTAAAACAATACTCCAGATGCTAATTGATCTTGAAGCAGCAAGTATTTTGCAGAGCTGTTGATTATCCCATCCGCCTACTTTGTTTACGTAACCAAACATAGAGTATGGATAGACTACCACCTTATCTTGAAATTTACCATACCAGGTTTTATTTACTAAAGTAACAACACTATCTTTATCGTTCACCACTACAAAAATAGTGCTAATTTGTTCAGGTTCAAAATTCTGATCAATTGATCTAGCCTGAATTTCCAACAGAGGAAGCTCTGGTTCGAATACCACAGTAATTAGATCAAACATTTTAACTTAGATAATACCAGCTAGGGCTCGTATAGATTGTGTATGGTCGTTGATTGGAGCCTTAGTAGTAACTGCTATTCCTGCTGCGGTTTTCATTTCATCCAAGGTCTTAGTACCATATTTGTTTAAATAATCCACTGTGTTCAATGGCACAAACTGACGTATGTTGTCTGATGTAACCTCGTGTTCTTGAGAATCACTACGGATCATCAAACGCCAATCTGATAATTTTTGATCGGTCAATCGCATGATGTCATTCATCATACTAATAATGTCTTGGGCAAGGTCCGGTTCACGTTCGCATTCGACAAATACAATAAAATCTCCATCGTCTAACTCACCTGAACTGATATCAGCATCGATAACCCATTCATAACCCTTTTCAATGAAATTTACTAGATCAAATGCCGGCTCTCGACCGGCCACTTTGAAACTCAAGACAACTATGTCTTCGTCTTTGCCCATTTTACTTTTGTATTCGTCGATGTGCAACTCATTGTGTACAAGGCGTTTGAGATCGTTTGCTTCTAATCCTTCAGCAATGTTAGAAAGGTGCTGGTCCATTTTGTTGTCCTTGTGTTGTGTTGTCTTGTCCTTGACTGGCAGAAGTTGGTGCTTCGGCTTCAGTTTTGTACATATTGTCGTCTAGGCCCTCTTCGTAGCTTTGTTCAATATCTTCAGCATCAACTTTACCTGCCTCTAATTCAACACTGCCTTGGTTGATTTCTTGCATCAACTGCTTGGGCATGACTATTTCTACTAACCATACAGGCACTCTTGCCATTTTTGGAACTTTTGTGCCGGGTTTGAAATCTTGGGGATCCTTGACTTTAATTGGATATTGCAAATGATCTTTTTTGTATTTGATTTCGCATCCGTAATCTAATAAACGTTCGCCACCTCTAGGATCGGGCATCTTCTTGTACGGCCACATAAATGTGCAAGTTACAAAATATTTTTCATATTTTGGACCTACAACAAGTTCTCCTTTTTTCCAATTTTCAAAGGTGTAAACATCCAGCTCATCAATCACACGTTCAAAATCTAACAGTGTGTTCACTGCGCTATCTGTGAGTGATATTGTTTTTGTGTTTTCCAACACGTCTTTAATATTTGTGGGCATAAAATCTACTTAATAACTATTATTTACCTAACAATTGTGCTATTTCGTCTGGGATCCAAGGTTCAGACATTCGCTCAGGGTGCCAAACTATACCAGCTAACTTGTTATCAATCCAAGATTCACAATTTCCATCTGCATCGTACGCCAACACATTTGCCTGTTTGTGTGGTATTTTAATTGTTTGATTGTGATAACTGTTCACAGTTATCAATTCTCCAAAATAATTTATTTCATGGTCGACATCTGCATGATTGTCAACTTGTTCTATTTGCCCACCAAGTATATCTGTTAGTAAAAAAGCACCGTGACAAATACCAATAATTGGCTTTTGTCTTTTCATCATCTCCAACGCTATTCTTATCTCAGTTATCCTTCTTTCAGTGCTGTCGTCACCTCCAGTAATCACCAGTGCATCTAAATCAGAAGCAAGCGTTTGAAAATTTTGTTTAGGTATGTTAGCTATAGGAAAGAGCGTATGTGCTTTAAGATACGAGTACCATCCACGTTCTAAAGCATCATACGCTCTGTTTTTATGTAACAGGACCCTCTGCGAAAGGCCTATCTTCAAATTACCAACCGTAAGCTTCGGCTACTAGTTGTTTACCGGACTCGGCAGCAGTTGTATTACTGCAACTGATGTCGTACAAATCCTTACGCATTTGTGCCACTAGAGCTGTGATACGCAATTGCTCTGCATCAGTGGTAACTAGTTTTTCTAACGCTCTGGCTCCAATTTTACTATGGAAACCTTCATCCTTGGCAATTTTAGCATAAGCTTTGGAGATGAATTCATCTTCGATGCAATCTGCCATTTGATTCCAGACTGCCTCAGCACGACCTTCTGCTACCAACTGATAGGCAGCTAGAGCAGCAGCATCGTCCTGTGCACCGTATTTTTCTAATAAACCTGCACCTTTGGCTGTTGGTTTAGCAGCTTCACGGGCAATAGCAGCTTCGACGTCCACTGGACTGCCTTGAATATGCTCAATAACTTCTTTGACTAAACGGAAATGAACAGCTTCATCATGAGCCTGCTGCGTCAACAGTTGCAATTCAACCGGATCTGCATCGGCTGGCATATTGGCAATAGCCTGGCTGATTTCTACCATGTTCATGCGCTCGTTTACCATGCGACCAATGAAGTGCTCTACAAGCTCTTCTTGGGCTGGTTTGCTGTCAAAGTAGGCTTTGACATTGTGTTGACTAGCACGGAACAGTGCTTGATTGTCGTCAACGATTTTTTGTACAAATTGTTTTGCGTCCATTAGGATCTCCTTGTGTATCGATACGTAAATATTTATGAATTATTTTAAGCCGCGGGCTTCTTTGGAACGTATGCCGGACCAAACTTCCTGGTCTAACCAATACTGATCAACATACTTAATATATTTATGATTAGCATCTTTTTCAATAAATCGATTTATTTTCAAGGGATCTAATTCAATGGGAAAATCTAATACTTTAGCTAGCCAGGCAAGATAGTGTTCTTTGTGCAAGAAAAATGCTTCATGATCTAAAAAATGTACTGGAAAGTCTGATTTTAATAACGTGTTATAATAGTAATTTTGAGCTATTGGTGTAGTTACTTCGCCACGTACTCTTTTCTGCTGTTCTGCATTTATATTCTGATCTCTGGTTATAATGCCAATTTGCACGTCTATGCCTAACATCTTTGCACGTTCTGCAACCTCTAGAATTTTAGGTATATATCTTACACCATCATACATAAATGGACAACTTACATTTGCCAAATGATATTTGAATCCATAAAATTTATCATGATCAAGCAGGTCTGGATTGACCCAATAATCTGCAAACGGTTCAAGATCGCTTGGTACCCAGTATTGATCCTTAAGTTCTTCCCAGCCCGAAACTTCAGGATGTAGACTCAGCAGTCTACTAAACAGGTGGTTACCTGACCCTTGTGGGCCAGTGATAATAAGTAATTTTTTATCTAGAATATCTTTGTTGTCCAACATAAGTTCTTATTTTTAGTGGATTGACTTCGTCTGTGGGTCCGGTCCCGGAATCTGGGGCAAAAACAAACAGCACCACATCCTCATTGTAAGGACACATAAAGTTATGTAGTACATTGCGTTGCATAAAGAATACATCACCTTGATGCAATTCAAAATCTCCGTCATCTAGTTCTATCTTACCATGCCCTTTGAGTACCATACCAATCCTATGACTTGGGTGTGTATGTAGTGTTTGACTCATGCCTGCTGGAAAATGCACATAATTGATAACAGGATCACCTAACCGCCCTGGATTGACTGCTGTTGTATTTGTACCACCATCCATATAGCTTAAATTGCCCATGCCTAGTCTGTCTTGTACATAGTACCTGCTTTCTAATAGACGCAATCCCATGTATTCAATGACAACGGCAGTGCCCTTATTACATTTTATCGTGAAATGATTATTGACAGTGATAGCAGCATCAACATCTTCTAATTTAACATTGTCACTATAGTAACTGGCGCTTTGCAACATTATGTAATAAGTTCCTTTAGTGTAATCAAAAGCGCGACTTTCTCCTGCTTCTAATTTGGTAACTCGCAATGGCCAACGATCGTCTGTTTCAAATATACCTTTAACATTTAACATCATAATATCACCTATTAAAATACATATAAATTAAACCTGGAATTATTATAAAAAATTGAGGAACGAAATTTAACATCAATGCACGTTCATTCCAACGGTAACCAACATAAATCCATCCTGTGGCACCTAGCATTTGCAAAAAACTGTTCCAAGGAGTTATACCTAAGACATGAAATATCATTGCAATTAGTATTGTAATGGCACTGCAATACTTAATATACCATACATGATCTCTCATTTTATCAAAGTCACCAAAATGTCTGGATGAATTTTTGGAATTCGCACTACGGCGTTAAAATTTTCTTTTACCCAGTCTGGAGTAAAATATTCCCAGTTGGCTTTTTTCCTGCATGCGTATTCCAATATCAATTTATTTGTTCTAGAAATTTCATGTAACATATCTGCTTCATCTTTGTACCAATCATAGCATGGGTACTTGATTTGGAAACCACCTGCTTCGTGCCACCATGCAAAACTTGCCATATCGGGTCTATACACAAGCATGATCCAGTCATTTGGAAAAAACTTTTCAATTTCTTCAAATTTGTCTGGCCATTGATGGCTTTTGATTAAACGGCATCCGCCTGGTTGAGTCCATGCTTGATCAATATGTTCTTGACCGTTGAATCTGATTTCAGGATCAAATTCCATACGCCAACCAAAATATGCACCAACGTGACCTGTATAGCTATGATGAGTATAAGTTCTAGCTGGGGTACGATCGCTAGTGTTGAAACCGGGAATAGTTTCTAAAACTTGTGCTATACCACTCCAACGAGATCCAGGTACACCAGTAAAAAAAATTCTGTCAGGTAGCATATATTAAAGATTTCAGTTCAACTGTTGAATTGGGAAATACATTTAGATCATAACATCTTAATTCTAATCCAAGATCGCGTAATCCGTTTTGTACAAAAGATTCGTCAATTATTGTAAGTTGTTTGTGTCTCCACTCTATATTTAAATTTTTATTCACAGAATCAATAATTTCTTTAACGAACTTGTCCTTGTCCTTATGATGCTGCACTGCTATCCAATTATTGAAAACATAATCAATTTGATTTACATTTATCATTTGTATCTCACAAAATTGAAATATTTTTTCCAGAGTACATCTAAAATTATCTCGTAAATCTTTGATACCAATGAATAAAATTTCAGGAAACTGATTCTGGAGGTCATCCAGGGTATCTAATTCTACTTCTGATATATGCTGTTTTTTTATAAAAAAAGATAAAAATTCTCTCAATTCCCACGGAGCCATATCAGATACCTTTTCATGATTCCATTTTTCTAAATTTTTTTGGAAAAAATGTTCGTTATAATTTAACCAACCTTTTTGCCATATTTTTTCAAATTTGTTATTGATATTCCAAATCAAAGTGTCGTTACATGGATGAATAAAAATAATTTTTTGGAAATTTTTTGATGCAAATTCTAAATTGAATTTAACACTTCCATCCTGAGTGATTTTTGGATGGAATCTACAAAGTTTTTTGGCATTATAATCTGTGCTAGAAATAAAATTTTTTATTGCAGATATATTATGTAAAAAATTACCATCAAATTTATGACTGCTACCAGAATTTAAAAATGGTAATGTCTGTGGAAAGTTTGCGTTTGAAAAAAAATTTAAGCACCATTCAATGAACGTGCCGTAGCTGCCTCCATTATAAATTACACAGGTAGTATAAATCATAACTATAGTTATGCATGATCAACAACAACTCAATAGTTATTTTAGTACGCATTGGCGTGGGCACCTTAACACTTATCTTTACTCAGGACTAAATTTAGCAAAACACGTCAAACAAAACGAGTGGGTACTAGATGTTGGCTGCGGAATAAATCCTTTTAAATCATTGATACCCAATCTGATTGGAATAGATCCAGCATTTGATCAAGCAGATTACCGAACTACTTTAGAAGATTTTGTGACTGATAAAAGATTTGATGTGGCATTTTGCCTAGGAAGTATAAATTTTGGCACAGAAGATATCATTAAAAACCAAATCAAATGTTTAGTTGCTTTACTTAAACCTAGTGCTAGGATATATTGGAGAGTCAACCCTGGCTTGCAAGACCATGGTAACAAAGAATGTCAATTGATTGATTTCTTTCCATGGTCAAAATCATTGCTGGTAAACTATGCAAACGAATTTGGATTTGTCACGACCAATATTGCCGACGATCTCAACAACAGAATATATTGCGAATGGCACAGGACAGCTTAGTACTTATTCCGCTTATATTTTCATAAACACACAGTTTAAGGCTAAAAAACTCGCACTTAAATAGTTTTGTGGACTTGATAAAGAAGATGCCAAGCCCACTTAAAGGAGCTTGGGCTATGGCAGATCCACCATTTCTAAAGGAGGCAGTCTTGAGCAAACGCCGCAGAAGCGAAGCATCACAACTACAAGTAGTACAAATAGATTCATACCAAAAACAACGTCGTCCTATACAACTTCATCCCAAAAGTCTTAATCAAGAGACTTACATAGATCTACTAGAAAATCCACAACACCTAATAGTCTTTGCAAGCGGCCCGGCTGGCACAGGCAAGACTATGCTGGCTGTGTTGGCTGCGTTAAAAGCTTTTAGAGCAGGAGAATGTTCTCGAATTATTATAACCAGACCCGCAGTAGGTGTTGATGACGAGCAACACGGATTTTTGCCGGGCACACTAAATCAAAAAATGGAACCATGGACCAGGCCCATTTTTGATATTATTGAAGAGTATTACAAACCACAAGAGGTAGCACGTTTGCTAGAAGAAAAATATATAGAGATTGCTCCACTAGCATACATGCGAGGGCGGACATTTAAAAATTCGTGGATTATTGCAGATGAAATGCAAAACGCGACACCAAGTCAGATGAAAATGCTGCTTACTCGCCTAGGCGAAAACTCCAAGATGGTTGTAACAGGTGACACTCAGCAGGCTGACCGTAGGGCCATGGACAACGGACTATTGGATTTTCAAAATTTAATGAAAAATTTTGATAGCCAATACATTGCTGGTGTTGAGTTTGCAGTACGAGATGTACGTAGACATCCGGCTGTAGCTGAAGTTCTTAAACTTTACGGGGAGGGTTGATATAGTTTAAATACTGGATGCTAAAATACGAAAATATACGTAGCTTACACCTGGAAATATCCACCAGGTGTAATGCAGCCTGTCCAGAATGTCCAAGAAATTTTCACGGTGCAGATGTTGAGCAGTATTATCCTGTCTGCGATTTGCATTTAGATGATGCAAGAAAGATATTAGATGAACATTTTGTCAAGCAATTGAATCACATATTGATAAATGGAAATTACGGAGATTTCATTACATCAAGAGATGGTTTAGAAATAGTAGAATATCTTAAACAAGTCAACCCAAATCTTCAAATTGAGATAAGCACAAATGCCAGCGGCAGACCAAATTGGTGGAAACGACTTGGCGAACTAAAAATTAAAGTTTATTTTAGATTAGATGGGTTGAAAGATACACATCATCTATATAGGCAATACACAGACTTTGATTTAATAATTGATAATGCAAAAAAATTTATTGCAGCTGGTGGCCATGCTGTTTGGGCTTTTATTCCTTTTGAACACAATAAACATCAAATCAAAACAGCAAAAGCTTTGGCACACGAATTAGGATTTAAAGAATTTCAATTGGTTGATGCAGGACGCAATACCGGACCAGTGTTTAAAAGAGACGGTTCATATAGTCATAATTTAGGAAATTATACTGGTAGTGTAAATTTTGATGAACTTTATACATTTCATTTACATTATGTTGACAAGCCAGAAATAACAATTCTAAATACTGAGCATCCTAATAGGCAAATAGATTGTTATGCTAAAAAAAACAATGAAATTTATATTACCGCCAATGGTGAAGTTTATCCTTGTTGTTGGTTAGGTTTTTATCCTACACTGGAAACTGGTAATCCGAGTAACATGCAGCTACGACCTATAGTAAAAAATAATAATGCTCTTGAGTTTGGTATCAAACACGCAATTGAATGGTTTAATAAAATTGAAGAAAGTTGGAACTTAGAGTCAGTAAAAGCAGGAAAAATTTATACCTGTAATGAGACCTGCGGAATCAGATAAAATTTATTTGAGTTATAGTGCTGTTAAAGTCTTTGTGTAAAATGGCTATTCCTCCGGCTGCTGTCCATTCCTCACAATTACTCGTTCGGTCATCAATCAAGATATCTCCAGCTTGACAATGTTGGTGTTTATCTTTACTATATGGTCCAAAAAAAACTGGAGTACCAGGAAAATGTTTTTGCACCCATTCTACTTTGTCATAGAAAGCATATTTTACATCATTACCTTTTGGCACCGCAGTTAGAAAAGCCCAGTTGTAATCTTTTTTCAAACAAAAATTTACACACTCTCTGTACAATTGATAGGCATAAGGTGTTGGAATTAAATCACGGTAAATTCTAGGATTTTGTGCCAATTGTTTCCAAATACTGTCGGGGTAAATGCCTTCGCTAGGGGGGACTCCTAAAGTACGAGCAGCATACTCGTCGAAGTCGGCTACGACTCCGTCCATGTCTAAATACAGTGTAGGCATTTATTTCTTTTGAGTTAGTTTGTGATGCAAAGTTTGTAAATAATTGGTTTGATGTCTCAGTTTAGATTCTAAACTTTGAACACGATCTTTTAGATAGGCTACTGAAACCATTAAATTATGAACAGTGTTTTCTTGTTCGCGTAATTTAACATCATGAGTCATTAGATTTGGACGAGGTGGAGCATCAGGATCAATGGCCCGCTTTTTCTTGACCTTCATTGCTTTGAAGATATTATTCATACATAATATTTATCGTCGGGAACACTAGGAAATTTGACTGCTACAGTATCGGTATCTTCAGTATAATATCCGCCAACTATATCTCCTGGCTCAACAATTACTATATCCCCAGCTCTATATTCAACATTGTTGAGCACCATGCAACCTCGAGTGATAAGCTGAATTTCAGTTACAACTTTATGGTAATGACGTTCGTAAACAGTGCCTGCTAGGTTGGTTTGATAGCAAGTTTCAAAATCACTGGTACGATATACTGCTTCCGGAAAGTTCCCTATAAACCACCCTCGAGCTCCTGATTTGTCAAGTCTAAACTTTTTCAATATTGCTTTCCTTGTCTAATTCAGCTTGCATTTCGTCTAGCATCTGATTAAAATATTCAGGATCAAGTTTTGACATAACCTCTGTCACGTATTTGTGATATCCCTTAAAAAAGTATTTGAACATTTCATTAAAATTTTTATTATTATTGAAACTATTTTGTTGCACTATTTTTTGACTTAAATTGATAATTATTTTAGCATTTACATCTTGCTTACGTAATCTTGTACTGATTTGTACCTGCTCATCATACTGAAGATTAGCAGGATCTTTCATGTATCCAGGAATATGAGTCTTTTTTGGATCACGCGGTCTAGTCACATAGTGTGCCACTAAAAATATATTTTGTTTTTTCATTAAATTTGACTTAATTCAACTAAGGTTGCCGATAAGTTTACTTCTGGATCACCAATAATAGTGTGATAGTACATACCTTTACGTATTATTTTAATTGCTTCGTCTTGTTTCTCTAATGTGCCCCATAAATCTAGATTTTGATATAACCATTTGAATATCTCTTCAATTTCGTCTGGTGAAGTATTCGAACATAACACATTTCGTGCTTCTCGAATCTTTCCTTGTTTGAATAATTTGATTACTTCTAGTTTATAATCTGCAGAATCAGATGAGCTTGATGTTTTTGAAATAATCAATTTACCGGTGATGCTATTCGTTTGTAGCAGTTTTAAACAACTACGCAAATCTGGATAGGTGGCCTTGACATAGCTGTCTAAAGTATCAAGATCAAATTCGACTTCTTCTGTGACAAGCACTGTAGCAGCACGAGCAGTGAATTCGGTTTGATCTGTTTTGTCAATTAGAATTTGTTGACAACGACTTTTTAATGGACCAATAATTTTATGTGCTAAATTTGCTGTAAGAATAAAACGTGCTTGACTTTGATAGGTTTCCATTAGTCCACGCAAAATAGCCTGTGCATTGTGCGACAAGTAATCTGCTTCGTCTAGCAGCACAATTTTTAAATCACCAAATGGCATGGTACTTACAAAGCCTTCAATTTTGCTTTTCAAAAAGTCAACACCGTTGTCTCTTGATGCGTTCACCTGTAAAAAATCATAAGGATCAATATCTAAACTGTTTACAAGTATTTTTGCTAGGGTAGTTTTACCTGTACCGGCTGGCCCTGTGAATAACAGATGTGGAATGCTTTTTTCATTTACAAAGTATTCAATTTGTTCTCGCTGATTGGGATCAGTGAAAACGTAACCATCAAGAGATTGAGGTCTATATTTTTCAGTCCAAAGTTCTTTCATTTAATTAGTGTGCGTAAATTGTTGAGAGCGTCGGGAGACAGTATCATGGTAAATCTAGTTTGTTCAGCCTCGGGATCCTTGGCAGTTTCCCATTGACTGGTAATTCTTAATGTACAATATCCTTCGGGATGATTCATTTGCTCAAAATATCCGTAAGTATGATAACCATCAACATTGCTCAATTGTAATTTCATATATTATCCTTGTGTAAACAAATCAAATCCTCACTTCTTTGTTCTGGATTGGCTTCTTGCATGGTTTCAGGGTAAAACGCTACATATCCTGCTTCTTCAATTACTCTAAAAAGTTCATTTGTGTCTGATTGACTGTAGGCAACAAACCACTCAGTGAACAACACAGGCTTATATTTTACAAGAATATCTCTAGAACTCCTAATGATTTCTATATCATGTCCTTCTGTGTCTGTCTTTATAAAACCTATTTTGGCTATTTCTTCTGGAGTCAGATATTTTTTACACATATCTTCTAATGTCAGCCCGGACACAGTTATACTTTCACCACTCATGCCAGCTACTCTCGCTGCTGTTTCTGCATCCCATGTTTCCCCCACCAGGCCACCATTGCACATGCTATTTTGATGATCTTTAAAAATCAAATTATCTGCTGTACGATTGGTAACAGCTTCGTTGGCAATAACAAAACGTCCTAGATGCTGATTTACACTGCAATTAAATTTCAGATAAGGAAGTATAACCGGATTTGGTTCTACAGATAGCACTGTTGCTCTGCATTGTGTCATCATTGGAATAGCTGTGTCGCCTGAATG
>Ga0129333_10003669_pt1 | contig 14393 bp, 16 predicted proteins | sample CPB6_08_DNA_FD_94474 | JGI IMG/M metagenome (GOLD analysis project Ga0129333, IMG submission 94474) | Freshwater to marine salinity gradient microbial communities from Chesapeake Bay, USA - CPBay_Sum_0.6_0.8_DNA | ecosystem: Environmental > Aquatic > Marine > Coastal | place: USA: Chesapeake... | reverse complement strand
TATGCGGACTACAATTCGTCAAAATGGTCGCGCAAGGAAACGGCACTCACTGAGGCTGAGCAGGCAGCACTCCAGGCACATGGCTTGTTCACCTTGAACGACTTCCTGCCCAAAAAACCAACCGAAGTAGAACTGAAAGTGATGAAAGAGATGTTCGAAGCTTCGGTTGATGGCAAACCCTATGATCCCGAGCGTTGGGGTCAATACTTTAGACCGGCCGGCATAGCGGCTCCATCTGCTTCATCCACATCGGCGCCCGTTGTAGATGAGGAAGCTGCACCGGCCCCGGTCGCCCCTGCACTCAAGGCAGCCCCAGCTGCCAGCGGTTTCGACGAGGATGATGCTCCTGCTGCCACGGCCCCTGTGGCCAAACCAGCAGCGGCATCAGGTGGTCAGAATGCGCAAGACATCCTGGCCATGATCCGCGCTCGCCAAAACAAGTCTTAATCAGTGACACGCGGGGAGATCTCCCCGCGTTTTTTTCTACCAAAGGTATCTCATGGCCAAACCATTTGATGTATCAAAGTTTCGCAAAGAAATAACAAAATCAATCGATGGACTTTCTATCGGTTTCAATGATCCCACCGACTGGATCTCCACAGGTAACTATGCCCTAAACTATCTCATTTCCGGCGATTTTAACAAGGGTGTGCCCCTAGGTAAGGTCACTGTGTTCGCAGGCGAGTCAGGAGCGGGCAAGAGCTATATCTGTTCTGGCAACATCATCAAGCACGCTCAGGAACAGAACATCTTTGTGGTGCTGATAGATACAGAAAACGCACTGGATGAATCATGGCTGCACGCCTTAGGTGTGGACACCACAGAAGGCAGACTGCTCAAAATTTCAATGGCCATGATCGATGATGTGGCCAAGACCATCTCCACGTTTATGAATGACTATAAGGGTCTGCCCGGAGATGAGCGCCCCAAGGTCTTGTTCGTGATCGATTCGTTAGGCATGTTGCTGACACCCACAGATGTGAACCAGTTTGAATCGGGTGACATGAAGGGCGATCTGGGTCGCAAAGCTAAATCACTTACTGCGTTGGTGCGCAACTGCGTGAACATGTTCGGCAACTACAACGTGGGCATGGTCTGTACCAATCATACCTACGCCAGCCAAGACATGTTCGATCCTGATGACAAGATTTCCGGTGGACAGGGCTTTATCTACGCCAGTTCAATAGTGGTAGCCATGCGCAAGCTCAAGCTCAAAGAGGATGAGGACGGCAACAAGATCTCGGATGTCATGGGCATACGTTCAGCATGCAAGGTCATGAAAACTCGCTATGCAAAACCTTTCGAAGGCGTGCAGGTTAAGATCCCTTACGAGACCGGCATGAACCCTTACTCGGGCCTGACCGATCTAGCAGAAAAGAAAGGCATGCTGAAAAAGGATGGCAACAAGCTGATGTTCGTGACTAGCGACGGTGAGATCATCAAATACTTCCGCAAAGGTTGGGAATCAAACGAAGATGGCTGCTTAGACAAGGTAATGAGGGATTTCCAAAATCAGAAGACCGAGGTAAGTACTGCCGACACTCAGGAGGAGGAGTGAAATGGCAGCAGATTTAGTGTATGAAGTCTGGCAAGAACTCAAACGACACATCACCACGGGGGATCGTGCAGAAGCAGCTGACAGTCTGGTCAATGTCTTGATCGACAACGATTATGATGCCGATCAGATCCGCGATGCTTTCAAAGGTGATAACGATGTCAAACGTGCTCTACAGAGTTTTCTGGATGATGCCGAAGAAGATCTTGACGAAAACGACGAAGACGATTATAACGACGATTACTGATGTGGTATAGCCGCGTGACGGCCAGCCTGGCCGCCATCCCCGATTTTATCCAGCACTACGAGCGCGAGCTCGATGAAGCCAAGCGCGAGTGCAGGATTGGCGGCTATGTGGAAGCTAACATCAAAGAACTACCGGGCATAACCGAGCACCGTTTCAACCAGCTGCAGGAGATAGAAGCCATACTAAACTATCTCAACATCCAGTTAAGAAAAATACGACGCAGGCATTTCCAGAAGTATCTGGAACACTACGCCCGCGCGCTCAGCGACAGGACAGCAGAAAAGTATGTGGATGGAGAAGACGAAGTGATCGACATGGAGACCATCATCAATGAAGTGGCCCTGCTACGTAATCGTTGGTTGGGCATCATGAAAGGTCTGGACACCAAGCAGTGGCAGATGGGACATATCGTGCGCTTGCGTACCGCAGGCATGGAAGACATACAGGTATGAACACTTGGTTTTCTGATCACTACCTCAGCCATGCGCACAGCCTCAAAACTTTGGAGGCATTCTACGAATTCGATGACTTCATGGCCAGCATCAACACCGTATTAGATCTGGGCTGTGGCCACGGTCTCGACATGCAGTGGTGGGCCACCAGGACCACGCGTGAGCTAGGCAACCCCCGACCGCTCAACATCAAGGTCACCGGAGTGGATCTGACTGAATTCTGCGCTACTAAACACGCAAACATCGTGTATAGATTGAGAGATTTTGAAACCGATATGGATCTGCCCCACAAAAGATATGATGTGCTTTGGTGCCATGACGCATTCCAATACGTGCAGGATCCCTATCGAACTCTCCTGCGCTGGCGCGAACGCACCGGCAAAGGTGGTATGCTGTGCTTGATCGTGCCACAGACCACGAACTTCGTACAGAATCGCCAGCAGTTCGAGCTGCCGTCGGGCTGTGCCTATCACTGGACCTTGGTCAGTCTCATGCGCATGCTGGCCGTGACAGGCTGGGACTGCCGAGCCGGGTTCTGGCGCAAGACTCCAGACGACGCCTGGATACATGCCGTTGTCTACAAATCTAATCAAGACCTGCTGGATCCGCGGGCCAACTGGCATGTTATCGCCGACAGCGGTCTGTTGCCTGAATCTGCTGTGACTGGCATCAACCGTGTGGGACATCTGCGCCAGCAAGACCTGGTACTGCCCTGGCTAGACAAGAGCCTGATCACTTACGAACGCTACTGAAATATACCCAGATAAATATCATCTGGAGGTAGCAGTTGAGTCCCAAAAAACAATTCAAATGGAGCAGCCATCGCCCGGTCATACAGACCCTGCTGAAACTGCTCCAACCACAATTCATCATGGAACTGGGCGTGGGCAATTTCAGCACACCCGTGCTGTTGGCCAGTGATGCCCGGCAGATCATGCATATCGAAAACGACCAACCCTGGCTGGATCATGTCACACAACAGTTCTCTAACGATACCCGCAGCCAATTCCTGTTCCACGATCTTGGTCCTGGGGTGAAAAAGAGCACGGCCTGGTCGGTGTTGCCAGAGCAATGGCAACGGCAACAGATGCAATACTATCAACGATTGGCCACCGATCATGTGCCCCAGCACCTGTCGCCCCGGTTGTTGTTCGTGGATCACTACACCTGTCTGCGCGTGCTATCTATCAATGTCCTGGCCGATCATTTTGACGCCGTGATCTATCATGATGCCGAAACCCCAGATACCTATGGCTATCAGCACATGCGCGCGGACCTGGCCGATCAGTTCGATCACTGGCAATTGAGGCCCAACAGCTCCTGGACTGGATTCATGGTACGGCGTGGCAGTATAGATGCGACTGCTTTAGAACCGCATTTGCGCGGACAATTCCAAGTGTTCGCTGCAGACTATGGCAGGACGGTGGATGAATTCCAGATGACCCGCATATGACACGCGACATATCTATCCTGCAGCGCTTCCGACCAGAACATCTGCACCTCGAGCCGTTCCCACACATCATCATCGAGGATGCCTTGCCGCAAGATCTATACGATCAATTGGCAGCGGAATATCCTGAAAGTTCATTGGGTGGTCATACCCATGGCTTCCGAGACTTCCGTTATTATCAGATGGACTTCACTCCCGAACACGTCACGCCGCTCTGGCAGGAATTCGTGGACTTCCACAGCAGCCGGGCCTACAAAGACCAAGTGGTACGCGCTATCGAGCCTGGGCTACGCCGCCTCTATCCTGAAATCACGGACAAGTATCTGGAAGTGGACACCATATTACGACACACAGGCAAACCCCGGGGAGTGGCGGCCATGGAAGTGCAATTCGTCATGAACTCGGCAGACACAGAAAAGATACGCACGCCACATCTGGATCAAGGTCGTGAACTGTTCGCCTGCTTGTTCTACATGAAGCGACCCGACGATCACAGCACCGGCGGAGACCTTTATATCTATGAAAAGACCACACCGGACTTTGAATTCCGTTCAGGACGACTGGCACCTGAAGAACAGATCAGGCCCGTGGCCAGTGTGCCTTACCGCGCAAACCATCTGATCATTTTCCTCAACAGCGTCAACAGCATACACGGGGTAGGTCCCAGGACAGGCGCCCAAGTCTTGCGTAGATACGTCAATATCACCTGCCACATCCGAGAAAAACTATTCCTGCTTGACAAGATCCATGAGGAATGACATCAGTCTCCATGTCTTTACCAATGCCACGGCCAGCGCGCCCGACACGCAGTTGATCGAGCGTACCTATGGATCCTTTTGCGAGACCTTTGGCAATGACATCGCGGTGACGGTATGGTGCGACCCAAAGCCCAATACAGAACAAGGCGCCGCCTACATAACCAAACTCAATGGCCTGTTTGATCGGGTCAATGAAACCCAGAGCTTGAGCGATGGTTTCGTGCGGGCGGTGAATACTGCCACCACTGCCTATCTGTTCATGCTGGAGCACGACTGGCAGTTCCTGCCAACCATACGCCACGGTCTGACAGAGATCATGGCAGCCATGGAGGCCCAAGACCTGCTGCACCTGCGTTTCAACAAACGCGCCAACGTGGCCAAAAAAAGCGACCGTGCGCTGCAGCCAGTCGACTATCCGGCCATGCCCTACTGCACCACTGGTTTCCTCAGCAACAATCCGCATATCATACACCGCGAACGCTATATCAAACGAGCACTGCAATGGATAACCGTGCGCGAAAAAACCTATGGTATAGAAAAGGATCTCAGCCAAGGACACCTGCAAGGTGCCATCTATGGCCCCGCGGGTTACCCAGCCACCGTAGAACATCTAGACGGCAAAGCCTACAAGATACATACCCTATAATGATCAACCAAGACTATCAACAGCAGATCCAGGCCATGCACAGGGACGGAAAGTTCAACAATGGTGGCAGCCAGTTCAAACTGGTCAAGCCGTTCCTTGATCGGTATAGGCCCCAGACTCTCCTGGATTTTGGATGCGGCAAAGGTGCGCTGATCCAGTGTATCAGAGACAGCTTCCCTGATGTGGAATGTTGGGGCTATGATCCGGGCAACGAGGAATTCAGCCGCCAGCCTGACAGGACCTTTGACGCGGTGATTTCAACGGATGCGATCGAACATATCGAACCTGAGCATCTGGCCGAGACCTTGCGCATGATCTCCAGCATGATCGAGCGCGTGGCATTCTTCCGCATAGCCTGCCATCCAGCCAAGAAACGCCTGCCCGATGGCAGGAACTGCCATCTCATCGTGGAGGAACCGGCCTGGTGGCGCGGACAGATCCAGCAGCACATGGCGGAAAAAATCGTGTGGGAACGAGTGGAACCATTCGACAAGCGGGAGAAGAATCCCATCCTGTTTGGCAGCAAATACGACATCATCCTAGAGAAACCATGAAAAAAATCGTGCTCATAACCGGGGGGTTTGATCCGCTGCATTCGGGACATCTGGCCTACATTGCCGCCGCGAGAGAGTTAGGCGACACACTGGTGGTAGGCGTGAATTCAGACGCGTGGTTGGAACGCAAGAAGGGTCGCGCATTCATGCCTGCCCGCGAGCGTGTTGCTATCCTGCGTGCCATGCGTGGCGTGGATCACGTGATCGAGTTTGACGATCTGGATGGATCTGCCCGGCATGCCATCCAGATGGTGCGACAGAGCTATCCCCAAGATCACATCATATTCGCCAATGGCGGAGACAGGACCAAGACCAACATTCCAGAAATGGATGTGGCAGATGCCAACATTGAATTCCAATTTGGTGTGGGCGGCTCAAACAAGGCCAATTCCAGCTCGTGGATCCTGGAGGAATGGAAAGCACCACAAACACGGCGGCCATGGGGGTACTATCGAGTGCTTCACGAAGCACCGGGCGTGAAAGTGAAAGAGCTCACGGTCGACCCCGGTGCGGCCTTGAGCATGCAGCGCCATGCAGAGCGCGCGGAATTTTGGCTGGTGGCCGCCGGCGAAGCCACGGTCTACAGTCTTAACAGAGCCACGGACATGGACTTCCGAGGACGCTACAGTCGCCACGAATACATCCATATCGCTACCAACGAATGGCATCAGCTGATCAACGAGGACCCCAGTCCACTCAAGATTGTGGAGATACAATATGGAGAACGTTGCGAAGAAGATGACATAGAACGGCGGGGCGTGGCATGACGGACCAAACTGTAAAGATCTTTATAGGATGGGACAGTCGCGAGCCTATAGCAGCAGACGTGTGCCAGTTCAGTCTGGAACGCAACAGCACCGTACCAGTTGATATCCAGATGCTCAAGCAGGATGAATTGCGTGACCGCCTGCTGTACACTCGACCGAAAGACGTGCACGCCAGCACTGAATTCACCTTCACACGATTCCTAGTGCCCCGGCTCATGGACTACCAAGGATGGGCCATCTTCTGCGACTGCGACTTCCTTTGGTTGGGTGATGTGAAAGACCTGATCGATCAAGCAGATGACCAGTATGCGGTCATGCTGGTCCGGCACGATTACCGTCCGCAGAACACCGTCAAGATGGACGGCAAACGCCAGGAATACTATCCCCGCAAGAACTGGTCCAGCATGGTGCTGTTCAACTGTGGTCATCCCAAGAACCAGTGGCTCACTCCCTACCATATAAATGGCGCCACTGGCCAGGATCTGCACCGGTTTTCGTGGCTGGATGATAAAGACATAGGATCCATCAGTCCTGAATGGAACTGGTTGGTGGGATGGTATCACCAACCCTGGGACGGTGTGCCCAAGGCCCTGCACTATACCGAAGGCGGTCCGTGGTTCACCAACTATCAAGATTGTGAATACGCTGGAGCATGGCTGGACTATCGCGCACAGCTGGAACACACCCGCGTGAGCCACGATACAACTACCGTGGATGATCTCACCATGCCGCCCAAGACGAAAGATCTACTGCATGCTGTGATAGATTTGCTACAGGATCCCTATCGGCAGTTTGGCAGCAAGATGACTATAGAACGGCTGGCCGTGATGTTAGACAACTACGGTCAGGACCAGGTAATCGGTATCAGCGAGGCAGAAGACTTGACTAAAAAAGCGCAGGCCAAAGGAGCCAGATGGGATGGAATCGTGCATGCATTCGTGCAGGGTGCGGCCGGGTGCATGGCTTCCTGGGACAAGGCCAAAGACCTGACAGCACCCATCGCACTACGCAGCATCGCCAAACGCAAGATCATGCAAGAGTGCTTGGAGTTGAAACGTGACTTCTACTACATAGACACAGGATATTTTGGCAACGGCAAGCTGAAAGACTATCATCGCGTGACCCGGAACGCCATGCAGTGGTTGGGTCCCACAGAAGATCGTCCAGCGGACCGTCTGGAGCGCACGCGGGTCAAACCCAGACCCATCACGCCCGGCAGCAAGATCTTGATCGCACCACCCAGCCACAAGGCCATGAGCTACTGGGGAATGGACCCCGATCAATGGGTCGAGGAGACCATCGCCACTATCAAAAAGCACACGGACAGGCCCGTCGAGATACGAATGAAACAGCCGAGAGAGATCCGTGCGCGAGTGGATACCATGGAGATGGCCCTGCGCAATGATGTGCATGCCTTGGTCACTTTCAATTCTATCGCTGCCGTAGAGGCCTTGATCTACGGAAAGCCAGTGTTTACCATGGGGCCCAACGCAGCGCAACCCTTGGCCAATACCGATCTCGCGCAGATAGAAAAACCTTTCTGTCCAGATCTAGACCAGGTCCATGCGCTGCTGTGCTGTTTGGCATATCATCAGTTCACTGTGCAGGAAATGTCATCAGGTTTTGCTTGGGAAGTGCTGAACGGTCAGGCATGAAGATCGGAGTCTATGTTTCCGCAGTCCCGGCCAAAGCCAAGAATCAATTCAAAAGAGACCTGTTGAAAAAATTTGCCGTAGGTGCTGCGGCGGCAGGAGATGATGTCCAGTTGATCGACGACGTCGATCGGGTGATCGATTGCGACATCGCTGTGCTACAGGGGTGGATAGGCATGAAAACAGCGCCACATCTGGACCAGCGCCGTCGGGTGATCGAGCATCAACAGCGTGCCGGTGCACACACCTTGGTTATTGACAGCAACCTATTTGGTTTCCTCGCACCGGACGACCGCGATCGATTCTTGCGCTACAGCCTCAATGGTATCTTTCCCACCACTGGTTATTATTTTGATCGAGACCTAGATCCTTCCCGTTGGGAAGAGATCAAACGGAGCTATGGATGGGTCGAAAGACCGTGGCAGACCCAGGGACGATCCGTGCTGGTCTGCCTCCAGCGCGATGGTGGATGGAGCATGCGTGGTTTGAAGATCCTAGATTGGCTGGCCGAGATCATGCCCCAGATACAGAGGTCAGACCGCGCTGTAGTAATAAGACCGCATCCCGGAAATCTGGCAATAGTGCCCCAGGTGCGTGAGCACTGGCCCCAGATCGAGATAAGCGATCGACCCGACATACGCCAGGATCTCGATCGGGCCTGGTGCACAGTGACCTACAACTCCAGTCCCGCTATCGCCAGCCTCTTGTGGGGAGTGCCCGCTTTCGTGACCGATGCCGTGGCACAACGCAGCCAGGCCTGGCCCGTGGCTGCTAGTGATCTATCACTGATAGCCGATCCGCCCCGACCGGATCGCAGCGCTCTTTTCCAGCGCCTGGCACAGTGTCATTTCGCTACCGATACGCTGGATACCGGTGCCGCCTGGCGATTCATGCGCGCGAGATTGCCCTAGCGACCAAACACCTGCTGCCAGTAAGGCACAGAGCTGTTGAGACCTTGATTCCTGTCAAAATCATCTGGTAGGCTGTGGCCTAGAGCTTTCCTTTTAGAGCCTTTCATGTGATCCATGTACAGTCCCAGGCGGCTGGCTATGAATGGATGTCCCGGGCCTTTGCCGGGCAGTTCAGGACTGATGTTTGAGAACCTGGTACCGCGCTGTGCCTGGAAATCTTTCCTCAACACATCAAACACGAAACTGTCGTGATACTCGCGCAGATTGAATAGATCGCCTGTGACATAGAGATCGCGCCAGCGATCCATGAACGCCGGGAGATCGGGATGCCGCCGATTGTAGGCCACCCACCCGCATTCACTATGGTACTTTTCCCTGCGCCCTAGATAGCAAGCCATGGCCCCGGGATCGCACATGCCTGGCAGGAAATCTTCTGGCACGCTAGCGAAGGTCTTTGTGTCGGCATCCAGCCAGATCACCCAGTCGGTGTCCAGTGTGGCGCACGCATGTATCACAGCAAACACCTTGTGACTGAATCTCACAGCATCCCATTTGAACTGATTGTCAGCGAAAGGCACTGATGTATCTTTCGCCACTAGGCCATGTGCCACTGGATTGTGGGCATGCTGTTGTTTGAACCTGGTAAGATCACTACTGGCGGCCATGAGATCGAGCACCTGCACTCTTTCGCTAGGGCGGCGTGGCTGGCATGACTCGGCGTAGACCACGAGTGGTACAGCGGGCGGCCAGTAGTGATCGAATGAGTCGATCATGGTCTGCCCATACTGCACCAATCCAGCTGGATGGAAAGTGGTTATGACGCTCCAGGTCATGCCATGCCGTCTAGTATGTGGAGAGCAGATCCATCTTCCAGTTCTGATATGTGGAACTGTCCGTAGGCCAAGTGACAGGCCCAGGCATACACAAGATCTGTGTCCGGATACCAGGGATCATTGATATTTTTTAGATCTAGATTGGCCACGGGCCGGGCAGCGTTACAGGGTGCTGTAACGAAGGCCGGTATGCCGGCAATAACGGCTTCTGTCGCTGCTACTGAATTGAACGCGATCACTGCAAAAGTGTCTCCACGCAACACAGCGTCAAAACTGCTGGCAGGATCTCGGGTCCTAGCATCAGGATCAGCCACGCGCTGGCGCACGATGATGGGGCGATCTGTGCGACCTGCTATCTGTCGTCCCACCGATTCTAACCAGGCCTCGGGAGTGGTATCATAGAACAGGCAGGCCTTTTCATCAGGCATGGCGATCACGATGTTGCGTCCGTCACGCCGCCAGGGGCGTATTGGTATGCCCAGACTCTCCCAGCGGTCAGGCGATTGCGGCACGATATCCCCGTGCTGGAGATCGTTGTCCACTACTCTATGATACCATTTCCAGCCATTGGGATTGAGAGGGTTAGGCCGGTTACCAAAATAGCCTGTGTCCATGTAGCGGAACGGTCGTCCGTCCTCCCAGCACCGTTTCATTATCTTGTGCTTCATGATGCCCCGCAAGACCAGCCCCTTTTCGGGTTCATCTTCGTACTGCCAATCTTCTATGACGGTAGGGGCCACACCAGCACCATGGGCCAGGCGATTGATATATTCATCTGTGCCTTTTTTGCTGAGATAGATCCACTGGTGTTTGTGCATGGCTAATTACTGCGACGGTAGAATATTTAGTGATCAGCTCCCTGGCATTTTTCCCTTCTCAATGTGCGCTCAACAGCGGCCCAGTCATGGAAGCTCTGTTGCGATCTGCCCGCGCCAATGGTATCAGAGTGGTCGACAACAGTTGGGACGCAGATGCTGTGCTGTTATGGTCAGTATTGTGGAGCGGACGTATGCGTGCCAATAAGGACATCTACGAGCACTATCGCCAGCAAGGTCGCCCGATCATCATAGCCGAAGTCGGTGCACTGCAAAGGAACCACACTTGGAAAATTGCTGTTGACAATGTTACCGCCGAGGGTTTTTACGGGCATCAACAGGATCTCGATTCCGATCGTCCGCGCAAGCTGGGTCTGATCAGATCTCGTGCGAAGTTGCCAGCGGAACATGTGTTGATAGCTTGCCAAAACAGCCACAGTCTGCAGATGCGCGCAGTGGGCGATCATGTCCAGTGGATTGACCAAATGGTGACTCACATTCGTGCACATACCGACCGACCCATCCTAGTAAGACCACATCCAAGATCGCCGTTGTCTTGGCGACCCACGCAGCGTGGAGTCACGATCCAGATCCCCCGCAAGAGCCCACATAGCTACGATGATTTCGATCTTGATCTGGCATGTCATGCCGTGATCAACATCAACAGTGGGCCCGGCATCCAGGCTGCTATCGGTGGTACGCCCGTAGTGGTAGATAGCTCCAGCCTGGCCTATCCGGTCAGCATAAGTATCCAGGACTTGGAATCGCCGCCAGATCGCGACATCGATCAATGGCTGATAGAGATAGCTCATACCGAATATGTCATTCCAGAAATCGAACAGGGTCTATGGCTAAAAAGGCTCAGATCAAGGCTCTAACCACCGGCCCAGTTGACTGTGCATGCGTGATCCACGGCAAGCTGTATGATTGGGTCTATGTTGACAAATTATATGCCATGCTGACCAGACACTTTACGCGTCCAGTCGTGCTGCATGTGTTCACCGAATCAGACAGACCTGTTCCCGAACCCTATGTCAAGCATTCTTTGATCAATTGGCCAGGCATAGGTGGACCACGCAAGAGCTGGTGGTATAAAATGCAGATGTTCGATCCCGAGCAGTTTCGAGGAAGATTGATTTACTTTGATCTGGATGTGATAATCATCAATAATCTTGACTGGATGCTGGATCTTGACCTTCGTCGATTTTGGGCCTGCAAGGATTTCCGACATCACTGGCGCGGAGCATGGCATGGCATCAATTCCAGCTGCATGATCTGGCAGACCGAAAGGTGGGAACATGTGTGGCGTGAGTTTGCGGCCGACAATATCCACGCAGTCACACGTAGATTCCAAGGTGATCAAGATTTCCTCAACAACAAGATTTCCGAGTCCGAACGGCAGTACCTAGACGGCGACTTGATCAAGAGCTGGCGCTGGGAGATCAAGGACGGTGGCATGGATTTCAAGAAGCGTGTATACAAACGTCCCGATGCCGGTAGCGTGATACCGCCCAACACTCATGTCATGGTATTCCATGGCCAGCCCAAACCACACGAAATTGACGATCCTGTAATACAGCGCCTTTGGGGTTGACCAGAAAATATCAATAATGTATACTAGGTCCACAAACTCGGGCTGGCCGAGCGTCGAGGCAACGGTCTGCAAAACCGTCTAGGCAGGTTAGATTCCTGCGCCCGAGTCCAAAAAACGCTATGTAAGTAGGCACTAACCATGTGTGTTTGGGGCGGTTGACCAGAAATCCCCCATTTGTTATAATATAATCATAATAATACTTCGGAGCATAGACAATGACACAAGTTCTCATACGCAATGGTTCATATCGCAAACAAGACGTCTCGGGTCTGCAGTTTACTCTCGTGCGCGACTTCCAGACCGACGCCCGAGGCGGCAACGTGGTCGTGGCCAACGGCGGCGCCTTCCCAGGCATGCCCGACGAAATCCGCATCCGCGTTGACTCAATCGAAGATATCGAAATCACAGGAGGCCGTGTGCAGAGCACCGACCGCGTAGTAGAGTTCAAGCGCGCCGAAGAGACCGACGAAGAGGTCATGGATCGCATCGAGAAACGCTTCTCGATCCTGGATGACATGACCAAGGCCGCTATCACAGGCGACATCCGCGCCATGATCGTGGTAGGTCCCCCGGGTGTTGGTAAAAGCTACGGCGTGGAGTATCAGTTGGAGAAGGCTGGCATGTTCGACCAGATCTCTGGCCGCAAGATCAAGTACGAAGTGGTCAAGGGTGCCATGACTCCGATCGGCTTGTACTGCACCCTGTTCCGGCACAGCGATCCCAAGAACGTATTGGTGTTCGATGACTGTGACTCCATCCTGTTAGACGACGTGGCCTTGAACATCCTCAAGGCAGCCCTGGACTCGGGCAAGAAGCGCCGCATCCACTGGAACGCTGATTCGGCCATGTTGCGCCGTGAAGGCGTGCCCGATCAGTTCGACTTCAAGGGATCGGTGATCTTTATCACGAACTTGAAGTTCGATCACCTCAAATCTAAGAAGCTCCAGGACCATTTGGAGGCCCTGCAATCACGCTGCCACTTCCTGGACCTCACCCTCAATACCACCCGCGACAAGATCCTGCGCATCCGCCAGATCTTCCGCAAAGGTGATCTGTTCAAGGACTACGATTTCACAGCCGAGCAGGGCGAAGAGATCGTGCAGTTCATGATCGACAACCATGCCAAACTGAGAGAGATCAGCCTGCGCATGGCGCTCAAGCTGGCGGACCTGACCAAGATTAGCGCCAATTGGCAACTGTTGGCCGAGAGCACTTGCATGAAGCACTCCTGATGCTTGGGAAGCGGTAGTACCAGATCGCCCACTAAGTCTAGCTCCTAGGCGATCTGTTTTTTGAGGTGCCCGTAAAACGGCACCTCATTTTTTGACTTCTGTAAATAAAGCCTGTAGAATACACAAAATGAGACAGGCTAGATTAATCATACGCGATGAAGTGAATGTCAAGATCGAAGGGCTTGAATTGGATGTTCGTAGAACATTAGTCAACAAATTCAAATACGATGTGCCTTATGCTCGTTATCTACCAGCAGTTCGTTTGGGACGCTGGGACGGCAAAGTGGCGTTTGTGCAACTGGGAGGTAGTACCTATGTGAACCTCCTGCCCGAGATCATACCCATCTTGGAAGAGTACGACTACGATATAGAACTGGACGATCAACGCGAATACCGTACCACGTTTGAGTTTGACACGGTACGAGAGGATACCTTTGCAGACATAGTCTGGCCCCGGGGTCACCCACAGGCGGGCGAACCCATCCTGCTACGCGACTACCAGACGGAGATCATCAACGATTTCCTAGCCAATCCCCAGTGTATACAGGAAGTGGCCACTGGCGCGGGCAAGACTATCATGACCGCGGCACTGAGCAATGCCGTCACGCCCTATGGTCGATCCATAGTGATCGTGCCCAACAAGAGCTTGGTCACGCAGACTGAAAAAGACTATCTCAATCTCAATCTCGACGTGGGCGTGTTTTTCGGTGACCGGAAAGAGTTTGGACGCCAGCATACCATCTGCACTTGGCAGAGCTTGAACGTGTTGCTCAAGAATACCAAAAATCAATCGGCAGAAATAACCATAGCCGAATTCCTAGAGGGGGTAGTATGCGTGATCGTCGACGAAGTACACATGGCCAAGGCCGACGCACTAAAGACCTTGCTGACCGGCGTGATGTCGCAAGTGCCGATCCGGTGGGGTCT
>Ga0129333_10003667_pt1 | contig 14395 bp, 14 predicted proteins | sample CPB6_08_DNA_FD_94474 | JGI IMG/M metagenome (GOLD analysis project Ga0129333, IMG submission 94474) | Freshwater to marine salinity gradient microbial communities from Chesapeake Bay, USA - CPBay_Sum_0.6_0.8_DNA | ecosystem: Environmental > Aquatic > Marine > Coastal | place: USA: Chesapeake... | reverse complement strand
TATAGGGTTCGCATGGATTCGATCGACTCTCCCCCCTACGATCGCCGTTGGATCTGCCCCGGCTCATCCCCTGGTAGCACTTGGAGGGGGTCAGCCTCTAGGGCCGGATCCCTAGAGGGACGATCGCTCTGCAAAAAGCGGATCACCCGATCGGTAGCTTGGGCGGTGGTGAAAGTGGCTAAAATCACTAAGGTGGTGTTGATAATGACAGCAGTTAAGCCCAGGGGAGCAATGAGCAGGATGATTAAGGTTAATGCTCCGTTCGTACCGGAAACAAAGAGATTGCGGATTAAGACCATTTTCTGAGTGATAATCATGGGGGGATTTATGGGTGATGAATCTGAAGCTAGTTTAGGAAGAAGCCTGAGAGAGGCCAATAGAAATAATGCGAACGGCCAGAGCACCAGTACATCTGAACATCCCTGTAGGGTTTCTTTGCTATCTGTTAAGGTCAACTGTACCGACTGCTCCACCCTGACGGTAAAGGGATCGGGATAACAAGGATCATGAGTAATTAATCACTGGACTGTAATTGGGTTAAACCCCACTCATATACCTCTTGCAGAATTGATTTATTATCCGTGGGCCACGATGAATGACAAACTTTTTGCAAAACCGTATCCATCGCCTGAATTAAGTTTTCTCGATCGGATTGATTAGGCTTGGCAATTGAAAACTCTCGCCACATACTTTTGAGTTGATCTAAGTTAACAGCCGTCGCTTCGTGAACTACATCATTCCGTTTTTCCCGAATGCGATGCAGTAGTTTTTTCCAAGGATCACCATCTTGGAGGTTCTGAGAACGACACCATCCCTGAATAAGCTGATAAAAATTGGGATCACGATCGTAGTCAGCCGTAACAAAATTCTTCTTAATCCATTTTTCTGATTTAGCTCGTAGGTAAAGTAATCGTTCTAGAGTTTGGGCAAATTGCATAAAGGCTGTTGTATAGTTATTCGATCGAATTTGAAGATAAATCAGGAATCGAGCCTCCCAGGTTTGGAGAAAAACTTGTTCAGTGGATAATTCATTCTGAATTTGGTGAGAGGCTACTAAGATTTCAGCTAGTTGTTGCTGCCACTTTTGGTAAAGATTGGGTTCTACATATTGAGCCGCGATTTTAGACGGCAACCAACTATGTTGTAAAGCTTTTAGGGCTTCTACTAACTGCCAATTATTGGCTTGCCCCAAAATAGGTGCAAGTTTATATACAGCAGGAAAACGACTTTCGTGGCTTTTCAGCCACACTTGAGATTCACTAAAATCGCCTCTGTCCCAAGAAGAAATAATGCGTAAACGTTCTAGGGGCCAAAAATATTGAGCAATTGAAACAGTTTGGATCTGGTCTGCACTCCGGGCTGTATCTTTTCCCTTATTCTTAAACGTCGGGGGATCCGGTTCTACTGGGGTGACAATTTGAACCTCAAATTCTCGGACTAAGGTCGCAGCACAAATCTCAAGGGTATTGGCCACCGCAGGAGCGCAGCCTTTATTTTGGACAAAAAGTGCTGGCTTTTCTTCCGCATTCTTCATGCTTTCTTGCATATAGGGGAAGATAAAATCTTCGATTTTCCTGCGAATCAAATTTGCTTCATTAGCCGGTACTTCTAAATTCCAAGTCCGAACCTGAAGATTGGGCCAGTTTTCTTTTATTTTGCCCGCCATCAGTTCCGCAAGCCATAGGGTATCCGATCGACGATAAGACCAGGATACGGTTTCGGGTTGATTGCTACCAATCAGAATAATATGGGTTAAACCTTGAACTACTAACTTTTGAACAATGACTTGATCCATTAACAGTTGTACTGGATTGAAGTTGCCGTTTTTTTGGCAGATCTGATACAACTGCTCCCCTAGGTGACGGGTACTCCAACGAGTCATTTTTTCCTTTTGAGGATCATGACAGCCCCGTTCCATTCCTAACTCTTGATAGAGTTCATCAATATGCGGCGGGTAGCTTTTTTCGCCATCGGCACCTAAACAACGGATAATACGATCGATACATTTCCAACCCACTTGACGGGTTCCGACTGTAATAATTAGTGTTTTCATAAGGTTGTAGTTAGGTTGTTTTTGGTGCTAAAATTCCAATCAAGATACTCAATAACTCAGATAGATCTCCAGGCACTCGATAGAGGTTTAGATCCTGGATAATGTGCTGCTCTGTTAACTGGGCAAATTGCCAAATATTCCCAGTGGTTACAGCCCCATAACAGTTTCCTAATTCGATCATTTCCACCGCTAACTGAGTGAATCCCCGTGTTAGATCATCTCGCTTAGCTTCAATCACCAGTAGGTTTTTTTGGCTACGAATGAGGTAATCTAAAGTTCCTTTAGCGCGTTTTCCGATCCAGGGATATTCAATATTCAGCCGTAGATCCAAGCGTTCTACCACTTCAAATAAAATCGGGGCGACTAGGGTTTCCCGCCGGGCTTGTTCTGAGGTCAGTGGTGTGAGTTGAATCCGTCGTTCAAGGGCTTTTTTAAGGTTGTCACAGTCGATCGCTTCCGCCTTGGGTAGATCTAGGGAGTCAATGGTAAGCTGATACCCCAATTCTGCCAAAATTTCACCCGGTGGTTGGTTAAATTCAGTGAATTGACTGAAGAGGTAAAGACGATCGGTTTCGAGGATGGTCATAATTTTGCTACTAGATTAAGGGTAGATATTCAATGCAATTTCAATGTAATCAAACGATCAAATTGTTGGCAGCCGATTAAACGATGATGTTATCTCTGATAGGTTAGAATTATCGATTCTAGCGATCGTAACATCCCTAATTCTGATCTCATCTTCTCTAGGATTCCAATTTCGCTTTAATTCGTTTTTACAATAGAAAGACATTTGATCATCTGTCAAAAATAAATCAAATCCAGTTTCAATTAAAACGCCTATTTGATCAGTTATTAAATACCTAGCATGAGGAAGTTCATCTAGTCCGATATTTTCTCTTTTTAAGATAATATCGATCTCAAAATTAAATTTATTTTGTATATATTTTTTAAAATCATTAACAACTCTCTTCAAGTAATTAATATCCTCTTCTGAAAAATCATGAATATTTATACCAGTATAAATTTCAAATAATGATTCATTTTTTCTATGGGATTCTTGGATAAAATATTCAATTATCCATTCCAAATTTTTTCTGTAGCGCTCCGAAAATTGGATAGGTTTATTTTGTTTTACCATTGATCTACCAATATATCGATCAAAAATCTTAATTCTTTTAGCAGTCTCAAATAAGGGCTTAAGAATCAAAGACTCGAATTTACTTTTAGTCCACCTATCCGTCGGAACGCTAGTATAACTATCCCGTTTATTTTCCATAAACTTAGACACGGCATAATCTATCACAGGAACAATTCTAGAATTAGGCAATATAGTACTAAATTCAATGGAGCAACTTTGACCAAATAACAATGGTTCTTGATTATTTGAAATTGTACTCAATTGAGTAAGCAAGTTACAGCAATTATCTTGTAACTGAATCTGACTTGAAACAACTCTATTGAACTTCTGAATCGATCTATAAAGCTCTTGTACTTTCTTCCTATATTTAATAGGAATCTGATTCAGAGATGCATAAAATTGTTTAGACAAAACATTATCTTGATCAACTAAAATAATACAATTTTTCTCGATTTCCCGTAACAAACCAATCAAGGTACCGTAATTAGGATCTTGAAAAATAGATGGTGATACAATAACTTTAAACAGCATAATGATTAAAATATCTCCTTGTATCCTTCTTCAAAAAAGCCATCGGGCCATTCATCAATGAAATCACCTTCACTATCTAAGCGAAGTTCCAAACAGGCTGAACCTTCATTAGAGTGATCGACATAAAGGACTAAGACATCATCTGGGGTTAACTGCCCCTCTCGAATCCGCCGTTGTATCCTTAGAATTAGATGTTCACTATGGGTTTCAATAATGAAACGATTGCCAAAGCTTTTTATCGATTCTATAAAAAGGTCACCTAATTCGGTTTGTAATCGGGGATGAATATGAACTTCTGGTTGTTCAATAACTATTGTTCTGTTCCTTGATGCTACACTTTGAACCAGAACTGGTAAAATTTGACTAATACCAAACCCAACATCTAGAAGACTAACATCAATGTTAGTCAATTGATCAACAAGACGTAAAGTAAAAATGTCACTAATTTGATGATCATCTTGATTCATAAATTTTACCGTTTTAATTCGGTAACCAAGATTAAAAGTTTGAAATTTTTGATTTAAACTTTCTAAAACATCATCCCTAGTAAACAGTAAATCAGCAATTCCCTTTCCTGTTTTGCCCACTTGATCCGTCACATTTCCACTAAACGTATAAAGACGCTCAGGGTAGTCCCTAAGTGGAGCAATGTAAATCATCTCGGTTAGAAACTTTCTAACAGCCTCAGAAGCCTTTAGAGTTAAATTGTCCAACACCTGATTTGTCTTGAGGGCTTGATGAATTTGCAACAGGTGTTTGAATTTCCATTTGTACCGTAGATTCTCATCTTCCTCAAATAGAATAGAGTTTTCTGGAAGAAAGTTTCGGTAACCTAGACCTGAAGAGAAGGCAATAACCTGACGAAAATCCTGAATAGCATCATCAAGAGTATAGTTGCTGAATTGCTGTTCTAAGTCGATTAAAGTTTCTATTTCATCAATACAATAAGCTAATTCAGATTCAGACCTGTTCTCAGGTTTAACTTTTTCTAAATCTTCCTTTAAGGGTTCAATTTGCTTTTCTAAGGCATTTGAAATTCCTTTTTTAGAGCGGCGAACTGGCTTAAGGCGATTATACTCTTTAAGAGTACGATTGACTTGTTGAAAAAACTCTTCGTGTAATTGTTGTTGAAAACTATTCCACCAATTCTGCCAAAAAGAATGTTCGGAGTAAATTTTTGTAACACTGAAAATGTTATTATTTAAATCTATCTCATAGGAAAGAATGGGAAGCTTAGCATTTTCTTGAAAAACGTCTATTTGAGTAAGAATCGGACTCGCAGTATCTTGATCATAGACAAACTTAAGCCCTAAACCCAGATCAGATTCATTTTCAATTTCCAAAATAATTTTAATGGAAAAGGCGTAGTCAACATCATGGCCATGAATAAACTCTCGATAGTTACCTAGATTAGTGAGCTTACCCTGAGGCAAAAGCATCGTATCCAGATTATCAGCATCTTCTAACGTTTGTTTCAGTAGCAGTAACGATTGGATGATGGAACTTTTACCGGCAGAGTTAGGGCCATAAATTAAGGTAATGGGCTTAAAAGGAATAACCTGCGTTTTTCCAAAAGCTTTGAAGTTGGTTATCTCGTAGTGTCGTAGCATCAGGTAAAACTCCAAATTTGAGCATAATTAGAGCGATCGGTTTGAGACTGTAATTCCCGTAAAAAGCGACAACGGGGATTTTGAGGATCATTCGTTACGCCAAAAATGGTTACAACCTGATAATCCCCCAGGTCAGCGATCCATACTGGAGAAGGTTTAACTTTTGCCCCTAAAACAGTACCACATAAAGCCGCATCATAATTGCCGTTGTACTTTAGTTCCTCACTGTGCAACACGGAGAGAGCATAGGGTTTACTGTAGCGAGTGGCACCACTACAAACCACAATCCGGCAGTTAGTATCCACTGCTTCTACCCAATTTTGTCTTGATGCCTCCCCCGCAGGACGAGGCGTATGAGGATTAAGATTCTGATTCGTTAGTTGCACCAGTGCATCATAGAAACTCTGGAGACGGCGACGAAATAACCACTGAAAATCTGCAACCTCATCGGGTAAATTCCAGAAATCATCCTCACTGTCTGGAACCAAACTAGAACCCCGCCACCAGGGGGCACGTTCTCTAGTTTTGCGAGAATAACAGGGCCGCCGTGCGCCTTGACCAATTCCTCCTAAGTGGAACATCATCCACACTAAGGTTTTTAGCAAAGACTCGATCGCTGTTGTCTGCTGAGTAGGTGCTTCGGCAGAAAGAAACAGCTTTAACTCACCAGACTGCTCTCCACAATCGTCATTTTTTCCTTGGGTCGTTGGACGGGCTTCGGGTTGAATGAGTTTGCCATTGTGAATCTGAAAAGTTACCCAGCCAAGGGTTTGGGGATCGATCGCTCCAAAGAGTTGACCTTCCAATGTTTTAACCTCACGACCCGGTAAAAGCCCCAAGGCAAAAGCACGGAACCAATAACGCAGCATAGACTTAAACGCGATCGATCGCACTTCTGGATCGGGTTTCCCACGCATCTGCCATTCATTACGGCGATCGTTCCAGTTCCATTGAGTAAATTTCTGTCGCCCATGAATGAGTTGTCCCTCTAGGCTAAACTCCACCGTAAAGAAAGGCTTAATAGAGTCCTTTTCCCCAGCAACAATTAAACTACCGTAGCCCGTATTCACTTGGGAACCAATGCCCGTCTGTAAACCTTTAACCAGCCACTGTTTGACCTGGGTTAACATTTCCTCAGTGCAGCCAGCGGCAGGACGTAAACCAATCAGAAGGGTCGGTTCCTGGAGAGAAAAGAAGGGGTTAGGATTTGGAGAATAGACCGGTAAGTTTTCCCCGTCCCACTTCCAAATATTATTGGCCATATCTACAGCTAACCCCCCATTTTTCCCAGAGGTTTGGGGCAGGGGATAAGCATCTAAAAAGATAATTTTTCCTGCTTGATTAGCTTTATCTGCCTCTAAATGCCCAAACCATTGGGCGACTGCTGCATCTGCTTTTTTCCAGGATAATCCTTCACTCATTTTTTCCCGAATGGCTTGAGTTCGGGCTACGCTTCGCAGGGTACTAGCGGGAATATAGGGCATCCCCAAAGCATCAAAAGCTGGGAGTAAAATGCTCTCTGGCCCACGATGTCCCCCCACTCGGATGCGCCAGGCACATTTGGCTTGGAAAACTACGCCCTGAGTCCCGGCGATTTTGCGGGTACGATCGGTTAAGGTTTTAAGACGATCGGAATAGTTCGCGCCCTCCTCCGCCATCTGGAGGAGTTGTACCTTAGTACCATCTTTGTAATTTGCGCCGGGTTCCCGCATCCAGCGTAGATATTCCACAAAACTGGCGTTAGGATTAACGGCTGGCATATTTGCCATCAGCCAGGGAGATGGAGTACCTTCCGGGGAATTTTGCCCACCACCTCCTCTTGGGTTACCGCCACCACCCCCACCCTGACGAGGTGGACGAGGGCCACTGTTATTCCCTTGCCTAGGCGAAGGGGGCCGTTGAGTCGCACCGCCGCCCTGATTTTGCTGGGGGCGTTGAGTCGAATTAGATCCAGAGTTGGGTTTGTTAGGGCGCTTCGGTCGTTCATAAACCATGATTAATTCCTCACTCTGCATCAATGCCGCTGTATACTGCCGTTGCCCAGAAACCGAACTCCTGAGCTACGGTCAAACCTAAACCTGTTAACCCCAGATAGGATTCAGTATCGAGATCTTTCAAGGTCGCTAAGCCTTGATCACCTGCTAGGTTTTCAGTATCTGAGAGTTTTTCTAAACACTCAAAGAACTTAACAACGACTTGTTGTTTACCTTTACCAGTGGCCTTACCTTCTTGCCATAAGGCTCTTTCTTCCGCCTTGAGGCGCATCATTCCCCAAGTAGAAAGGTAAGTGTAGAGTTCTACAGCTTGTCCTTTTTGCTCTCTGAGTCGATCTTTATCTGCTTTATGTTCGGTGTATAAATTTTGGAGCGCTTCGTAAACTGGAGTAGCGATCGTTCTGGGATCGAAAATTTCAAGGTCTGGCATGGTTTTGTTCTCTTGGATAATAGAGTTTGTGTTTTAGCGATAAATATCTCGACGATGCCCAATATGAAGAATAACCACTGTTTTTTGAGGATCATCGATGGTATAAATCACTCGATAGTCTCCTACTCGAATCCGCCAACCTTCCCGATCGCGTAGCTTAATACAACCGACGGGTCTAGGATCTTGACTAAATTCTCGTAACGCAGATTTCACTTTAGGATAAATATCCGATGGCAAATTTGCTAATTGCTTTTGAGCACGCCTAAGAATTGTCACGTTATAGTTCATAATGACTGCTCAATTTCTACGATCGCTTGCTCTAAAGGAATACTCTCGTCCTCCGAAGCAATAGCTTCATCATAAAAATAGTAGGATTCTAACTCTTCAAGACGTTCTAGTAACCGTTGGTAAGTAGCAATATCAAGTAAAACACCAATTCGATTTCCTAAACCATCCGTTAGATACTGTTCCATAGAAACGATCGTTTTTGAGTCAAATATTTGGGTCATTGTTAGCCTCCAAAATGGATTGAATCTGATTAAAACTAATATTCAGAAAGCCAGGTTTGAACAAAGCCACGACCGAGGCTTTCCTGTCCTCCGATTTGCAGTAAAGAACGGCTTTCCTCTTCTAAAAGCATTTCAAAGTCAGCCTTAAATCCTGGATCCTTATCATTAGCCTGAGCCGTCACTCCCCAAGGAAAATACATCAGCGTATCGGGGGGAATAGCCTCTTCATAACGGAAACCACCGTCTACCGTTTTATGCTGATCCAGCTTGATCTTCACCTGCCGCCATAAACTCATTTGAATCAGCGTGGCACAGTGTTGATCCGGTAAAACGATCGCTCGATTAATGCTATTTGTATGGACAGATTGAGGGACAAAAACTTTCCAACTGTCCCAACTTTGTAAATTTTCAGGCTTGAGAATGGCATCTTTTAAGTAAATGGGTTTACCTTTGGCCAAATCAGGATGAACCGCTAACTTCTCAGAAACATCGGGTACAGACGTTTCAACCTGATTCAGTCTGGCCCAGCGTTGTAACAGTAGGGGACAACTGATCCACACAACACCATGACTGAGGGACGGGACTGGCACCCACAGGATAGAGCCATCCCCAATCCAAATTGAACCCTGTTCTAGCTTATCTCCTGCATTAATTTCATTGCCAAATAAACGATATTGCAATTGCTGATCTTCCACACTGGCTCGAATTCGTCCACGGATACTACTAGAAGGAATATAGGGAAAATTGGTGTGGGATTCGCGGGCAATTCCTAACAGATTACCTTCTTGAGTGGTGCCTCCCGTGTGCAAGGGCGACAGCAGATATAGATAAACTAATTTACTGATCATGTAAAGATTCTCCTTGAAGAATACCGACTAAAATTTGCAAAAGTTGCTCTAACTGCCCAGGGACGGTATAGAGCGAAATATCTTGGGTGATGGTTTTGGTCTTTTGATCCAATTTGCCAAAGCGCCAAGCATCACCGATCGTTACAGCACCGTAGAGGGTATCCAGATCCTCCGCTTGGGTAAGGGCAATCATTTCAGCAGCTAGTTGAGTAAATCCCCTCGATAAATCATCTCGTTTAGCTTCAATGACTAACAGATGTTGAGAACTTTTCAGGAGGTAATCTAAAGTGCCTTTGAGCCAGTTATTAACCGTTAGAGGATACTCAATTCGTAGTTGAGCTTGACAGTGAACAGACACGGCTAGAATGATCGGCGCAACTAATACTTCCCGTCGGGCAGTTTCACTGCTTAAAATAACTAAAGGTAATGTATCTTTAATTTGTTGCAGTAACATCTGAGATTGGGGTGGAGAGCGATCGCTATGGGGTAAAACCAACTGATCAATTTTCAGAGAATAGCCCAAATTAGCAATAATTTCATCGGCTTCAGCCTGCATCTCAAAGTAAGATCGAAAGCTGTAGGATTGATCTTCTTGAAGGATTTTAAGTTTGGTCATGTTCAATGCCTCATGAGATAGTTTCAGATTGTAATTGTTGAAGACCCCAATCGTATAAATCCTGAAACAGAGAGCCCACTTGACGGGTTCCGACAGTGATAATTAATGTTTTCATCGTGTTTAGAGTCTCCTCAATTCTTAAAGGGAAGCCAAAGCAGTTCGGAATAGCCCAAGCGTCGCCAGTGATGGGCTTTGGCATTAGGTTGATCCTGGAAAAGGGTCTGGGGTTGGTTCAGGTAATAGACACTACCTGGCGGTGCAGCAAATGCCTGGGGGGCTGGAATGCTCTTTCCGTCATAGCGATCACAAATTCGACCACTAATGGGAACCGGTCGCTCCGTTGCCACACTGACCAGATTCCCTGGTTTCTGGTTAGCCAGGGTGGTATGGGCCAGTTTCCACTCCCAGGGCCAGGCTTGGCAGGTGGATACGCCATGAATATCCCGCTGAAAAACGCCGGGTGTCACTAAGTACGCAAGCGATCGTTTTGACTGAGCAAAATTTTTCTGAGACTGAGCCTGCAACTCTTGCCACTGCTGATCAAGGGGATCTGCTCGTTCTAAAAGGGCCTGGTGCCCTTCACCGCCTAGACGCACAGTGGTTGGAATACCGCACTTTTGTAAGACACTATGGGTATCGCTATCCATAGCGATCGCTAAAGACCAGCCTGTATCCAAGCGAATCGCATTTTCTACAAAATAGCCATCGCTATCTTTTACTTGTCGAGTTCCAGCCTGGATAGAATTATGAGGTCGGTTCTCCACTGTCCAGGGTTGGGGCTTTTCACCGGAGGGACAGAGCCAATCATCTTGAGTGAGATGTTTACCTTGCAGTAAGACCTGTACCACATTCCAGGAGAGATACTGACGATATTGTATTTTTTTAGAATCAGAGGGTAACTGGCCCTCACTCAACAAAGGAGCCGGTCTTGATTGATCCCAGAGCATTTGATGGCTGTGATGATCGCTCTGTTGAGCTTGTAACCAAGGGACAGGAGCCATCTGCTGAGTGCCAATGTAGTTTAATGGACGGGGAAAGTGCAAGGTTTGGTTATGGCACAGAAAGGGGCCACAGAGGGTCAGGTCATGGCGCGATTGGATCAAACCTCGCAACGCACCAGCGATCGTGTGACCATTGGGGGGAAACACGCTGCCCGCCCAGGCCCGTTCTCCCGGCGTGAAGGGTTTAGCATCCCGAAAGAGCCAGACATCCAGGGGGGTAAGGGTGTACCAGTAAAGTTGACTGGACTGTGCTGTCATGATTCCTCTCCTCCTGCCATGAGATTGTTCTGAACCCAAGTTCTAAATTGACGAATCACTGTGGTTTGATCGGTTTGATCACTCAGGGTAATAAAAGTGCCTAAATCCGCTGTAGAAAGCTGAGGGAAATTTAGGCTTTGAGTGACTTGCTGATACTGCTGTTGCTGGAGGATCCAAAATTGTAAAGTACCATTATCCCATCGCCAAATTTCTGGTACGCCCAAAGCTGCATAAATCTCTAAGCGATCGCTAACGCTATTAGTAATATCAATTTCAATCACTAAATCCGGAGGTGGATCGGTATTCAAGTCGATCGCTTTTTTGCCTCTAATTTTAGCTTGATTCTGAATATAAAAGCATTCATCCGGTTCTAAGCCTCGTTCCAATACTTTACGCTTAAAGGTTGTTGAACCCGCTGCTTCTATGGGAATATTTAATTCCTCCGTTAGGGTTTCTACTAAACGAGCGATGAGTTTTTTGTAGCGTTCATGGGCATAAGATAAAATCATGAGTTCCAGAAATCCTCGATTGTAAGTCACTCGCACGGGACGATCGTTCAGGAGGTTCAAAATGGTTTCATAGCCCTCCCAGGAAATATCGGTGAGGGTAAATTGCTGTTCTGGGGTCAGTAAGTCAGGCATAGTGGTTCTCAGACTTTTAGATATTTAGATTTAGATTTTGATGTGACGTTTACGCAAGGTAAAAGCGGCTAGTTTAAGCCAGTTCCCCACCTCTTGATCAAAGGTCTTAAGATCAAAGGACTGTGCCAGATTTTCGAGAAAGGCTGTCAACTGATCTTCAAAAACAGACTTGGCTTGACGGCCTAGGGTAGTATCAGCAAAACAGTCCCGCCGATCGCTAAAAGCTTTGACCCAGACTTTGATGGCAGATTGGGGCGCGGGATGCTGTTGCCACAGTGTTGCAGCGGACTCAAACAGCGAAGGAAGATTTTCTAAGGTATTGGTATCGTGTCCTGTGCTTAAGGCCGCCATTAAGTTTTGCCAGTGAGCAAAAACGGGAAACGGGCTGGTGCTGGTGAGAATGTTGCCATTTCCATACAGAACTCGCACCTGTACCGCATTCTTCTTGGGAAACTTAGGTTCCTGTGTGGGCGATCGGTACGCCTTGGCTCCTGTTTCCGCATCCCATAGTTGCTCCAAAGCGATCGCTAGGGGGACTGAATGATGGGCAATCACAATCCCAAAACTAATCGTTGCCTTTTGTCCCATCGTGAACAGAGGACGAGCCGGTAAATCAGAGCGGGTAACTTCCCCTTTCCAGCGCCAGTAATCCCCTTGGTTGTCAAACTCTTGGGCTGGATCCTGATCCCCTCGGAAGCATTGGCGAATGTCCCACAGCCACTGATCCCACTCCCACAGGTTCGTATAGGCGAGGACATCATCACCGCCGCTATAGATCAGCCGTCCGGCATAACGTTGCTCGGTGAGGTAGGGCACGAGCTTATTGGAAAAGTCCAGTAAGGCACGGGAAAGGGCGGCATGGGTAGAGGGCCCCATGCGTTTGGGAAGATTGAGAAATTCATCTAAGCTTTCGTCAAATTTATCTTTGAACTTTCCCTGGGCATCGCACTGGGGATGCAGAGCCTTGGGAATATAGTCCCGATAGGGCTTGAGTTTTGTCCCCTTGAGCCATTCACTGAGTCCATCTCCATCTCCCGCCGCTAGCACATACCAATCACCGGGTTTATTGCCGGGATAATGGCGATCGAGCACCTGCTGGAGTTGACTGCGACTGTCATCCATGAGGTTTTCTGCTTCATCAAAATCTTGCAACAGCCAGCCCACATTGAGATAACGGGAATGGGTACTTTGTGACCAAGATTTATGATCACGATCGTCTGCCCAGGGGATTCCCCAGCGAGTATCTTTGACATCCTCCAAAACATCGTTGAGTCCTAAAGCATTCAACTGGTCTTGCATCTCTTGACAAGCAAGCTGAAAGTGATGAATGGCTGCTTTACCCTCGGTTTTAAGATAGCCAGCCACCCCAGCAGTTAAATCGGGATAATTGACAGATAAATCGGGATAATTGACGGCTTGGGGTCGGATTTTATCCTGGAGTAATTTAGGCAAGGTTTTATGTAAAACTCGCTTAACCGCTTCCGTTGCATTCAGTTGCTCACTACCGTCAAATAAACGAGCATGACGCTGCCATAGTTTTTTTACGTCACCCTCTGGGATCCAGTCCGTTTGACTGCTATGTACCGCAGGGCCAAGCCCTGAAACCGTCGATCGCACACTAAAGGCGGTCGGTAAAGACCAAGTACGGGCATTTTTGACCCCTGCTAATCCTCTTCGAGTGGCGGCAAAAACATTGGGCCACCAGGAGCCAACATTGACGCTAAACTTGCGTCCCTGTCGTTCTAAGCGTCTGGCACAAGCCTGTTGTAGGAACTTCAGTTCTGCATCCTGAAAGAGTTTAGAGGCTTGTCGTTCCTTAGGATTTGCATCGGGTTTCTCAGGTTCGTCCCGCAGATTATAAGCTTGGTTTTGACGATCGACCCAAGGGGTAAACTCGTCCTGTCGTCCTTCTTCCAGGGCTGCATTTTTCAGGGCTTCCCCTTCCTTACCGATCGCTACGGCGCTCCAGTAACTTTGCCACTGCTGAGAGAGCCAACCTTTCCAGGTCTTGTGATCTTCGGTTAAACCGGGCATCCAGGCCCGATCTTTTCGGGTTAATTCTTCAAAAGAAAGATGCCCAATCGCTAACCACTCTTCCTTCAGAGTTTGCTCCGCCAGTCGCATAGCCGCCTGCACCTTTGCCTTGGGCAAGATCATAATGATCACATTCGGAAAACCAGCGGTGAGCAGTTGCCGATCGTTGGGTTTCTTCACCCACGGCTCAAATTCTGGCCATTGATCCCGCAACCAGTGATCAATCAATGGTTGTTGAAACAAACTGGGATAGAGCAGGCTATCAGGGCCATACTTAAAAGCCAAAGCCCAAGATACCTTTGCGGAAAGGTAGTGAAGCAGCCAAGAACCTGCCCAGAAGTCTCGTATTTTGCGACTGGCTTTAATCAGTTCTTGTACTGGGGTAAAACTAAAGGCCGCAAGATAGGCGTGGGATACGTCTTGTTTGTTTGGCCATTGCTGGAGTTCTGCCGTTGTAAGGTCGTATCCCGCTAAAGCTCCGGCGAGGGCTGCGGTTAAACTGGTATGGCTCCAGATAGAGCTATCGGGGAGGCGGGTTTCCGCAGGAGCTAACAAAACCTGAGGATCGTTTGCTAAGGCCTTGCAGGATGCTTCGGGAAGGCAGCGCCACAACCACCAGAAGACCTGTTTTGCATCGGTAGCAGTCCGAATGAATTCAGGGAGTAGAGTCTCTTCTAACCCATTTAGGAACTCCCCTCGCTTCTGTTCTAAGAGCCTTTGATGAACGTCTGG